>Ga0272448_1004654_pt1 | contig 15511 bp, 16 predicted proteins | sample YNPCB0191_FD_202220 | JGI IMG/M metagenome (GOLD analysis project Ga0272448, IMG submission 202220) | Hot spring sediment microbial communities from Yellowstone National Park, WY, United States - YNP-CB-019-1 | ecosystem: Environmental > Aquatic > Thermal springs > Hot (42-90C) > Sediment...
GCTCCACAGTTACATTCTTTGTTAACCAGTCTGGCGAAAATTCAATTATAGCGGCTTTTGTCTGGTCATCCCATGAAACATGAGAGTTAAATGTCTCGCTTACGAATCTTACAGGCACAACTGTTCTTCCTGTTGACTTAATAATTGTTGCGGGTGAATCAAGCGCCACGGTTTTACCATTCACAGAAGCTGATGAGCTATCAATTTTTAAAACAATCTTTTTCCCTAAAAGTTCAATCGTCACTTCCTTTGTTTTATCATTCCAACTTGTTTTTGCACCAAAAGTATCCGCAATAAATCTAATTGGTACCATAGTCCTTCCGTTAATTATCACTGGGGGTTGATCAAGATAAACCACATCACCGTTTACCATACCAATAGTCTTTCCTGGCCATATTTCTATGGTCTTTAAATGCGACTGGCTCTCTGCAGCATTAGCGACTTTAGATAAAGGGTTTGCCGCAAAGAAACCCATAAACAGAACCAACACAACTGCCAAAACTAATAATTTCTTCATACCTTTCCTCCTTTCAAATTAGTTTTAATTTAAGTGATTTTAAGTCACTTTTACAAAGTATAGTACTTTTAAAAAAATTTGCAAGTTCCAAAATATGTTTTAGTACTCTCTTTGATTTGATTTAACTCAAAATTTATCAAATATATATTAATTTAAGGTTACTTTAAATAATTAATTTGTTTTTAATAATCTAATATCTTGTTTCTAATACTTCTATCGATGAAATTTACAAAATGATAAAATCACTTCTGCTTAACGACTTACAGAAACAAGACGCATTATTTCATTTAAGCATTGCCTAATGTATAATGAGATGGGAGGACAAAATGGATAGGAAATTGGTAAAAGTTTTGGCGGTTATAAGTTCTATTTTGCTTATTATTTCAATCGTTCTGGGTGTTTATATTTTGAAATTAAAATCAACCATCGCAACCAATAAAATTATCAACGCTCAGGACTATGCAAGTTCGTTAGTGCCGTACAGGAAAAACAACTTGTGGGGATTTGTAGAGCGGTCGGGCAAAATAGTCATTGAGCCACAGTTTGAAGATGTATGGTTTTTTACTGATGGGCTTGCAAAAGTCAGGGTAAAAAACCTATACGGCTTTATTGATGCAAAAGGAAACTTTGTAATTGAACCGCAATTTGAAAATGTAAGGGCATTCTCGGAAGGGCGTGCTTTGTTCATCAAAAATGGGCTTTTTGGATATATTGATACTACTGGAAAGATTGTAATACCTCCGCAATTCGAAAACGCAATGGACTTTAAAGAGGGGCTTGCACCAGTTAGAATAAACATGCTCTGGGGATACATTGATAAAGATGGTAAATTTGTAATTGCGCCACAATATGACTTTGCTTCGCAATTTGAAAATGGGATTGCACACATAGGCTTAAAAGGAAAAGATGGCTTTATAGACAAAAACAACAAAAGGTTTTTTGAGGACGATTAAAGGTTTTTAACAAGGCTCATTGTAATTGCGCTTAGAAGGGGCACGGAGAAGTTGTCATCCTCAAACGGCGCAAGTTCTGCAAGTGTTGCAACAAGTGCACCGGTTATAAAAACTGCAAGGCTCACAAGCCCGAGCTTGTAATAAATTGAGGCAATAAGTGTGTTTGCTAAAAGCGCTGCAGCCGTCCCTTCAAGAGTCTTCCCTGCAAATATGTGGATTTTTCCGATACTTACACCAACGCTCCAGGCAAGGAGATCGCCAAAGATCGTAAACATTATCGCAAGAGAGCCAATTGAAGGCTCAAAGAAAGAGAGCGTCATAAATGCACCAAGCAAAAACATTACCATAGAGGAAATACGCTTTTCTTCGCTTGTCTTGTAGGCTATGGGGGCTTTAAAAATTCCATTAGAAAATCGCATAATTTCAAGGATAATAAAGGCAAGAAGAACTGCACCAAGGAGAACGAGCGTGTAAATCCTGTAAAAGAGAAAGCCTATTGCAAAGATTGATGCAAACGGCCTTAACCACTTTCTTACAAGAAGTTTCCGAATATTGTTGTCGGCATTCTTAAACTTTTCTCTCAAAAGGAATTCAAGCCTCTGTGCAACACTATAGAGCCCTGCAATAAGAAATGAAACACTTTCGGTATTGATGCCGTAATAGAGTATCACAGAAATTATGAAAAGCGGTAAAACAAAAAGGGTAATGGTATCGGCGGTGTGCCATTTGTTTCGCATAAAAAAGAAAAGTGCAATAATCAAAAGAATCGGAATGAAGATATAGGCAAACCTCAAATCCTTTAAAAGAAGAAGTGCAAGCGCATAACCCATAATACCGATTGAAGCAGCCATTCCACGTCCACCTTTAAACTTGAGGTAGAAAGGCGCAATATGCCCGATAACAGAAGCAAAGCCAGATGCAAATGCGACAGGAAGTGTTGCACCAAGTTTTATTGCGATGAAAATTGCAAGCGGAGATTTAAAAATGTCGTATATACCCACTATAACAGCATAGCCATAGCCAAAAAGAGTGGCAGTATTTGCAATCCCTGGATTTTTTGAGCCTTCTTTAGTTACATCTCTTCCTTTTAACTTTCCAATAAAATACGCAGGAAGAAAACTTCCAAGAAGATAGCCAATAGCAATCGGCAAAACCGTTTTCAAAAATATCTCCATAAGCGCTCCTTCAAAAATTGCAATTACTTTCTTATACATTATTTTACAGCACTTTTTCAAAAATGCGCTCAAAAAACGCTTGTATTTTTTAAAAATGCATTACAATTTTATATAAAGTATTAAATGAAAAATAGGAGGCTTACATTGTTAATTCTGCACATAGCAAAAGCAAGCGATTGGGAAGAGGCATTTGTTAAAGGAGAATACGAAACCAGGAGTGTAAAATCTGACGGATTCATACACTGCTCGTTACCTGAGCAAATAATTGACATTGCAAATACCAATTTCAGAAATGAAAAAGGTTTGGTTTTGCTTTGTATCGATTCTTCGAAAGTAAAAGCAGAGATTAAATTTGAATGTGGCGGTTTGCAAGATTACCCGCACATCTACGGAAAGTTAAATTTGGATGCAGTAATTAAGACTTTTCCTTTTGAGCCGGATTCTAATGGTAACTTCACTTTACCAGAAGAGATAAAAGAAATTGCAAGCATTTTGAACAAGGAGGAAATATGACAAAGGTTGTTGTTGATTCAACGGCATATCTTGAAAAAGAATTCATAGAAAAATTCGACATCAAAGTCGTCCCAATAAGGATTTTTTACAAAGGGCGTGACTTTAAAGAGGGCGAAGACATATCTATTGAGGAATTTTATAATTTCCTCAAAAATGCAGATGAGTTCCCCAAGACATCGCAACCATCAGTTGACGATTTCATAAGCGTATATAAACCAATTATAGAGAACGGAGACTCAGTTATTTCCATCCACATTTCAGAAAAAGTAAGCGGGACTATAAATTCTGCACGTCTTGCAATAGAAACGCTTAAAACAAATGCGATAAAAATAATTGATTCACGCTCTTCCATTTACGCAATAAGATACCTTGCAGAACACGCAATAAGTCTCATAGAAAAGGGGCTTGACTTCGAAACTGTCTATAACGAAACAAGCAAGGTGGTCGAACGCCTCAAAGATAGGTTTGCCTTAAACGAAATTAGGTACTTAGGAGCAAGCGGAAGGATTAGAAAGGAAATTGCAAATATTGGAAGCTTCCTAAGCGTGAAGCCGGTCTTCTCTTTTACAAATGGCGTTATAAAGTTAGAAAACGTTTTTAGAAGTTTTAACAAGGCAAAAGAATACCTTAAGAAATTCATAAGTAAAGAGTATTCCGAACATGGAATCGAAAAAATTGCTATTATGTATGGACTCAATAGAGACGAAGCAGAAGAGTTTGCAAAGGACATAAAAGAAAGCTCTGGAGTTTTGGGAGACCTCATGCAGGTGGGATGTGCAATTGGCAATTACGCAGGGCCAGAGTGGCTCGGCGTGGGAATTCTTGGGAGGGAAAAATGAAAGTCATAGAATTTTTAAAGAAGAATTACAAATTGTATCTCATTAACACAGCCCTTTCAGTGCTAATCTATTACACATCGAAAATATACGACCTTACGAACTATGCAACAAGCTCGGTGCATATCCTTGTAACTCCTTTCGATAAACTTGTGCCCTTTATACCGCAATTCATCCTCATATACAATTCACTTGAGACTGTTATCTATATAACGCTTCTTTTCTTTTTCATTTTCCACCCACGCATTTTTACCCCCTTTGCGCTTTCGATGATTTCGCTATTTCTTGTTAGCAATTTCGTTTATGTTGTCTTCCAAACATATGTGCCACGACCAACCCTTGAGCCTGGCTCAAATTACTTTGTTAACAAGGTAATAGAACTCTATAGAAGCGACAACCCATATAACTGTTTCCCGAGTTTGCACTGCGGGACATCTGCACTTACAGCATCAGTGTGGTTCACAAAGAAAAAATACAGGGTAGTTGCATACATTATGTCCATCTGGGTGATTTTAATAATTTTATCAACGCAATTTTTAAAGCAGCATGTTATTGCAGATATTATTGGTGCACCACTTGCAATAGGCATATTCCTTATTTTTTACAAACTCTTTCATCTTCAAGAGGTTTCATAAAGAAAAATTAATTTTACCCTCTTTAAGTAGGAATAATCAAGGCTTCAATGCCAATTAATCGGAAGGGTTTATTATAAGAGCCCTATTGACATTTTTCAAAACCTAACTAAAATTCACAACAAATTAAGAGGCAAATATGGAAAACATTATTTTAGTTTTGGCAACAAGAAAACATGCTAAAAAACATACCCGCACAAGAGCGCCGGCGGGCTGATATTTATTTATATTGTTTTTTATAAAAGCCGGCGCAAAAGCCGGCTAATTTTAATTTATAGGAGGAAAAAATGAAGGGATTAGTAAAAATGGCTGTAGTTGTGCTTGTGTTAGCGGTAGTTTTAGCAACAGCAACTGGTTGTGCAAGTTCGGGAGAGGTTACAGGCGTTGTAAAAGACCAGAGTGGTCAAGCGCTTTCAGGGGTAACCGTTTACCTGAACGACCTTACAACTACCACTGACTCAAACGGAAAATTTGTTTTCAACAATGTAAAAGAGGGGAATTATGTATTAAAAGTAACACTCGAAGGGGCGTCTCCTTACGAAGAGAACATTAATGTTGGAAGGTCTTATGTATCAAAAGAAATCACCTTAACTTTAAACTCACTTGCACGGGTAAAAAGGGCAGGTGTAATTGTTTTTGGTTCTGATACGACTTATGCTCCGTTTGAATGGATTGACCCGCAAACAGGTAATGCAGTTGGATTTGATGTCGATCTTGCAAACCTTCTTGCAAGTAAAATTGGAGTGAAAGCACAGATTGTAACGGCAGACTTCTCGGGGATTATACCAGCACTTCAAACTGGAAAATTCGATGCAATAATATCTTCAATGACAATAACAGAAGAAAGAAAAAAGGAAGTTGATTTCTCAGACCCATACTATAACTCAGGTCAAATACTTGCAGTTCAAGCGAGCAATAATTCTATAACAAAGCCAGAAGACCTAAACGGTAAAACTGTAGGTGTGCAAACTGGAACAACAGGAGAAGAGGCGGCTAAAAAAATTAAAGGAGTAACTATAAGAAGCTATCCTGATATCCAGCTTGCGCTATCTGATCTTGAAAATGGGAGAATTGATGCAGTAATTAACGATTTGCCAGTTTCGCAGTACTACGCAAAAACACACCCAAAAATAAAGCTTGTAGGAGACCTCTTTACAACAGAGCAGTATGGTATAGCCTTTAGAAAAGACGAGCCTGAATTGAGAGACGCAATAAACAATGCTTTAAGGGAAATAAAGGCAGATGGGGAATACACTGCCCTTTACAAGAAGTGGTTTGGTGTAGAGCCAAAGTCCATTCCATAGGAGGCGTGGATTATGCAATTCCGGTTTGACCTTTTTATCCAAACATTGCCTTTTCTTCTTGAAGGACTGAAGACAACCCTTGGTTTAACATTGCTTGCAATGGTTTTCGGAATAGTGTTTGGTCTTATAATTGCCCTGTTCAGGATTTCAAAGAGCCCTCTTTTACGGGGGCTCTCTTCAATTAACGTGGATGTCTTAAGAGGAACGCCTCTATTATTACAGATACTCGTTGTTTATTATGTTTTTCCAGGCTTTGGTCTCAAACTTGATGCATTCACTTCAGGTGTAGTTGCTCTTTCCTTCAACTCGGCTGCCTACATATCCGAAATATTCAGGGCGGGAATTGAATCTATATCTTTTGGGCAGTTTGAAGCGGCAAACTCCCTCGGTATGAATTACTATCAAACTATGAAACATGTGATTCTTCCTCAAACAATAAGAAGAGTTATCCCACCGATCACAAATGAAATAGTAGCTCTATTAAAAGATACTTCGCTTGTAATGATTACTGGCATTGCGGAACTGACATACAAGTCAAAACAAATTTCTGCAGCAACTGCAAATGTGCTTACACCATATCTTGCAGCAGGAATAATTTATCTCTTGTTAACTATCCCTTTAACAAGATTATCTCAAAATCTCGAAAGGAGGTTTGTGAAAGGTGATTAAGACGGTAAATTTGACAAAGAGGTTTGGAAATGTAAAGGTTTTTGAAAATGTGAATTTCGAAGTGAGAAAAGGTGAAAAAGTCGTAATTGTAGGGCCCTCAGGAGCAGGCAAAAGCACATTCCTAAGATGCCTTAATGCACTCGAACTGCCTTCCTCTGGCGAAATCTACTATGAAGGGACCCTTATTACCCAAAAGACGAACTTAAACAAACTGAGAGAGGAAATAGGAATGGTTTTCCAGCACTTTAACCTATTCCCGCATCTTACCGCCCTCCAAAATGTTATGCTTGGGCCGGTTGTAGTAAAGAAGATGGATAAGAATCTTGCAAGAGACATCGCTATAGATTATCTTAAAAAAGTTGGGCTTGGTCACAGGCTCAACCACTATCCAAAGGAACTTTCAGGTGGAGAAAAACAGCGTGTTGCAATAGCAAGGGCACTTGCAATGCAGCCAAAATTGATGCTCTTCGATGAGCCAACCTCTGCGCTTGACATCGAAATGATACAGGAAGTACTGGATGTTATGAAAGAGATTGCAGAAAACGGAATGACTATGGTTGTTGTTACCCACGAAATTAGTTTTGCAAAAGAGGTTGCAGACAGAGTTGTTTTTATGGCAGATGGACGAATAGTTGAAGAAGGGCACCCAATTGAATTTTTTGAGAATCCTCAAACTGAAAGAGCAAGAAGATTCCTTAAGAGTGTGCTGAGTGTCTATTCTGTTTAATTTTAGAAATAAAGAAACTATTTTGGATTGAGGGATTTTTGGGGTTGCTTGTAAGATACTAAAATCTTACATTTAAAGAAAGTAAATGAAAAGGCACTTTAAGACCTTTCATTTGCGTGCGTTTAGAGAGGCGAAAATTTGTTCATAAGTATTTAACCCTTTTTGCCTCAAAAATCCCCCTTAAAATCGCTTATTTGATGCGGTTATAACTTAGTATTAATGCAGTCTCTACGAAATTATGCGGGTTCTACGGGTATAGTCTCAACACCTTAAAAATCAAACAATGCAGTATTCATGAGGGGTGTAAAAATCCAAAATTTAAAAACAAGCTTGCGCAAACAAGAAATGGCAAAGGAAAAATCATCCGAATGATTAGATATTAGAATCGCCTTAATTTCTAAATTTGACTTTTTACAAAAAGTAATAAAATTAATTAGGTCTAAAATTTGTTCAATTTAGACAAGATTGACTGTGGGGGAGCAAACCTACAAAAGGAGGAGAGGATGAAATCTTTGCTCAAAAGAGTTGTAGTAGTCATTTTAGTTCTTATGATGACCCTCTCAAATTTTTTGGGGGGAGTGGGTGTCTCTGGATTTTCAAACTCCATCTTTAATGACTCAACTGCAAGCAAATGGGCTATTAATGAATTAACACAAGCATATAACTACGGGCTTACATACCCGGACATTATGGGCAAATTCCAACAACCAATTACCCGTGAAGAATTCTGCGTGATTGTAGTAAAACTCTACACAAAATTAACAAACAGGACAGTTACTGCAAGTGGCACTCCATTTTCGGACACAAACAACCCTGAGATCATAAAGGCATATCAATTAGGGATAGTAAATGGAACGGGCGGCGGTAAATTTTCGCCAACTCTCTCTATAACAAGGCAGGAAATCGCAACGATGATTTATCGAGCACTATCCAAAGCATATTCAGAACTTCCCAAGATTGACGAGAACAATTTCCCCTTCAGGGATGCGAATAAAATTGCACCCTGGGCACTTACAGCGATGAAGTTTGCCTATCAAAACGGCATAATGAAGGGCGTGTCGCAGGATATGATTGACCCTCTGTCAAACACGACAAGAGAACAAGGAATAATTTTGGTTAAGAGGACTTACGAAAATTTTAGAACATCAATTAATGCAAAAGTAAGACTTCTGCCGCCACCTCCACAAATGAGCGAGGAAGAAAAACTTAAGCACCTTGATTTAAAAGCCATTTTAACTTCGCCAACCTATAATACAAAACTCACGCTCTATGCAGCAACAGATGCAACAAAACCAGTCAGCAAGCCAACAGATAAAATATCCGTAATAACAGGCTCTTTATATACGAGGGCAGATGACGGAGCGTTTATAGAGTCATCGGGCAATAAAGTAAGATACTTTTATGCTGATTATGGAACACTTACTCCCTATGCAATTGTGTGGCAGGTTTCAAGAGCGCCTTTTACAGGCTTTCAGGATAACTGGAAAAATCCTCGTGGTCTTGTTTCAACAGGCACGATAAAACCTGCAGTAAAAGAATTTACAATTGATTTTTCCAAATTCACATCAAACCCTATAATTCCAATAAACCCAACCATTTTTAAAACAGAAAGCGAACAAACATTTTATGTCCGCGCAGTGCCGGTTGACAAGAATATGAATTGTATTGGAGACCCCGGTGAAGGGATAAGAGTCCTCTACGGGCAAAAAACACCTGGCTCACAAAGGCAAACCGTTATAACAGTAAACGGAAAACAAATTTTAAAGCCCTCTACATTCGAACTATGGGTAACCCTAGGTGACGGAGACATCACTTGTGGAGGTGAATTCCCGAATATACCTGAGCACATAAACAAAGTCGGCTTCAATACACTTAGCACTGTAAAATGGTTCCAGTTTAAAAACTTCCCAAAAGATACAAAAACAATTGTCCTTCAAATATCCGTAAAGCCCTTCGATGTAAAAGATCCCGTTGATAAACCTTCAGGGCTTGTTTACTCTAAAGCCTACACGCCACCAATTCCACCCCAGTCTTGCAATACTGAAAACTCGGTTGCGGTAAAATTCCACGATTTTGCACCAGCTGATTCAACAATGAAACCAAAAGATTATATTCCATATTATGTGCGTGCTGTTGCATTTTTGCCATCGTCAACGCCTGGAAGTAACGACTACTCACTTTCTGACGTTGTAATAGTTAACTATGAGAAGCAAGACGCAGTAACACTATACAAAACCGAAATTATTCCCCTCCCAACTTATATCCCGTCTGTAAAGATAACACACTATGAACCGATCAAATGGCAAGACCCAAATTGGGCTCACTACTATGTTGTCTATCGCCTACCAAAATGGTATGAGCTGAATTTTGAGGTCACGAACGGCAAGGAAACGCTTTATCCTTATTATTACTATTTTAATAAGGATCCTACAATGACTCCAGATCGCTACGAAAAAGAAATACTCTGGAAGTGGCTTCCTGTTGGGACAAAAATCCAGGTCTGGGATAAAGAAGAAGACAAAGCCTGGTATGAAGAGTTGTGGGATGACATTGTTAACTTCTTCAAATCCATTGTTGATGTAATAATGAAAATCACAAATTGGGTATCAAAGGCATATGCAAGTTTAAAATCAGGGCTCATTAACTTTGTGGTTAACAACCTGCCAGGGCTTCCTTCGGACTGGCGGGAGGGTTTAAGGAAGGCACTTACTGCGCTTGTTGATTATGGTCTTGCATCCCTTGGAATTCCTCCAGAACTTCCGAATTTTGATGAACTAACAAAACAAGGTCTTGATTATTTTGCAAAGGAAGCACTTACAGAAGCAGGCGTCCCTGCAGACCAAATGACTGCAGATCTCATTGCAAATACTGCTAAAGGCATTGGTGAAAATATGATTTCTGCAACCAACTCTGCAACACCAAATCCGTTAGACGCACCATTCCTTAAAGCCGACCCAGATTATCTTCAAAGACCTGCGTATATTGATGTAAAGATTACAAACGACTACAATAAGCCTTCGATTCCTGGCAAACTAAACATAAATGTATCCTGGCTATGGCATCAGTGGAATCCAGATGGCGGAAGCATCACATTGTCAACAGAAGTATTTGGAGACCAGTCTGCATCTGCACAATTTGCAGATGCATTGGAATATTTCAATCACTTTGTCTTTGGTTTGAAAAAAGGCTGCGATTATCAACCCATATATTATCCTGTTTTTGAGCCCGTAAGAGACATTTCGATACCCGTACTTCAACCTCATGAAAGCACAACAGTTCGCATCTACTTGAAAGAGTATGTAGATAAACCCTATCCTTTTGCTCCACAAGGCGAATTCGTAATGTGGGACGATTTTTTAAACCTATACGGAATGGAAGGTTCGGTTGGCCCATGCAAGTTTGAGGTTTATACAAGTGGCTTCGACCTTCCGTTTATTCCACCGACTCACTACGATCCAAGCACGCACACAACCTATATTAATAAATACGACAAAACAGGTTCTTATGATAGTTTTGAAGGTATTCCAAAAAAAGTTTACTATGGAAATTAAATTGTGAAGTAGTTTAAATATCAGAGGGCTTGAGCAATCAAGCCCTTAAATTTCAATTTGAATTTTCTATTAATTTGATAAAATATACTTAAGAAAAAGGAAGGAGAGAAGTATCTACAGTTTTACTTCTGCTAGCATATTATGAAATCTCAAAACGGACGCAGGAAAGAGAAATATTCTCAAATTATTTAACTTCACTTCTTATTGGCCTTATAGGAGCAGTCGCAATAGCTGTTGCCGCGATAGTATTTGCTAATAGTCTTAAACATATGTCCGGAATAGTAATTGCGACAATAGGAATTTTTGCGATTGCAGTTATTATTGCTTCAATGTACTTTTTAAGTAAAAGCCTTAAACGGACAGGTGAAGTTTTAGAAAATGATTATTTTGTTAAAGCAGGGACATTTATGCTCTATGGTGCGTATTTGCTTGTAATTTTGGTTGGAGCAATTCTTTCATTAATAGCGGCTGTATACGTGGCTATCGGTTTTTTCAAAATGCCTGAGGAGTTAGAAATAAACAGGGAATAAAGCAATTCTCAATATGCTACGACCCTTTTTCCTTAAACTTCTTTAAAAGCAACTTTGCGGTTTCTGTGCCTGCAACTCCACCAAGTCCTGTTTCTCTTAATTCCTCGGGTAGTTTTTCTCCAATCCTTTTCATCGCAATGATTACCTCATCGAGAGGAATAAGTGTTCTTATGCCTGAAAGTGCCATTTGTGCAGAGGCAATCGCATTCACGGCACCCATCACATTTCGCTTGATACAGGGGATTTCAACAAAGCCCCCAATAGGGTCGCACACAAGCCCCAGGACATTTTTCAAGGCAAAAGCAGAGGCGCTTTCAACTGCATCAATATCATCCGAAAAAAGAGAAACAATTGCACCTGCAGCCATTGACGAAGCAGCACCAACCTCAGCCTGACAACCATGACGTGCACCAGACAAACTTGCAAGCATTTGAAACGCTTCACCAATCCCACCTGCAACAAAAAGCGCTTCGATTATTTTGTTTCTTTCAACACCCTTGAGTTTTGCAACAGTTAAAAGAGAACCAGGCAACACTCCGCAAGAGCCCGCAGTGGGGGCTGCAACAATTCTTCCCATACAAGCATTCATCTCAGAAACTGCAAGCGTATTTTTGATTACCTCGGTAAATTCTTCCGAAAGGAGGTGAAAGTTGAAGTCCTTTGAAAATTCCTGCACCCTGTATGCCCATCCGTCAACAAAGCCTGTTTTTGATGTGTTTCTTCCCTTTAAGCCCTTTATGATCGACTCTTCCATTGCAGTAAGCGTCCTGTCCATCCTTGAGATAACAAAATCTGGATCTTTACCCTCGTTTAGAGCTTCATACTGAATAAGGAATTTGCCTAAGGGAAGGTTTGAGCCCATTGCTTTTTCTTTTAATTCGGAAAAACTTCTGAATTTTATTTTCATTTTTTCACCTTACAATTCTTCAAGCCTTTCAACTGTCATTACTTCCAGAATATTTTTGTTTTCAAGAATAAGAGGAATTTTATCCTTTGGGAAATCGGCGTCAAGTTTAAAGACAGAAAGCGACTCGGAAACAGAAGAATCCCTTTCTATTTCTGCTTTTGCAATATTTATATGAGCATCTGCAATTATTTTCGAAACATGTGCTATAATCCCGGGAACATCCTTTGCAAATACAATCAGGACTGGATGCCTTCCAAAAAGACTAACGCTATAGCCGTTAATGTTTGAGATGTGAATGAGCCCGCCACCAATTGATTCGCCCCACACATAGAAAGACTTACCGTTATTATGGAATGTTATTTTGCATGCGTTTTCCCCAACATCCTCGTCAATACCTTTGAAGTTGAATTTGAAATTTATACCCATTTCTTTTGCAATTTCAAAGGACTTTAAAATGCGTTCATCATCTACACTAAAACAAAGGATCCCTCCGAGTATTGCAAGGTCTGTGCCATGCCCTATACCAGATTCAGAGAAAGAATTGTATAGGTCAATTTCGACAAGGTCAAAAGGTTTATGAACGCCGTAAATTCTTCGTGCGTATTTTCCAATTCTTGCAGCTCCTGCCGTGTGCGAACTCGATGGACCAATCATCACAGGTCCAATAATATCAAATATTCCCATATTAAAATTATACACTTTTTAAATTGTTTTCGAAACCATTTCATGGTATAATATATGATTGAAAGGAGGCAAATATGATTGCATTAATTCTGTATGTAATTCTTATCATTGCGATTGTCGCTATTGCATTGAGAAGCGTTATCGTTGTAAGACAGGCAACTGCGGCAGTTATTGAAAGGCTCGGTCAGTATTCAAGGACACTGCAACCAGGTCTTCATGTCCTCATACCTTTTATTGAAAGTGTTCGAAAGATTGTTGATTTGAGAGAGCAGGTCTGGGATTATCCTTCACAGGAGATTATCACCAAAGACAATGTCGTTGTAAAGATAGACAATGTTATGTACTATATGGTTACTGATCCTGTAAAGGCTGTTTACGAAGTGCAAGATGTAGATCAGGCAATACTCAAACTCACACAAACTGCAATAAGGAATGTATGCGGTAATTTAACTCTGGATGAATTGTTAACATCGAGAGAAAAGATTAACGAAACTTTGAGGCATGACCTCGATGTTGCAACTGACCCCTGGGGAATAAAGGTTACGAGGGTTGAAATAAAGACGATTATGCCGCCTCCAGAAATTCAGGAAGCAATGACAAAGCAGATGAAGGCAGAGCGCGACAAGAGGGCAACAATACTTGAAGCAGAAGGAATAAAACAAGCAGCAATTCTAAAGGCTGAGGGAGAAAGGCAGGCAAAAATTCTCACTGCAGAAGGTGAAAGACAGGCGCAGATTTTAAGGGCAGAAGGTGAGGCACAGGCACTTCTTACTGTTGCAAAAGCAAAAGGTGATGCAGCAGAGGTATACTTCCAGGGCATTCACAGAGGGAATCCTACAAAAGATGTTATTGCCGTTAATTACCTTGAAACTCTCAATAAGATCGCAGATGGTAAAGCAACAAAGATATTCCTTCCTTACGAGTCATCTGCACTTCTTGGTTCCTTAGGCACTATAAAGGAGATATTCACAGGCGATAAAGAAGGAAACGGAACACAAGATAGCAAGGAAAAATAGAAGGAAGGCATTTATATGCTCAAAACCAATTTGACGGTTTTTTGGTTGATAGTTTTTGCAGTTTCAGCAATTATTGAGATAAGCACTACAACATTCTTTGCTATATGGTTTGGAGTGTCTGCAATTGTTACGCTTATCTTGAACCTGATAGATGTGCCGCTTAACATCCAGATAGCAGTTTTCATACTGCTTACTACCGCACTGATACTTTCTTCCGAGTTTATTTTGAAGAAACGCTTTCACATACTGGGAAAACCCTATAGGAGTAATGTTAATGCAATTATAGGGAAAACTGGTGTTGTTACGAAGGAAATTGACGGGATTTCATACAAAGGCGAAGTGCTTTTGGATGGAAGATACTGGTCTGCAATAAGCGCTGATGGATCGAATATCCCTGCGGGAACGAAAGTTGAAGTTATTAATATCGAGGGCGTAAAACTCATCGTAAAGAAGAAAGAATAGAAAATCTCGGGGTATAGGGCTTTTCCCTATACCCCTTTCTTCCGGAGGTTTTTATGGCAATTGTTGAATTCACCGTAATCCCTGCAGTTTCTGAAGAAAAAATATACGAAATAGTGGATAAGGCAATAAAAGTTGTGATTGATTCAGGGCTTAAATACGAAGTTGGAGCAAATAGCACAACAGTTGAAGGACCGCTTAATGAAGTTCTTTCGGTTGTAATGAAGGCGCACGCCGTTGCAAGGGACGAAGGCTCAGGAAGAGTTTTCACGATAATAAAAATTGACGACAAGGTAACAGGTGTAACAATCGAAGAAAAGGTAGAAAAATACAGGAAATAACTACTTGGACAAAACTACTATTTCGAAAATTGTTGAATAAAATTCAGTTGATATGACATTTGCGTTTGTCTTCTTAACAAGGTATTTGATACCGCCACGTCTTCTAAAATTTAAGTAATTTTTGAAATGGTTAATACCAGCAATAAATTCAACAAGCACTACACCCAAATCTGATGATAATGTTTGAGCAGGAATTAGGTAATCTGCAATAATGACTCTATTTGCAATTCTCAATGCTTCGTTAAAAAGAACAATCCTTTCTTCCTCTTCCATTTCGTGTAAGGACATTGAAAACGACGCAAAGTCAAACTCATTGTCTTTAAAGTTATTGAGGGCATCAACGCCACCGTGGAAAAATTCCACATTTTTGAGTTTTCTTTCGTTTTTTACCCTGTTTGCAAGGTCTATCATCTTTGAAGAAAGGTCAACACCAACTGCAAACTCACATACCGAACTTGCTTCCATTACAAGTGCACCAGTTCCGCAACCAATGTCGATGAATTTCTTACATCCTTTAATATTATTAAGTATCTTTTGCCTTAACCCTGAAAGATTTGGGTCTATTAACAACCTGTAAATTTCACCGTCGTAGTAGTGTATCTTATCCATTGTGAATTTATTTTAGCCTATCATGTAGATTAGTCAAGTCTGAATACGGACAATCAAAAGTTAAGTGTAGGCGTTTCTTATACTTGAT
>Ga0272448_1004655_pt1 | contig 15510 bp, 17 predicted proteins | sample YNPCB0191_FD_202220 | JGI IMG/M metagenome (GOLD analysis project Ga0272448, IMG submission 202220) | Hot spring sediment microbial communities from Yellowstone National Park, WY, United States - YNP-CB-019-1 | ecosystem: Environmental > Aquatic > Thermal springs > Hot (42-90C) > Sediment...
GCTTCGTAGGTGAATAGCTCGTAGGCTCAGGGCAGGGGATCAGGTATCTTACCAGCAAAAAGGGAATCTCTAGCCTCCTTGTAAAAAAGCAAAATACGGTAGGTATGTGCCTGCCGCTCACGAAGGCCCAATCACCCTCAAGTGGGCCAGGCAATCCTCTAGGCATGGGGGGCCGCTGGAGCGAACAACTTAAGGGTATCCCCACAATCTCCATAGAAGCACTCCTCCACTTCAATGTAGAGGAGGCATCTGCCCTCCTGACCCTCATCCATGAACGGTTCTATCCGGCTCACTCTGCCGTAGGCGAAGACCTTGCTGTAGTAGAGCACGATAGAGGAAGGCACCTTGAGCTCCTCAGGATAGAGACCGAATTTAGGACCATAAACAGCCGCCATGTATGCCACCGTGTCGTGCTGGGCCAGATATGCTTCCTCTATGGAGTCTATGCGGTGATGCCACACATAGGAAGAATCTCCACACGGGGGGAAATCATAAGTCCATCCGCCCGCCAGCGCGGCCCCGGCGGCCAGGGCCCACTTCCATCTATCGCTTTTCATATCGTTCCCCTTGTACCAAGGGCAAATTATACCGTCCGCGGGAAGTCCTGTCAAAGCGCGCGGCGGCCTGAGCGTAAGGCTCGCGACTTGCTGAACTATCCCGCAAGTATGCCTTATCATTTCCCCCGGCATGACAGGCGCTTACCTTTTGCTCTTTGCCCTTCCTCTGGGGATAATAATCCTGGCTGTTGTGCTTTACTTTCTAACAAAGGGGGTCCGATAGCGTGGTCGGCCTGGCTTTCGCCGTATATTTTCTTGCTGTGCTCATCGTCGGCGCGCTGACCGCGCGGCGCTCCTCAAGGTCTGTCGTGGACTTCTTTCTCGGAGGCAGGCGCATGGGGAGCTGGGTTGTGGCGCTCTCTGCCGTCGCTTCCGGAAGGAGCGCGTGGCTCGTCCTGGGGCTTTCTGGCATGGCCTACTCAAAGGGGATATCTGCTGTCTGGGCCTGCGTTGGCTATATCCTTGTTGAATTGTTTCTATTCCTGTTCCTGGGCAAAAGGCTCAGGAATTTCACCGCCGAAAGAGGAGACATTACCCTTCCGGATTTCTTGGAATCGCGCTTTGCCAGCCCCGCGCTCCGGATCATCTCTGTAGTTGTCCTATTAGCCTTTTTGACAACATACCTGGGCGCGCAGATGCTCGGCGGAGGCAAGGCCTTTTACGGCTCGCTGGGAATACCCCATGCCTGGGGAGTCGTTCTAACCGCGGGCATAGTCTTTATCTATACCATAGCCGGAGGCTTCTACGCTGTATCCTATACCGATGTCATCCAGGCCCTTTTCATGATCCTCGGCCTGGTCGTTCTCCCGGTCGTCGCGCTCGTTCACCAGGGCGGTGTTCAGCCTGTCCTTGAGGTTCTCAAAGCCCTTGATCCTAAGCTGGTTGATCCCTGGGCTTTGGGCGCGGGCGGGGCGATCGGCCTCCTGGGCATAGGGCTCGGTTCACCGGGAAATCCCCATATTCTCGTGAGATACATGAGCGCGAGGGATCCTGAGATCCTTCGGAAATCAGCGCTTATCGGCACGGTCTGGAATGTGGTTATGGCGTGGGGCGCTGTGCTGGTAGGCCTCGCTGGCAGGAAGATGTTTCCCCTTCCGGCCGCGCTCCCCAACTCAGACCCTGAGAACCTCTACTCTTCCCTCGCTCAGGCCTACTTCCCGCCGTTCCTATTCGGCCTCATCATGGCCGCGGTATTCGCCGCCATAATGAGCACGGTTGACTCGCAACTCCTTGTCGCTTCAAGCGCTGTCGCCAGGGACATATACCAGAGGTTTTGGGGCAAGAGGGCGAACGAGCGCGTCATGGTTTGGCTGTCTCGAGGCTCGGTTGTTCTGATTACCGCGGCCGCATTGCTCCTCGGATACCTGGGCAGAAATTCCCAGCTGGTTTTCTGGTTCGTGCTTTTAGCCTGGGCAGGTCTCGGCGCGGCTTTTGGACCTGTTGTAATCCTTGGGCTATACTGGAGGAGAGCGACTGCTCCCGGCGCGATAGCCGGGATGCTCGTGGGCGCGATAACCGTTTTCGCCTGGAAGCTCTCAGGGTTATCCAGGTTCATATATGAGCTTGTCCCGGCTTTCGCGCTTTCGGTAATTGCCGTGGTTGTTTTCAGCTTTTTGAAAAAGTCCTGCGGAGGAAACTAGCATGTCCTTTTTGCTGTTGATCCTTGCGCTCGTCCTCTGGCCGCTCGCCCACATTCCCATAGGCGCGCCGCTTTTCCTTGCCAGGAATGAAAACAGGGAGATAGGTCCGATTGTTCTGGCTGGCTCTCTTGCTGTTGGCCAACTCGTCATCTCTGTCTTCACATATCTCGCTTATCTCGCGGGCTTGAGATTCCCCCTGGTCGGATTTCTCGTCCTCTCAGCGGTCTTGCCTTTTTGGTTTTGGGGCTGTTATCTCATTTTAACGAGCCGGCGCAATTTTCGCGTTACGAAATGGCTGATCGTGGGCCTTTGCATCACCGGCGCTCTCCTGGCCCTGAACGCGTTCACGGTCACCGTAACCGATAGCCCCTATCACTTCTCAAAGGTGGCGAGCATTCTTAACGGGGATCATCCATACTTTGTTCCCATGGGATCAAAGGGGTTTCTGCGCGCTTATCACTTTGGTTGTGATTTCCTGGTCTCCTTCTGGACATGGTCCTTGTTTCCCATGAGGCAGTGGGTTCCCTTCAACGCTATGGCTTTCTGGAGCGCGGTTTCGGCCTACCTTCTCTTCTGGGCTTTCGCCAGGAGGTTCCTCTCTGAGCCCTGGGCGAGCCTTGTGCCGTTTTTCGCTTTTTGGATTGGTTCGTGGTTTTCGGTTATAGGGTTCAACCGAATCCTTTTTGAGGGTGCTTCGTATCATGCCCTCCTCTTCGGAAATTGGAATCTCAGCTTTTACAATAATTTCAAACAGCCTCCCATGGTCTTCGGGATGCCGGTTCTGCTTTCAGCTCTCTGGCTGGCCTCTGATGAGAAATTTGTTCGCTCCGGAATACTTTTCGGGCCCTTGGTCCTAGCGAACCAGGCCCTTTACGCGTTTGGTATGGGGTTTATACTGCTTGAGGGGATTATCAGGGAAAGACGCTATCTGATACCCCTGGCTATGGGCCTTGTCCTCGGCCTTCCATTTTTGCCTTCGCTTGTGGCCAAAAATCTGTCTGATTCCCCCTCTTTTGGTTTCGGGTTTCCCGTTTATGATTTTATCGTAAGAACCCCGACCTTTTTCAGGTTCACCGTCCGTTATCTTCTTTTCTTCTGCCCGCTTTTGCCCCTTTACATATACGGGTTCTGGTTGTCAATAAAAGAAAAGAATCGCATTCCCCTAGCCATTGCAACCTCCATTGCTTTTCTAGTTCCCCACTTCGTCTATTACACTCATACCGAGGACATGTTCAAGTTCCTGATGCTCTGGAGCGTTTTTGGGCTTCCCTTTGTTCTGTTGGGAATAGCAAGCCTCTGGAAGAGGGGCTGGCTGGTCAAGGCGCTCGTTTCTCTCTTTGTGTTGCCAATCCTCGCAATCCACCTTTTGGGTTTCGCGATAGGCAATTTTGGCACAAACGAGGTTTCCTTCTGGGAAAACCTTCGGCCAGAGATAGCGCAGATCAGGGATCACTCCTCAGAGATAAGGGGTGGCGTCCTTGTCATCCCGACTTCTCCGACCAGATGGCTTCCCATGGAGGTAAGGGGATACATTTCCGAGACCGGCGATACCATTGAGTTCCCCGAAACAAAAGGGAACATTTACTACGCGGGTTTTGTTCTCTCCGCCGTGCCTATCCCTTTTTGTCCATCCGGCAATGTCTATGGAAGGGCCTGGAACGAATACACTTCTCTTTACCGCAGGTGGGATCTCCTTGATGACATTCCCGATTCCCTGCTCAGAAGTTTAAATATCCTCTACATTGCCATTCCGGCGGGCATGCCGACTCCCGCTCGCGCGCCTCGTCTCGTTGTTGAGACAAGGAGCTTTGCCATATACTCTCTGAGTTATGAGGCTCTTCACAGCGATTGAACTGCCGGAGGATGTGAGGGCTCAGGTCTGGGAATTTGAGCGGACGCTCATGGATAGCTACCGGCACGCTAGGTGGGTTGCGAGGGAGAACCTGCACCTCACGCTTATATTCATCGGCGAGGTTGAGCCGGACAAGTCCGAAGGGATAAAGAAGGCTCTGGCTGAGGTCAAAAGCGAAATGTTTGATTTATCCCTGGAAGGGCTCGGATCATTCCCCGAAGGGAGGCCCATAGCGAATGTGGTCTGGATAGGTGTTGGAAATGGCAAGGATAGGCTGGTGGCGCTCTCGGAGAGGGTGAGGCTCGCGCTTGAACCCCTTGGCATAAAGGAAGACAAGCCGTTCCATCCACACCTCACCCTCGCCAGGGGCAGGAGGGATACGGGTATCCCGATCAAGCGCTTCGGCTCTCTGAGCTTTGGCCCCGCGACCTTCAGGGTTGGGCACTTTAGCCTCATGGAGAGCAAGCTGAGACCAGAGGGACCCCTATATACCAGGGTGGCTTCTTTCCCGCTCCTTGGAGAGTGAGCCCCCGCGCGTGATTGATCCGCTTGACATCTTTACTTAATACTTTCGCCTTGTCCAGGATAGAGCTTGTTAAGATAGAGCACCTGCGGGATGGCAGGTTCATAGCCACATTCCGGAGGCGCGATACGAAGACCTTATTCAAGGTTGTTGGTCCGGCGGAGGATTGGCCGGATGAGCTCTTTGATGCAACGCCAGCGATTGACGACGAAAATGAATCCAGAGAGGTGAACAGGATACTGGCTAATGAGGGCATTGACACTGAGGACCTCCAGTGGATAGATGTGGCAGAGGAGGATTGGGATCTGATTGAAAAGGGAAGGCTGATAAGGTTTTCTAGGGGAGGATCGGAGGAGTGGATGGAGGAAGAAGATTCCGAGGCATAGCGCCGGGGGTAAATGGCCATGGTATAGCGCGTTTGATCCCAATTGGAAAAGTGGATTAAAATTTGCTTCGTAAGGAGATAGAAATGCCTGTTCCAAAGAAACACCAGTCAAAATCCAGGTCGCGGAAACGTAGAACCCATTACAAGGCTTCATTGCCAACGCTCGTGGCTTGCCCCAGGTGTGGCGCTCCCAAGCTTCCGCACAGGGCCTGCCCGGAGTGCGGCTTCTACAGGGAGGAAAAGGTCATAGCCAAGACAAGGGCCGAGAAAAAGATAGAGAAGGAGCTTGAAAAGGCCTAAATGAAGGTCATAGTTGACGCCTGGGGCACGGACAACGCCCCCGAACCCGAGATAAGGGGTGTTCTCGCGGCCCTGGCGAAAGCGGAGGATCTTTCGGCGATCCTCGTGGGCGACGCTAATGCGATTATACAGGAGCTGAGGGAGCCTCCGGCTCGCCTTGAGGTGGTGGACGCTCCTGAGAAGGTTGAACCACACGAAAAACCAACCGATGCCCTCAGGTATAAGCGCGAATCATCAATGGCCGTTGGGTTAAGGCTCCTCGCTGAGGCCAGGGGCGACGCCTTCGTATCAGCCGGAAACACTGGCGCCGTGATGGCGTTTTCGCTGAAGGAGCTTGGAACCCTCCAGGGGGTAAAAAGACCGGGGATAGCCGCTTTTTTTCCCAGGAGGGGAGGGGGATATAGCCTCGTCATAGATGTGGGCGCGAATGTTGATGTGAAGCCCCAGAACCTTGAGCAGTTCGCAATAATGGGTTCGCTCGCTTACAAGCACCTTTTCGGCGCGGAGTCCCCTCGCGTTGGAATCCTTAATGTGGGCGAAGAGGCCGTGAAGGGCAACGCGCTTGTTCTCAAGACGCAGGAGCTGCTGAGGGGAAGCGGCCTAAACTTCATCGGATTTGTTGAGGGCCACGAGCTCTTCTCGCAAAAGGCCGATGTCATCGTCATGGATGGCTTCGTGGGCAATGTAATCCTGAAGTTCGGCGAGGGAATGGCCTCGGCTGTCTTCGGTTTCCTCAAGGACGAGATGCAGGGAAGGCCTGAAACCCTACTGGGAGCGCTCATGATGAGAAGGGCGATCAAGGGTCTTCTCAGGAAGGTTGATTTTGAGGAATATGGCGGCGCGCCACTCCTGGGGGTGAACGGCCTCGTTATGATATGCCACGGCAGATCAGGCCCCCGAGCGATAAAAAACGCTATACTCACCCTCAGGAGGCTACACGCTGAGAGGCTTTTGGAGGAGATACAGAGGGAGATAGCCGCGCATTCAGCAAGCAGGGAATAGGACAAGCCCTATTTGCTTGCCCTTGCCGCAATGGTGCGCGAAGCAGAAGTTCCTCGTAGTTTTAAGGAATCGCTCCCGCAAGCAATTCCCTAAAGGTTATCATCTGAAGACCACCTTTACCTCTGCCCAGGAGATGCTATCGGCTTTGAAGTCCTCCCAAGTAAGGATGTCCCAGAGCTTAGTGTCGGGATTTTTCACCAGGTTGAGCTTGCTCGTGCCCTGAGCCCTGTAAATTTTCCCGCCAGAGGTATAGATGGTTATGTCATACGATAAGCTATAGTAGTAAGATGATGGGCCATCAGACCACTCGTCAATTACGCTGAACTCAGCGTTTATGGGGGTGGGTTGGCCGAGGTCCAACTGCGCCATCATGTTCCTTATGACGGTGTCCTCAGCGGACTTGCCCCAGTTCTCATATTGGGGGCCATGGAGCGAGGGGTCGGGCGCGAAAAGAAAGAAGTCATTAAGGGAAGCCATGTAGTTGTCCGGCAGTTGAAAATTAAGGGCGCTTTCAAGGTTCCTGAGAACCGCGTCTGGGGTCGTTGGTTGCTCCCAGTAGGGGGGGCCGCCGGGGGGCTCAGGCTCGCGCAGGCCGAACCAATCGCAGGAAAGGCAAAGCACCAAAGCCAGGAACCTTCTCACTGGTTAAATTATAACCCATTTCTCGGGCAAAATGCATCGGCCGCGCTAGCTCATAATTATTATAGCCACCGAGAGGCTCTATAATTTAGGGAGATTAGGATGAGATACCGCAAGGTGAGGTCAAAACTCAGGCGTCCGGCCCTCGTGGATGAGACACAAGCACAATCTCCTAACGAGCGAGATACCATGAGGTATGCCGCGGCCCTTTCTCTCTATAAATCCAAACGGATTCTCTGAAAAAGGCTATTCAACTCTTTGGCAAGGCCAGGAGCCTCGCGGGGGCGCGGCTCGTCTAGCTCAAATTTGCAGAACCAAGTCCAGAAAAGGGAACCAAACACTCTGATCGTGGAATAATCAATCAGGGTGTTTCTTTATACGGAGATCTTATCCCCGGATTTTTGAGCTCGCGCGGCGCGGGATTCTGTTTAGCATAGTTGATCCACAATACCGCCCTACGCAATAATTTCCCCGTGAGGGTTTGCATAACCCGCCCCATTCCCGAGCCAGGCCCAGCGATTCTCATGGAGAGAGGCCTTGATGTATGGGTAAGGGAAAGGTGTGTTCCCCCCGACGAGGATGAGCTCGCCGGGCTCGCCGGGGAATTCCAGATCCTGATTACCCTGCTCACCGATCCGGTGACCGAACGGGTCCTCTCTTCCGGCATAAGGATGGTAGCGCAGATGGCCGGCGGCTATGACAATATTGACCTTCCCGCGGCAACGAGGCACCGTGTCGCTGTCACGAATACCCCGGACGCCCTCACGGAGTCCACAGCAGAGCTGACATGGGCGCTCATCCTTGCTGTTGCCAGGCACATAGTGATAGCGGATCAATACACCAGGCAGGGACGCTTCAAGGCCTGGGATGCGACCGCGTTCTTGGGCTCCGAGCTCTCCGGAAAGAGCATGGGAATCTTGGGCGCCGGAAGGATAGGGACGAGGGTGGGCGAGATCGCTTGCGCCTTCAGGATGAGCCTCTTGTATTATGACCTTGTGCCATCGGAAAGGCTGGACTCGCTCGGAGCGAGGCACGTGAGCCTTACTGAGGTTCTCCGGGAGGCCGATGTCCTTTCCCTGCACCTTCCCCTCACCCCTGAGACGAAAGCGCTCATTGGCGAGAAAGAGCTCAGGCTCATGAAACCCTCTGCTATAATCGTAAACGCGGCCCGAGGCTCTATAGTGGACGAGGACGCGCTCGTAAAGGCCCTGAAGGAGGGCTGGATAGCTGGCGCTGGGTTTGATGTCTACGAGAAAGAGCCGAAGGTTCACCACGATCTCCTCGGGATGAGCAATGTGGTTTTGCTACCACATATCGGCTCTGCCACGCGTGAGGCGAGGAGCGCAATGTCAAGGGCTGTGGCTGAGAATGTTTTGGCTTTCGTTGAAGGGCGGAGGCCGCCGAACATACTCAACCCGGAGGTCCTGTGAAATACATGCGAGATGCCGTTGGTGAGGTCCTCTGCGAGCTGGGCGAGCGCGATGAGCGCGTTGTCGTTCTTGACGCTGATCTTGGGCACAGCACCAGGGCCGCTGTTTTCGGGGAGCGTTTTCCTGAGCGTTATTTCCAGATGGGAATAGCCGAGCAAAACATGATTGGTGTTGCGGCCGGGCTCGCGGCAGAGGGCAAGATTCCATTCGTCTCAACATTCGCCATATTCGGAGCGAGGGCTTGGGAGCAGATAAGGCTTTCGGTAGCGTATTCCAGGTTGCCCGTAAGGTTCATATTCACACACGCCGGCATAGCAACGGGTCCTGACGGAGCCTCCCACCAAATGACCGAGGACATCGCGCTGATGGCCGCCATTCCCGGAATGGCCGTGTTCTCCCCCTCAGACTACTCCTCGGCGAAGTGGGCGCTCAGAGAGGCCTACGCCTGGCCAGGGCCCGCCTACATCAGGATGGTGAGGCCCAAAAGCCCCCTCGTTTATCCTGAGGATTATCCTTTCGCCCCGACCGTGGCCCACGGTCGCGTGAGCGACCTGGCCGTTATCTCTACAGGCCTCTTGACCCCAATCGCCCTTACTGCGCAGAGATTGCTCTCAGAAATGGGAATCCCTTGCGTGGTCTACGATGTCCTTCGTCTGAAACCCGCGGAGCCGGCCTGGCTACGACGGGGCCACAGGTTCATCGTGGTGGCGGAGGATCATGTTCGGCACGGTGGACTTTTTTCTGTTGTGGCTCAAACACTTGTTGAGGCGGGAGAAAGCGCCAGGATAGCGCCCGTGAACGCCGGAGACTCGTTCGGTGAGAGCGGCGAAACTGACGAGCTCTACGAGAAACACGGGTTCACGCCGGAGCGTATTGCCGGACTTTTAGCCGATTATCTGGGGAGCAATAAGGATGCCTCAAGGGGTTCTTGAATTTCAGGGGGTCACGAAGAGCTACTTCGGCAAGGATGTCCTTATCTCTGCTGATATGCTGATCAGGCAGGGTGATTTCGTTTTCCTCATAGGGCCGACTGGGGTCGGAAAGACCACAACCATAAGGCTCTCATACCTGGATGAGAGGCCGGACCGGGGCAGGGTCATAGTCCTCGGACACGACGCCGGGAGGCTTAAACGAAGGGATGTTCAGATGATAAGGCGCAAGATAGGCGTAATATTCCAAGATTTCAAACTCCTCACTGACCGCTCTGTCTTGGACAATGTGGCGTTCGGACTAGAGCTGACGGGTGTCCGCTCCCAGGTGGCACGAGAAAGGGCTGAGGAGGCGCTTGCCGAGGTAGGGCTTGCTGAGAGGAGAAACGATGACATCCAGCGCCTTTCGGGAGGCGAAAAACAGCGCGTCGCCATAGCCAGGGCGCTTGTCCGCGAACCTCACCTTCTTCTGGCTGACGAGCCCACCGGCAACCTCGATCCCGATGCAACCGCCCGCGTCGTTGAGACCCTGCGCTATGCTAACGAGGTAAAGGGGACGACCGTTCTCTTCGCCACCCACAACCACAACCTGCTTGAGTCCGTGCCCCGGGCGCGCGTCCTTTTCATTGAAAAGGGAAAGATAGAGGAGGTGGAGAGGTGAAACCCATCCTCTCCGAATCCCTCCGCGCCTACAGGGCAAACTCTCTGATGGCTTGGTTTTCGGTCATATCAGCGTTTCTCCTGCTTCTGCTCTTCGGGATATCAACCGTCATAACCCTGGGGGTTCTTGGTCTCCTGGGCCAAATGCGCAAGGACATTTCGTTGGAGGTCTTCATGGCGGATAGCGTTTCGGCCGCGCAAATAGCCCACTTTGAGTCAATCGTGCCCCAGCTCGCCGGCGTTCAGAGCATCAAGCACATCAGCAAGGAGCAGGCGCTTGAGGAGTTCACGGGGGAGTTTCCGGAGCTCGGGGAGATAAAGGGCCTCTTGGGAGAGATACCCCTCCCCGAGAGCTACAGGATAACCCCAAAAGACAATTGGCGCAGTGCGGAGCTTATGGGCATGCTCGCCAAGAAGCTCTCTTCCCTTCCTGGGGTTGAGGAGGTCTACTGCGGCGGGGAATTGCTTGAGGGTGCGGAGAGGGCTTATCGCTCGGTTCTCTTTGTGACGGCCGCGCTTTTTATCTTGGTTTTCATGGCCACCGCCTTCATAATATTCCAAACCCTCAGGCTAACGGTAACCTCTCGGAGGGATGTGATAGAGGTTGCGCTCCTTGTTGGAGCTCCTCTCTGGAAGGTGAGGCTCCCGTTCATCATTGACGGGTGCCTCTACGGGTTTTTGGGCGGCGGGCTTGCCTCAGCCGCGCTTTTGGGCTTCTCGTGGATTGCGGCTAATATCCTGGGCGTGGCCATTCCGGGCCTCGGCTGGGTCCTGGCCCTCCTGCTCGCATCAGGCCTGCTCCTGGGCCTACTCGCCTCGCGTTCCGCGCTGTCGGAGGTAATGGAACCTTGACCTGGATATTCCTCTCCGTTCTCCTCTCTTCGTCCGAGGCCGAGAAATACAAGAAGGAGCTCGCGGAGGTTGAATCTGAGATACAGTCTGTCCAGAGGGAGATAGAGAGGCTCGGCAAGAAGGAGGAGTCCCTGGTGCAGGAGGTTGAGCTCCTTGAGAGGCAGGAGGCCCTCATCGCACGGAGCATAGAGATACTGAAGGACCAGGAAAGGGCCATATACAATGACATAAGGTCCATAGAAGCGGAAATGGCACTCGCTGATGCCAGGGCCCAGGAGGCTAGGGCGAGGCTAGCGCTTGCAACGAGGCTACTTTACATCACGCCTAGGCCCGATTTTCTGAGGGCGTTCCTGGATTTCGGCTCTGTCTACACGGCATACAGAAAGGTCAAGTATCTAAAGAGGCTTGCCCTTTACGAAAAAAATCTTATAAAGATGCTTATTTCAACAACACAGCGCCTCGCCAAGCTCCGCGAGCTCAAGGCAAAGGCCCTGGCGGAGCTGAACCTGAACAAGGTTAAACTCGGGGAAAAGGAGAGGATGCTTGCCAGCACTCGCCAGGAAAAGGAAAGGGCCATAGAGAGGGTCAGGAAACAGCGCGACAGAAAGGAAAAATACCTCACACAACTTGAGAAGTCCCGCGCTGAGCTTAAGGCCATAATAAAGCGCCTCCAGGAGAAACAGGGCAAGGTATCCAAAATGAAGGGCGTCAAGCTCCTGACCCCTTGCGAGGGCGAGATAGTCGGGAGGTTCGGACTCGTCTGGCATGACAAATACGGAACCCAGATAAAGAACAACGGCCTTGACATAAAGGCGCCTAAGGGCAGTGAGGTAAAGGCCGCGGCCGGAGGCAAGGTGGCCTATGTTGGCTGGCTTGAGGGCTACGGGAACCTGGTGATCCTTGAGCACGACGGGTTCTACACGGTTTACTCAAGGCTTGACAAAGTCTCTGTTTCCGAGGGAACAAAGGTTGTAAAAGGGACCGTCATAGGCAAACTCGGCGCCGAGCCACTGCACTTTGAGCTGAGGGTTGGCGGGGAGGCTGTTGACCCTGAGGAATACCTATTTTGAAATACCCCTTACATCCGATACCTTTTCTGATCGCTCTGACCGCGTCTCACCCGCTTACTCGGGGCCCGAAAATATCCTCGCTCCCCTTCAGGATTATCTCAAGCGAACGCGGCCCCTCGTTGAGGAGAAGATCAAGTGTTGAGAGATACGGTATGAATTCCCCGAAAAGCTGGGTGTAGGTTGGATGTTTGTAGTTCTGGAATATGACCTTTATCCCCCTTTTGGCGTATAGCTCGGGGTCCATGTAATTCGCTCCGGCCGCGCCTACATACAACGCGTCCGCGCCTATCCTGTCGCAAATGATGAAAAGCCTTTCGTTCTTGTCCTCCGTCTTTATCCTTAGTTCTTTTGAGGAAACGATAAATCTCGTCTTTATGCCGAGCTTTTCCGCAAACCAAAAGATGAGCTCGTGGTCAAGGTCTGCCAGGTATTCCCACTCCCTCTCGTAGAAGGCCCTGAGCTCGTCCGCGTAATCCCCGAAAAATCTTGCCCTGGAATAGGCGTGTTCAATACTGCCCCAGTGCTTCCTTTGCCAGGGCTCGGAATTCTTTATCTTGACCTCGCTTATGAGCATTCCGAGGTGGCCCTTTTTGAGCACCGGGACAGTGAGCCACCTCACGCCATCCCTTGTCTTTATCCTGTTGCGGTTTCGCCAGTCGTTGACCGTATACTGCACATCGTCAAGCAAAACAAATATCTCAGCCCTCGCTACCTGATCAAAGAAGCCGAGCCAAGGCAGGTATCCAGGCTGGAGAACGCCGGCTATTCTCATTTGCTCCCCCTGTATGCGAAAGCGGTGAACTCGTAGGGCCAGTAGTCGTGCCTTATAGTGAAAAGCCGGGTTAATCCCCTCAGGTGTCCGATAATCTCACAAGGGCTTATGTAAAACAGCTCAGGATCCCGCCAATCAACAGCGTCAGTGAGGAGGTTGAAACCGATCCCGGCCTCGCACATGGCCCACATCTTCTCTATGACGGAGAAGACGATGTCCCTCCAGCCATCCCATCCGGCGCTCGGAGGAAGGAAGTTAAAAGCGCCCGATTGAAAAACATAGTCGTATCTCCTCTCGGGGATGGGATCGGTTATGAAATTGAACCTGGTGAACTCAGCGCCGGGGTGACGATTCTTCGCCTCGGCCAGGTAGAATTCTGAAGCGTCAGAGCCTGAGTAGATGTATGGAAGCCCGAGCTCGGTTATAAGGTCAAGCATGTGGCCGAGGCCGCAGCCTATCTCGTGTATGGAAATGGGTTTGTCTCTGTGCTCTGGGCGTATCCCCTCAAGGAGAATCCTGTGTCTCATGCGCTGGGCCTCCTCATCCTTCCAGGCAACGCCCCTCGCTGTTGGCCCGAACCTGGAGAACCTCCTGGCGTAGAACTCCTCTATTTCCGCAAGTATCCTGTCAATCCTCTCCAACCTGCGCCTCCTCAACTATGTAGGGGGGCCTCGCCTTAAGATCAGCGAATATCCTCGCGATGTATTCGCCGATTATACCCAAAAGAAGCATCTGTAGCCCTCCGATGAACAGAATGAGTATAACTATCGTGGTGAATCCGGGAACATCTATGTAGGATAGCCTGGCGATGATGTAGTAGATAGCAAGACCCACTGCCGGAACAATGAACAGGATGCCCATTATGCTGGCAACGCGAAGGGGAAGATGGGAGTACGAAAGCACTGCATTCAGGATTACCCTTGCCATTGAAACCAGGTTATAACTGCTTTTGCCCGCCTTGCGGGGCATGTAGGTTATCTCAACTCTGGTCTCCCGGAAGCCGACCCAAGCGAAAGCACCAGCGAAGAACCTTGATGTGTCAACGAGTCCCTTCATCGCGCTCGCGGCCCGCCGAGAAGCAAGGCGCATCAGGGACTGGTAGGGCGGCATCTTTATCCCCATCGCGGAACGCATCAGAACCCAAAAAACCCAGGTGTAGAACCTCCTGGCGAGGGAATCCTGCCTCCTTTTTCTTATACCGTAAACCATGTCGTAGCCCTTCATAAATTCCGCGTAAAACTTCGGTATCTCCTCAGGGGGCTCCTGGAGGTCAGAGTCCATGAATAGGACACAATCGCCCGAGGTCGCATCCAGGCCCGCGGCAAGGGCGGGATACTGGCCAAAGTTCCTTGAGAGCCTGATGAGCTTGAATCGCCTGTCGCCTTCCCTAAGGCTCTTCATGATCTCCCACGAGCCATCGGTGGAGCCATCGTCAACCATGATGACCTCCCAGTCCCCGGAAACAAGATCATCCAGGACCCTCCTTAGCCTCTCAGAAAGTTCGGGCAGGTTCGGGGCTTCGTTGTGCACGGGCAGGACAACCGATATCTTCGGCACGGGTGATATTATAACCCATCTTCCGCGCCGGATGCCATGTCCCGCAGTGCTTTGAGGCTTCTTCAACTGCCCCACCTCGCCGAAAGGGAATATCCTCACAGACCTCTTCTCCATCTCACCTAGGAGCCTCTGAAGCCTTTCAACCTCTCTTTTCAGATCCACGGGGTTAAGTTGTTCCCTGAGCTTCGGGAGCTCGTGAGCCTTGTCATCTGGGAGGTCTCAAGGGGCGTTTGGCTCGTCATACACGCTCCTCAGCCTTCCGGACCTCGTTTTAACCTTTCCTATACTGCGCCTGGTTGGGGTGAAGAGGTTAAGGAGGAGTTCCAGGTTTCGGTATAGCTCAAGAAGGACATCCAGCTCGGCCTGGGTATCCAATCTATCCCTTCCAACAAAGGCCCTTACTACATGATGATGCCTCTCCTCAACATGGGCCTGGCCCTTGAAACTATGAACTTTATCCCTCTCCTCCTCGTGTAGTCTTCAAGCACCCTATTCAGGAACTCAGGGCCTCCATCCGTCTGAAAGGTCTTTACCTTTACCGGATACCTGCTCAGGCAACTGCTTATCATCTCCTTGAAGCCCTCTGCTGAAAGCCCAAGCTGTGCGGCAAGCATAACCAGCCCCGTTCTTATGTCAGTTATGGTAAGGATGTGGATATAGAGGCCCTCGTGGAATCCGCCTGAGTGCTCACGCCTATCCCCCTGAAGGTGGCCGGGTTCATTGTCCCTCTCCACTGCTATAGCATAGGGTATTCTCGCCCTGAGGCCCTTGTGAGATTTCGGATAAGACCTTGTTCTCGTGAGGGTTCCGCACCTCATCTCAGCCTCCCTGAGGAACCTGTATAGACTTGAGGGGGATATGCTCCTTAGGTGGCAGATTATCTCAGGATCGTTCGGGATGATGCCTCTGTCCAAAAGCTTGTCCCTGTTCCTCCTTATGAACTCAACCAGGATAAGGGGCGAGGACCTCAGGGAGGATTCCTCGGCAATCCTCCGTATGATACCCCCTATCCTCTGATGATCGTATTTCCTTGGCCTTCCTCTCGGGTCCCCATGAGACCTTCCTTGCGTGGCCTAATGGATTCTCTCATCCTCTCTGGATAAAGTGATGCCCTTTTCAGGAGCCTTATCAGGGTCTTCCTGTCATAGCCTGTATCCTTCTCCAGCTGATCCAGAATAAGGCCCTTCTCTTTCCTCCTGGCCTTCCTGTATGCCTCAACCCTTCTCAATACCAACTGATAAACAGCTTCTCTACATCCGTATCTTACTGCTACCCTGGCCCGGTGATCACTTTTTTGAAACACCGGATCGCGTTCCGGTGATCTTATTTTTGGAGCTGAGCG
>Ga0272448_1004656_pt1 | contig 15504 bp, 14 predicted proteins | sample YNPCB0191_FD_202220 | JGI IMG/M metagenome (GOLD analysis project Ga0272448, IMG submission 202220) | Hot spring sediment microbial communities from Yellowstone National Park, WY, United States - YNP-CB-019-1 | ecosystem: Environmental > Aquatic > Thermal springs > Hot (42-90C) > Sediment...
GGCTGAGCCGAGCGGCTCCTGAATATTTCCTGGTATGTCTTACATCCAAAAAACTACGCGCTGCTCTGACAAAGATTCCGATCGAGTGCCCTTCTTTTAGGTATTTGGCTGCTCTTTCTAGGCCTTTTTGTGAAGCAGGAATCATTCCTAAAAGCTTATTAAAAGGCGCAAAGATAAGGGCGACTTCCTTTTGGGTGAGAAAAAAAATCTTTTTTCTGGTCCAACCAAAAAGAAGAGAAACAAAGAGAATCGGATCATAGGGCGTTAAATGATTGAGAGCAAAAATCAGCGGTGGCAACGGAGACTTTGGCAAATTCTCCCTTCCCTCCATTATTCCTATTTGTGGCCGAAAAATAACCCTAACCAACCATACCAATATATTGTACATAAGACCTCCTTTTTCTTTTTAGAATATTTTTAGAATATCGGTTTTTCTTTTCTTTGTCAAATCAATTTTGTCTTAACGTATTAACACGCTGATAGAGGGGGTAATAAATAAAGACAAAAAAGGAAATTATCCATACTAAGATCATTAGTCGTCTTAATGTGTTAACACGATAATTAGAAGTAAATTTGGGTAGATAAAAATAAGGAATAAAAAAGAAGCAGGTAAAAAATAAGAGATAGAAAAAGAAGTAGATAAAGAAAAAAGAAGTGGGCAAAAAACAAAGAGCAAAAAAAGGAATTTTTAATTTAATGGTTTAATTAAATTGCTCTGTCGAACCCACTCTTTCGGATTTAAAATTTTTATTTTCTACTAAGGTGCTAATCAACTTTAGGCCAACTTTCTCTTTTTTGATCAAAATTATGCCAAATTTGAATTTTCGTCTTATTCGCTATAATTGATAATGGTTTTAGGACTACAACTTTTGGTGCCTGTCACCGGGCCGAAAAACGAAACCCTTCAACTAATTTTTTACCAAATTTTTCATTAATTTTTTTAAGAAGATTTTTTTCATTTAATTTTATTTCTTGGGCAATGACTGAACTTAAAACCGAAAGTGACAAAATACCATTTTTAAAGTTTAAAATTTTTACTTTCTTTAAGATTTTTTTGCCAAATTTTTGTTCTAAAATTTTTTTTGCTTCCTCAATAATTAAAATAGCCAGAACTTCTTTTTCAGCTCCGGCTCGACGAATTGATTGCCAAAGAAGGGAAGAAATTTTATTAATCATAAGTTTACTTAATGCTTAAGCAAATTAAAAAAATTAATCATAAAAATTAACGATTACCTTTTCAGAGTGAATCAATTGATTTTTTTTATCAACGGCCTCCAAAAAAAGTTCATATTGCCCGGGGGGAGGATTATCTAACCAGTTAACAGTCATCCGAAGAGAAGAAGGAGAAATAAGTGTTGTCAATAGTTTTTTTTCTAAGCTTCCAACTTTCTGATAATAAATTTTTATTTCTTTAACCTCAATTATAGGAAGTGAAAAGGAAATTGGATAAGGAAAATTTTCTGGATAAATACTTTCGTTATTTTTAGGCTTCAACCAGAAAACCGTTGGATAAGACGCTTGGCTAAAATTAACATTAATTAAAGCATTGGCGCAATTATCAATATCATCACAGGCTCGAACTATAATCTGGTGAAATCCAGCATTAAAGCCAGTTGTGTTTAATAAAAGGTCAAAAGGATAGGTAAAGGCTTTATCAAAACTAAGATTATCAACAAATCCCTCAACCTCTCTAATTCCGCGCGCTGCTTCAGCTGAAACAGTTACTGGTATTAAACCCGCCACTAGGTTAGCCCCTTCAGACGGAGAATTAATTACTACCTTTGGTTGATTGGCTAAAGTATGCAAATCATCGTATTCAGTTGGTGGAGACTCAAAAACAAGATTTCTTTTTTTCGCCCAGTTTCTAATTGCTTCTTCCCAACGATTATACATTGGGTCATTTTCTGGATGTTCTGGAACCGGACCTCGGGGATTATCTTTATCAACAAAATGAAGAATTGAATGATAAACACCACTATATTTTTTTTCAATAATATAACTTGGCGGAGTAAGGGGAGTGGCTAATTTTCCTGAAGCGCGATCAATTTTAACTATTATCTCACCAGGAATATCTCCTCTTAAAACTGGCTTTTCAACTAAATCCGGCATTGGTTGAGTAAAGTCTTCTTTTGGTTTCCCGGCCAAATATTTTTTCATAAAGGACTGCCAGATTGGCGCAGCAAGAACCGAACCATCAGCTCCTTTTTTCATTTCTTCATTTCGAGTATTACCAACCCAAACACCAGCCACTACGCTTGGAGTATAACCAATTGTCCAGGCATCGCGCCAATTTTGAGTTGTTCCGGTTTTAGCCGCCACCGGCCGATCAGGTAGAGTAAGGTAATTTTTTTCACCAAAAATAAAGGCTCTGGCTTCGTTATCCGAAAGAATACTCGTTACTTTACGACAAACTTCTTCATCTAAAACTCTTTCTGGTGAAGCTTCTTTGGTTTCTTCTAAAACCTTGCCACTTGGATCTTCAACTCTCAAAATAGAGACAGTGGGAATTTTTAATCCTTCGCGAGCCAAAATGCCAAAGGCAGAGGTGTGTTCCAAAAGTTTAACTTCAGCCCCTCCTAAAACAATGGCTAAACCAAACCGACTTCGATCATTAAAGGTTGTATAGCCCATTTTTTCAGCTAAATCTAAAACATTATCAACGCCAGCTAAATAAAGGGCTTTAACCGCCGGGATATTTAAAGAACCAGCCAAGGCCTTTCTAATTGTTATCGGCCCTCTTTCCTTTTCATCATAATCTTTCGGAATATAATCTTTACCTGTACCATCTGGTCCAAAATTTGTTACCACATCAAAAAGAATTGTCTCTGGGGTGTAGCCTTTTTCAAAAAGTTTAGCATAAACAATCGGCTTAAAAGATGAACCGGGTTGACGAGGTGAAAGAGTAACATTAACATAACCATCAATTGATTCATCAAAATAGTCTTTTGAACCAACCATGGCTAAAATTTCATTGGTTTTAACATCAAGGGCAACTAAAGCAGCGTTGTTAGCGTTGAATTTTTTTAAAGTTTCTTGATTTTTTTCAATTGCTTCTTCGGCTGCTTTTTGTGCTTCTAAATCAAGAGAGGTGATAACTTTTAACCCACCTTGTTCCACTAAACGATGACCATATTTTTCAATCAATTGCTCTTTTACATACATCACAAAATGAGGAGCAAGCATTCTTTCTTTCCGTGGTTTTATTTTTGCCAAAGTATCTGTGTTTTTTGCCTCTTCCCATTCTTCGTCAGAAATAAACTCAAGTTCATGCATTTGATCCAAAATATAATTTCTTCGGGCAATTAATTTGTCTTTATGTTCGCCATAAGGAGAATAATAACTTGGGGCTTTAGGTAAGGCGGCTAATGTTGCTGCTTCGTCAAGGGTGAGCGATGAAGCACTTTTGCCAAAATAAGTCTGGCTGGCTGCTTCAACACCATAAGCATTTGAACCATAAGGAATTTCATTAAGGTACATTTTTAAAATTTCATCTTTAGTAAATTTTCTTTCAATTTGATAAGCAAGAATCAATTCTCTGATTTTTCGAGCGTAGGTCTTTTCTGGGCTTAAAATGGCATTTTTAACAAGTTGCTGAGTAATTGTTGAACCACCCTGGACCCTGCCTCCCCGAAAAATGTTCACTAAAATAGCCCGAATGGTGCTTTTTAAACTAAAACCCTGATGTTCATAAAAGTATTTATCTTCAGCCGCTACCGTGGCAAAAACAAGATAACGAGAGATATCTGAAAGTTCAACCAGTGTTCTCCTTTCGCCTGTGAAAATTTCATAAAGAACTGTCTCACCCTTACGATCATAAATCTTTGTTGATTGAACAATATCTCTTTCTAAAAGTTTATTTGGATCAGGTAAATCACGAGAGGTCCAAAGAAAAATTATCCCAAAAATAGTCAGACCAAATAAAAAAAGAAAGAAGACGAAAAGAAAAAATTTTGAAAGTTTAAATTTATCTCTTTTTACTCTTCTGGTTGGACTATAAATAGTCCTTTTTTGCCAACTTGTTTTTCTCCTGTTCATAAAATTTATTTAACAAGTAAGGCAGCACCAATTAAAGCTGATTTATCTTTAAATTGGGAAAGAAAGATTTTCGTTGATGATTGAGGAATTATCACCAACCCCCTGGTTTTTTTAATCGCTGTTTTTATCAACCAATTAAAACAAGTCAAACCACCACCCAAAATAACTGCCTCTGGATTAAAGATATTAAAAACGTTGCTTAAACCAATGGCTAAATAATCCGCCACTTTTTGGCTAGCCAAAATTGCTTTTTTATCTTTTTTTCTAAAAAGTTCATCAATCATTTCTCCGCTAATTTTTCTGCCGGAAAGTCGAGTATAAAATTTTCTTAAAGCCGTGACACTAGCATAGGCCTCAAAACAACCTCTTTTACCGCAAGCGCACCTTTCTCCATTAGCTTTTATAATCATATGACCAAGTTCACCGGCATAACCATCTTTACCTCCGAAAATTTTTTGATTAAAAATAATTCCGCCGCCAATGCCTGAACCAAGAGTTAAACCAATCACTGATTTTTTACCTTTGCCGCGACCAAAAATTGCTTCAGCTAAAGCAAAACAATTAGCATCATTTTCGACAAAAACTGGAAGATGAAATTTTTCTACCAGTATTTTTTTAAGGGGGATTTTTGTTTTGTTTTTAATTAAATTACGCGTAATAATAACCTCTCCTTTTTTATTAACCTCGCCAGCAATCGCAACCGCGATAACCTTAAACTTTAAACCACAAACTTTAAACTCGGAAATAATTTTCAAAATTTGGTTAATAATTTTTTGCTTTGTTAATGGACGCTGCCATTTTATTTTTTTAAAATAAAAAACTTTATTTTTCTTAACCAAACCAGCGGCAATTTTTGAACCACCAATGTCTAATGATAAAATCATAGATTTTATTTCAATGCCTAATTAATCCAATTATTCTAATTGACCTATTGAATTATTAAATTCCAAATAACAAATCTCAAATTCCAAACAAATTCTAAATTTCAAATTCAAATTTTCAAATGTTTTGAATTTTAGCCATTGGAAATTATTTGGAAATTGGGAATTGAAAATTGGAAATTAAAAAACTAACGGAAAAAATTATTTATTATCTTTGAATTGCTCTCTGTAAAAGATGAAAATTACTATATCATTGTCAGAATTTTGGCTCTGACTAACTTCAATAATTTCAATCTCTTTTTCTTTTTCCAGCCAATTCTCTATTTTTCTTTCTAAATCATCAGCATCATAGCCGGTAAATGATTTAACGTGATAGTTCATAATTTATATTTTAGCAAAAATCTGTAAAATTTCAAAAATTTAAGAAGGGATAAAAATTACCCCTTCTTACAAAATGGCGGCATAAAATTTTAGCCGCCCACCCATTTGAAAATTCAACCTAAATTTTTCCCTTTGGACTATTTTTTATAAAGCGATTCTAGTTTTTTCAGCATCGAATCAGAAAATTAATTTCTTGGCGAGAGCGAATTCTAATTTTTATCTTTTCCACCTGAAACATTTAAGTCCAGCTGCTAAAAAGTGATGGATTCAATTTAACTGCTGAGTAAATCTTAATAGATAATGTATCATTTTTCTACCTTAATTCCTAATTTTCCTAAAAGATAAATACCAACAGCTAAGAAAGTGCTTGGCAGAGAAAAATTATCATCGCTTGACGTAAGAAAATTCTCGCCTTTGTCAACAAAAATAAGAACAACTGCCGGCCTTTTCTGAAATATAACCTTTGTGATATTTAACAATTATTTCGTGGCGTTCTTTAGATGCGTCTTTTTTAAAGGAGAAGGTTTGACTATCGGTCCTTAATTATTTTTATCCAAAAATTTGTCAAATCCTTATTTTTTGCTATACTTCTATTATGCTTCAAAATAAAGAAAAAATTAAAGAACTTCTAACTCGCGGCGTTGATAAAATTATTGAATTTGAACATTTAAAAAAAGATCTTGAATCAGGAAAAAAACTTCGCGTCAAACTTGGCCTTGATCCAACTAGTCCAAATCTTCACTTGGGAAACAGTGTTTGTCTTTTGAAATTACGCGATTTTCAAGAACTTGGCCATCAAATTGTTTTGATTTTAGGAGGTTTTACAGCTCAAATTGGCGATCCATCTGATAAATTACAAAAGCGACCATTTTTATCTGAAGCAGAAGTGAAAAAAAATTTAAAAGGTTATAAAGAACAAATCGGAAAAATTTTAGAAATTGATAAAGTGGAGTGGCACAACAATTCCGAATGGCTGGCTAAACTTAATTTTCAAGATATCTCTCGGTTAGCAGAAATTTTTACTGTTAGACAGATGCTTACTCGACGGGGATTCCGCGAACGCGACCGCAGAGGCGAAGAAATTAGTTTGCGCGAATTTTTATATCCCCTCATGCAGGGCTATGACTCAGTCGCTATTAAAGCTGATTTAGAAATTGGCGGAAGTGATCAACTTTTTAATTTAAAGGCTGGAAGAGAAGTCCAAAAATTTTATTACCAAAAACCGCAAGATATCATGACTCTTCAAATGATTGAAGGTTTAGATGGTGAAAAAATGAGTAAAACAAGAAAAAATATCATCAATCTTTTTGATTCGCCAGACGAACAATTTGGTAAAATTATGTCGATGCGTGATGAATTGATTATTAAATATTTTATTCTCTGTACCAGACTACCATTAAAAGAAATAAATGAAATGGAAGAAGCAATGAAAACTGGCGCTAACCCCAAAGATTTTAAAGCAAAATTAGCTTATGAAATTGTCAAAATGTATCACGGAGAAAAAGAGGCCGAAAAAGCCGCCAAAGAATTCAATAAAATTTTTCAAAAGAAAGAATTGCCAACAAAGATGCCAATATATAAAATGAAAATTGGGTTATATAACATAACCGAGCTTCTAGTAAAAACCGGACTAGCGTTGAGCAAATCAGAAGCACAGAGATTGATTAAACAAGGTGCAGTAAAAATAAATAATCAAGTTGAAAAAAACTGGAAAAAACAAATCAAAATAGAATCAGAAATGATTATTCGGGTTGGCAAAAGAAAATTTGTTAAACTTGACATTTAAAAATATGATGCTAATATACTAATTAATAAAATTATGCTAACGTTCAAACTTTCTCGACGAGGAAAAACAAAAAAACCATTTTATCGCCTAATCGCAGTTGATAAGAAAAAAGATCCTTGGGGAACTTTTAAAGAGGACCTTGGTTTTTATAATCCTCACACTAAAGAAGCAAAATTTAAAATAGAAAGAATTAAATACTGGCTCTCTCATGGTGCTCAGCCATCAGCCACTGTTTATAATCTTCTTATTAGAGAAAAAATAATAGAAGGAAAAAAAGTTAAAATAAAAATAAAGAAAAAAGAAGAAAAGAAAACAGAAACTCTAAAAACACCAGAAGAAAAAACTGATGAAAAAAATGCCGTCAAAGAAGAAAAAACAACTTGACAAAAATTTTATTTTTGATAGATTAATTAGATATTTACCCAGTCTAGATAAAAAATCTCCGAAATCCAGAAAAGAGGATTAAGGGGGAAAAGGTCGAAAGGACTGGCAATTAATACGGGTACCTTTCTGTATCCAAAAAGAAAAAAATATGACAAACAAACCAGAATACCAGGAATTTGTAGAAGGTGTTGTTAAAGCTCTCGTTAATCACCCAGAAGATGTAAAAGTTGAAAAAACAGTTGATGAAATGGGAGTGCTTCTTACCTTAAAAACCAATCCAGAAGATATGGGTCAGGTTATTGGCCGAAGAGGTGAAACAGCTCGAGCAATTAGAACTCTTTTAAGAGTCGCTGGCAGAAAAGCCAATGCCCGAGTTAACCTTAAGATTGAAGAAACGGGTCAACGAGGCGGAAAAAAATCTACAATTTCCGAAGAACTTAAAATATAAAAATCTAGAAATTTACTATTCTAATTGAAATTTCTGCTATTTTAAGCAGCCAGTCTTGAATTAAAGAAAATTTCAAGGTCGAAAGACTGGAAGTTAAATGATGAATTTATAAGTAAATCAAGAAAAAGTTATGAGTACCAAAGCGAAAGATCAGGAGTTCTTAGAATTCATTGTCAAATCATTGGTTAGTTTCCCTGATGATGTCAAAGTAACAAGAAACGTTGATGAAATGGGTGTGCTTCTCACCTTAAAAGTCAATCCAGCTGATATTGGCCAAGTAATCGGTAAACAAGGTGCGACAGCAAAAGCCATTAGAACTTTAGTCAGATTGATTGGCCTAAAAAACCGAGCCAGAATCAACTTGAAAATTGAAGCACCAACCAGAGAAAGGGGAACTACCGGAACTTCAGAAGATCTAAAAATTTAATTAGTTTATTTTAAAAATCTGTCTTAGCCCTCCCTTTTAAGGGAAAGGGTATTTTATTAGTTAAAAAAATAAAACAGTATGTTAAATTTTCACATTGTCACAATTTTTCCTAATGTTTTTGAAAATTATTTTAATACCTCAATTGTTAAACTAGCCCAAAAGAAAAAATTGATAAAAATCAAAATTCATAATTTGCGCGATTTTGCGACTGACAAACATAAAACTGTTGATGATAAACCATATGGCGGAGGTCCGGGGATGATACTCAAGGCAGATATCATCTATAAATCTATTGTCGCCTTGACGAAATTAAAAATTAAAAATGAAAAATTAAAAATTGTTTTATTGACGCCGGCTGGCAAACAATTTGATCAAAAAATGGCTTATCAATATTCTAAATTAGACAAAATTGTTTTAATTTGCGGACATTATGAAGGAGTGGATGCTAGAGTAGAAAAATTTGTTGATGAAAAAATCTCAATTGGTCCTTATGTTTTAACCGGCGGAGAATTACCAGCCATGGTTATTGTTGATGCAGTAACACGTCTTATCCCCGGCGTAATTAAAAAGGAATCATTAGAAGAAGAAAGTTTTTCTTTTAAGAAAGATAAAAAAAATAAATTGGGAACTGGGAATTGGAAATTGGAAATTTTTCATGAGTATCCTCAATACACCCGTCCAGCGGCCTTGACAATTCGCGATAAATCTGGTAAGATAAAATTGTTAAAAGTACCAAAGGTATTATTATCTGGTAATCATGCGGAAATTAAAAAATGGAGAAATAAAAAAATAAAATATATTTAAAAAATTAATTTTAAAATTTATGGATAGAGAACCCAACCCAAACGAATTAAACCCAGAAGAAAGAAGACGTTTGATAGAAAAATCAGAAAGGCTTACTCAAGAATTCGCCGCTCTTTCCGCCAAAAAAGAGAGTGAAGAAGAAAAGAAAAGAATGGCGGAAATTATGAAAGAAATAGAAAAAATAAACAAGGAATTGTATCAATAACTTTAAGAGATAGGTTGAATCAGCTTAAAGAAGAATACGTCGGGTATGCCGCCAAACCTGAAAGAACGAAAGAAGAAGACGAAAAAATGGCGGAAATTGTGAGAAAAATAGAAGAAATAGAGAGGGAATTATCGTCTTTTTAAGAAAAAAGTTTTCACATCTTTTCCACATCCTAACTTTGACAAAGCTTTTAAAAGTTTTATAATTTAAATACTTTAAATATTAACTCTAAAACAATGTAGCGAAACCAACACAACTGAAAATGTTGATTCTTGGCGGAAATCGGTTGGTTTCCGCACTTTGTTTAACAAATCAAACACTAATTAAAAACTCGTAATTTGAAAAAATTAGTAATTAGTAAGTGGTGCGTAAAGTGAGTAAAGTTCTTTGACAACTAAGAAGTGATAGGAAAGACGTCTATTTCAGAGAGTTTGATCCTAGCTCAGGATGAACGCTGGCGGCGTGTCTAAGGCATGCAAGTCGATCGGTCGCTCCTCACTTTTGTTCGGAGCAATGCGACACCAATTACACGAATACACTTAAATGACACGAATAATAAATTAATTCGATACATCTATACGATTCAAATTACTTCGTGTTATTCGTGTCAAATTCGCGTTTTTCGTGTCGGTTTGAGCGACGAGCAGAAGCGAGGAGCGATAGAGGCAAACGGGTGAGTAACACATTGGAACATACCACCGAGATGGGGATAACCCCGAGAAATTGGGGCTAATACCCAATAGTCTCCGACGCAAGTCGGAGTAAAGGAGCAATCCGCTCGGTGATTGGCCTATGGCTTATCAGGTAGTTGGTAGGGTAATGGCCTACCAAGCCGATGACAAGTAGCGGGGATGAGAGTCCGACCCGCCTCACTGGGACTGAGACACTGCCCAGACACCTACGGGTGGCTGCAGTCAAGAATCTTTCCCAATGGGCGAAAGCCTGAGGGAGCGACGCCGCGTGAGTGAAGAAGCCCTTCGGGGTGTAAAACTCTTTTCTGCGGGAAGAATCCCGATTTAATCGGGATGACGGTACTGCAGGAATAAGGAACCGCTAATCACGTGCCAGCAGCGGCGGTAATACGTGAGTTCCAAGCGTTATCCGGATTTACTGGGTGTAAAGAGTTCGTAGGCGGTCAGTTAAGTTCTCGGTTAAATCTTTCTGCTCAACAGAAAGGCTGCTGAGAAAACTGGCTGACTCGAGGCCGGGAGAGGCAAGTGGAACGTGCGGTGTAGGGGTGAAATCCGTTGATATCGCACGGAACACCAAAAGCGAAGGCAACTTGCTAGAACGGCCCTGACGCTGAGGAACGAAAGCGTGGGGAGCAAAAAGGATTAGATACCCTTGTAGTCCACGCCCTAAACGATGGATGCTGGACATTGGGAGTGTCGACCCTTCCAGTGTCGCTTGATTTAAGCTAACGCGTTAAGCATCCCACCTGGGAAGTACGGCCGCAAGGCTAAAACTCAAAGGAATAGACGGGAGCCCGCACAAGCGGTGGACCATGTGGTTCAATTCGACGATAAGCGAAGAACCTTACCAGGGCTTGACATCCCGACGTTCTATTTTCTGGAAACAGAAAAAATCCTTAGCAATAAGGAGGTCGGGACAGGTGCTGCATGGTTGTCGTCAGCTCGTGCCGTGAGGTGTACCCTTAAGTGGGGAAACGAGCGCAACCCTTGCCTTTAGTTGCGACTCCGATTTTATCGGAGGCACTCTAAAGGGACTGCCGGTGATAAACCGGAGGAAGGCGAGGATGACGTCAAATCAGCATGGCCCTTATGCCCTGGGCGACACACGTGGTACAATGGCCGGGACAAAGGGATGCTAAGCCGTAAGGCGGAGCAAATCTCATCAAAACCGGCCTCAGTTCGGATTGAGGGCTGCAACTCGCCCTCATGAAGCTGGAATCGCTAGTAACCGTGAATCAGCCACGTCACGGTGAATACGTTCTCGGGCTTTGTACTCACCGCCCGTCAAGTCAAGCGAGCCGGGAGCACCCGAAAATCCCTGTTCAGGGAGATAAGGTGAGCCTGGTGAGAGGGACTAAGTCGTAACAAGGCACCCGTAGCGGAAGCTGTGGGTGGATTACCTCATTTTTTAACTTTTCCTACTCTTTACAAAGAGTGGGAAGTGGTCGACTTCTTGACACTTTGTCAAGAAATCAATTTTAGCTGAGACGTCTTTCCGTATCACTTCTTAGTTGTTAAGGTTTTACTAAATCACTAACAAAAATTGGCTTTTAGCCAATTTTTGTTTTAAAGAAATCCACAAAATATTTTTGACAATTAAATTTTTCCCTTTATAATTTTAGATAACGGGTGTGTAGCTCAGGTGGTTACCCGACAAAAGCGCTGCGCGCATTTTGACGGGCCCGCTAGCTTGCGAAGCTTGCGGCGGGGAGCAGTATAAAAATTAAAGGACATGTATTACGTTTACGTACTTTTCAGTAGAAAATTTAATAAATTTTATATTGGATTCACAAATAATTTAAAACAAAGATTAGCAAAGCATAAATCAGGAAAAGTGCATACAAGTTATCGAATGCCAGATTGGCAACTTGTATACGTTGAAATCTGTATTTCGAAGAAAGATGCGGAGAATAGAGAACGACAATTAAAAACAGGATTTGGTAGAGGCTATTTGCGTCGAAGATTAAAAAATTTTTTAACGGGTGTGTAGCTCAGGTGGTTAGAGCGCATTCCTGATAAGAATGAGGTCGGAGGTTCGAGTCCTCCCACACCCACCAAAAAAGCCAGATTTTTTTATTTGACTTTCTGAGTCTTTTTTTTATAATAAAAAATTAAAGCCAATCAAAACATTATGGCTGAAATAGAATATCAGTCACCAAAAAGAGAGCGTTTAGACAAGTTTCTAACCAACCTTTTCTCTTGTTCGCGAAAAAAAATTCAATTGTTAATTAAAGAAAACAAAATTTTGGTTAATAACCGCCCGACTAAACAAAACTATCTTTTAAGACAAGGCGATAAAATTGAAAATATTGACGACAAAGATAAAGAAAATCAACTTGACGAAATACCACATTTTTCGCTAAAATTAGATATTGTTAAAGAAACTTCTGATTATTTAGTTATTAATAAGCCGGCTGGTTTGCTCGTTCATCCTTTAAGATCTTTCAAGGAAAAAACTTTAGCCACTGCTTTAATTAATTTTTTCCCAAAGATAAAAGATGTCGGTGATTCTGTAAAAGCAGGGCAGATAAATCTCCGGCCGGGTATTGTTCATCGACTAGATAAAGATGTTTCCGGTTTAATTTTGGTGGCTAAAACACAAAGAGCTTTTGATTATTTTAAAGAACAGTTTGCAAAACATCTGGTTCAAAAAGAATACCTCGCTCTAGTTTATGGTCGACCAGCTAAAGAAAGTGGAATTATTACCTTACCGTTAGCCAAAAATGGTGCTAAAACAACTTTGGCTAAAAAAATTGATTTAGGAAAAATTAAAGAAAGTTGGACTGAATATAAGGTCATCAAGTACTTCATGCCGACGCCAAACCACACAGAAAAAAAGAGGACAAAGATAGACAATCAGCATCAATTAGCAAATGTTTTTACTTTATTAAAAGTAAAAACACAGACAGGCCGCACCCATCAAATTCGAATCCATTTAAAAAGCATTGGCCATCCCATTGTTGGCGATAAAAAATATAAAATTAAAAGACAAAAAATAATTGATTTAGGTCGAATCTTCCTTCATGCTTACAAATTAGGTTTTTATGATTTAGCCGGTGAATGGCAAGAATATTGGGTTGACCTACCTTTAAAACTAAAGAGTTTTCTAAAAAAAATAGAAATGTAGTCATTGGGAATTATTTAAAAAAATTAGATATTAAAAATTTTAAGAAATATGATTATTACTATTTCAGGAAAACCAGGAGCGGGAAAAACAACAGTTGGTCGAATATTGGCTGAACAACTTGGTTATAAATTTTATTCAATTGGAGAATTTCGTGGTGAAATGGCGCAAAAATTAGGTTTCACCATTGATGAATTAAATAAAATTGGCGAGAAAAATTTTTGGACCGACCAACGGGCTGATGAATTTCAGAAAAAAATTGGCGAGACAGAAAATGACGTTATTATCGACGGCTGGATTGCTTTTCATTTTATTCCTAATTCTTTTAAGGTTTTTTTAGATGTCGATCCGAAGGTTTCGGCGCGTCGCGTCTTTATTGATCAAAGACCAGATGAGGAATATCTAGATAATGAGAAAAAGGTTTTAAAACAACTTCAGGAAAGATTAAAAGAAACAAGAAAAAGATTTTTAAAATATTATCAAGTTGATTTTTTAGATAAATCTCATTACGATTTAATTATTAATACTAGTAAAATTCCACCTGAAGAGGTGGTAAAAATAATTAGAGAAAAAATAGAAAAATTATGAGTGAAATAAAAACAACTGAAATTAAACCAGGAATGTTGGTTCAAGTCCATCAAAAAATTAAAGAACTTGATGCCAAGGGTAATCCAAAAGAAAAAATTCAAGTTTTTGAGGGAATGGTTATTGCTCGAAGGGGTGGCAATACACCCGGCGCAACTTTCACAATTAGAAAAGTTGGGGCCGATGGAATTGGAATCGAAAAAATCTATCCAATTCATTTGCCAACAATTACTAAAGTAGATTTGGTTAAACAATACAAAGTAAGGAAAGCAAAATTATACTATTTAAGAAATTACAAGAAAAAATTAAAAGAAATTAAATAAAACAACCCGAAAAACTCGAATTACAACTTGAATAAAACAAATAATTTATAGTTTAAATTTTATAGTTTTGTAGCGGGCCGGGATGGTGGAACAGTAGACACAAGAGGCTGAGGACCTCTGGCCCGTTTGGGTCGTGGGAGTGCGAATCTCCCTCCCGGCATTAATTTTTTATTTTTTATTTTTAACTTTTAATTTTTATTGTCTTGCCTTGGACACTAAATAAAATTTTCAATTTCCAAATTCCAAATTCCAATTCTCAATTCTCAATTTTCAAACAAATTCAAGGGGTTAAAAAATCATAATAATGGTACAGTGAAGGCAACTAAATATTTAAAGCCATTAATTATAAAATTGTTTTTCCCGACATCCTCGATCAAAGAGAAGACAGACAAACAGAGTATAAATTAAAAAAATTAAAAAGTAGAAAAATAATTAAAAAAATAATTGATAACAAAAGAATAACTATTAAAAATAAAAAGGGCCCATAGTCTAGCAGTAAAACACCTCCATGGCATGGAGGAGTCCGGGGTGCGACTCCCCGTGGGTCCATTAAAAATTGATAGAGCGTTCCGACAAGCCTGCCCTGTATCGGAAAGAGCGGGGTTTAGGTTTTTTCATGTCCAATTTATTCAATAAATTTACTCCAAACAATCATCTTTTTTTTAACAACAATAAAGCTTTTTAGGGATTTTTCCTTCTTCTAATTTTCCAAAGGGGTTGCCAAATTTTCTGATATTTTCAATCATTTCTTTATTTGTTTCTGTTTGCAAATTTTCTTTTTCAAGATAACTTCTCAATTTTTTCATTAACTCTGGCAAATTAATTTTTACCGGACAATTTTGATAACAAGTCAGACAAGAGGTACAAGAAAAACAATTTGAATCTACGGCTTTTTTAAAACCTTCTAAAAATCCAGCAAAAATTATTCCTTTTGTGCCCAAATATTTTGACCCATAATTCTTGCCAATTTGATGGAAAACTGGACAAAAATCCAAGCAAGCACCGCAATTGATACAATATAAAATTTCTTTAAATCCTTCTTTCAAAAGTTTTTCTCTGCCATTGTTTAATAAAATCAAATTCACTTCTTTTGCTCCTTGAGCACCAATTACGGTTTGATTTTGAATATCAGCGGTTTTTGAGGGACCTGAAATTATTGAAACATAAACTGGAAAATCTTGACCCGTTCCCCAAATAGCAGAAGCTTTGATAATTTTTAAAGCATCTTCTAAATTTTCAACAATTTTTTCAAAACCAGAAATCACAATATGAGTTTCTGGCCACCTTGAAACTAAAGAGATATTCCCTTCGTTTTCTAAAATTAAAATTTTTCCATCGGCGGTTATGACATTGGCTCCTGAAATTCCAGCTTCTGCTTGAGAAATTTTTTCCCTTAATAAATTTCTAACAAAGGAGGCGATTTTTTCTG
>Ga0272448_1004657_pt1 | contig 15502 bp, 14 predicted proteins | sample YNPCB0191_FD_202220 | JGI IMG/M metagenome (GOLD analysis project Ga0272448, IMG submission 202220) | Hot spring sediment microbial communities from Yellowstone National Park, WY, United States - YNP-CB-019-1 | ecosystem: Environmental > Aquatic > Thermal springs > Hot (42-90C) > Sediment...
GGCGTCGAGAAGGTCATCGAGGCCGATCTGCAGATCTTCTCTGAAGCCGCCAGCTTGCTCACCCGCCAGGTCCGGCAACTGCGCCGGTATGACCTGCCGGGGTTTGTTCGGCGGTTTGCCAGCCAGATCGAGGACGAGCTGGTCTACACCATCGAGGCCTACAACGCCCAGCGGCTGGGGCGGATTCTGAAGCGCGGTGGCTGGAAGGTGCGCGTGCCGGAGGTGGTCTGGGACCTGACCACCCGCCGCGTCCTCACCATGGAGCGCGTCCGCGGGGTGCGGGTGGACCGCCTCAGTACCGCGGGGGCGCAGTTCGATCGAACCGAGTCCGCGCGCCAGTTCGGCCGATCGTTCCTGCATCAGATCTTCGTGGAGGGGTTCTTCCACGGCGACCCGCACCAGGGCAACGTCCTCTTCTCTCCGGAGGGAACGGCGCTGCTGCTCGATTTCGGCATCGTCGGCTACCTTGACCCTCGCATCCGTCGCCTGCTCGCCGAAGCAGTTCAGGCCATCGACCACGAGGATGTGGAGGCCCTGGTTGAGACGCTCTCCCAGCTCGGGACGGTGGGGCCGGACACCGACCTCGTGTCGCTGCGCTCCGAGCTGGCCCAGATACTTGGCCGCCTGCTCATCCTCCCACCCGGCGAGCTGAAGCTGGGCGACCTGCTGATGCGGACGCTGCGGGCCATGTGGACCAACAACATGCGCGCGCCCGGCGAGCTGTCCCTCGCCTCCAAGGCGCTGCTGATGGCCGAGGCGGTGTGCTCGGAACTCGACCCTTCGTTCGACCTTCGGGACGAGGCCTCGGCCGTGGTGGACCAGGCCCGCCGGCGCCTGCTCGCCCCCCAGGTCCTTTACGAGCGCGCCCTCGCGGCCGCGGAACTCACCGGGCGCCGCCTCCTGCGCGTGCCGGCCCACGTCGACAGGGTCCTTACCCTGCTGGAGCAGGGAAGCCTGCGAATCAGGCTTGACGAGCCAGACGCGGAGCAGCGGTGGGAGAACCTGGCGCGCAGCCTGAACCGGGTTGCGCTTGGGGTGCTGGCCGGGGCGCTGTTCGTCGGCGGCGCGGTGCTGCTGGCCGGCACAAAGCACCCCGTGCCCGTCGGATTGGGGATCGCCGCGGTGGCCTCGGGCATCGCCCTTGGTCTTGTCGTGCTCGTGGCTCTGCTGAGGCTTGGGCGGCTCTAGCATGCTTATCTTGGCGTCCGCGTCGCCGCGGCGGCGCGAGCTGCTGCGCGCGGCGGGCATCCGACATCGCATCATCCCTCACGCCGCTGCCGAACCCGGCGCCACTGGACAGGGCCTCAGGTACTCGGCGCTGGTGCAGCGGGCGGCCCTCGCGAAGGCCCAGTCCGTGGCGCGGGCGGAAGGCGGGCTTGTGCTGGGCGCCGACACGCTGGTGGTATGCCGGGGCCTGGTCCTCGGAAAGCCGGCCGACGAACAGGATGCGCGGCGGATGCTCCAGTGGCTGAGCGGGCGGTGGCATTACGTCTACACCGGGCTCGCCCTCGTCGAGGGTGGAAGGCGGATGACCGCGTACGAGCGGACGGAGGTGGCATTCCGGAAGCTGTCGAATAGGGAGATCGACGCGTACGTGGGAACAGGGGAGCCTGCGGGCAAGGCCGGCGCCTATGCGATACAGGGGCGGGGCGCGGCCCTGGTGCGCGAGATACGGGGATGCTACACGAACGTGGTCGGACTTCCTCTGCCGAAGCTGATGGAGATGCTTGCGGCCTTCGGGACGGAGGCCGCGGCCGCAGCCGCGCCGCTTCGAGGTGAGGTTTGATGGCCCTGCGGCGCGGGCTCTCGAGTCGCTGGCGGGGATTCCTTGGCCGCTGGTCACAGGACATCGCGATCGACCTGGGAACAGCGAACACGCTGGTGTACGTGCGAGGCCGAGGGATCGTTGTCCGGGAGCCCTCTGTGGTCGCCCGGGACAAGGTGAGCGGCGCAGTCCTCGCGATAGGGGAGGAGGCCAAGGCCATGCTGGGGCGGACGCCGCCGGGCATCGACGCGATTCGCCCGCTGAAGGACGGCGTCATCGCCGATTTCGACGTGGCCGAGGAGATGCTGCGCTACTTCATCCACCGGGTGCACCGCCGGCGGGCATTTGTCCACCCCACCGTCGCGATCGGGATTCCCTCCGGAGTGACGGAAGTGGAGCGGCGAGCTGTTCGCGACGCAACGCTGCGGGCAGGCGCGAGGGAGGCGCTGCTGATCGAAGAGCCGATGGCGGCGGCGATCGGCGCAGGCCTGCCGGTGTCGTCCCCCACCGGCAGCATGGTGGTCGACATCGGGGGCGGCACCTCGGAGGTGGCGGTGATCGCGCTCAACGGCGTCGTCGCCGGGCGCTCGGTTCGCGTGGCCGGAGACGAGATCGATGAGGCCATCGTCTCGTACATGCACTATGAGTTCGACCTGGCGATCGGCATTCGGATGGCCGAGCACATCAAACTCGCCATCGGCTCGGCCTATCCCATGGATGAGGAGGAACGCGTCACGATCGCCCGGGGAAGGGACCTGGTAAGCGGCCTGCCCCGATCGGTGGAGGTCAGCGAGGCCCAGATCCGGGAGGGGATTGTAGAGCCTCTCAGGGGCATTGTGGAGGCGATCAAGGCGACGCTCGAGGAGACGCCGGCCGAGCTTTCGGCAGACGTCATGGAACGAGGAATAGTGCTGACAGGGGGCGGCGCGCTCCTGCGCGGGATCGACCGGATGCTCAAGGAGGAGATGCAGATGCCGGTGCGGGCCGCGGAGGACCCGATGTCGTGCGTCGTAATCGGCGCGGGGCGCGCGCTCGAGCAGATGGACAAGTTCGCGGAGGCGTTCGAGCCGGTCGGGTAGAGCCGAGATGCTTGCGCGACTCGACAGCGGGCGCAGCAGAGCGCTGGTGTTCGTCTGCCTCCTTCTCATCGCCGCGGCCGGACTGGACATGTGGCAGGAGACGGCGCGGCGGGCCGGTGGGCATACCTGGCTCGACAACGCCGTCGGTCTCGCCGCGGCCCCCCTCCAGCGGGCGATCACCGGCGCCATCGCCGCGGTTGAGAGAGCGTGGCGGGTCATCGCGGAGAACCGGCGGCTCACCGAGCAGAACGCCCTGCTCTCGGTCGAAGTGCAGGATCTCCAGGCCAAGGTGACGCGGCTGGAGGAAGACTACGCGAGAGCGGCGCGGGAAAGCGGGCTGCGGGCGGCCTACCCCGGCACAGAAGGCCGTTCGCTACTCGCCCACGTGATCGGCGTTGGTTACGGCGGCTGGTTGTCCTACCTTGTGCTCGACCGCGGCAGCGCCGACGGCGTGAAGCCCCAGGACGTCGCGGTGACGGGAGAGGGGGTCGTGGGGCAGGTCTACTCCGCGACCGAGCGAACGGCGCGGGTGCTTCCGATCACCGACCCCGCCAGCGGAGTGGCGGTCCGCGTTCAGCGCTCCCGCGAGACGGGCATCCTGAAGGGGCTGGGCGACTGGGAGTGTGAGGTGAGATATCTGCCGCCCGAAGCTGACGTACGCCCGGGGGACAGGCTGCTCACCGCCGGAACCGGCGGCGTGTTCCCCAAGGGGTTGCGCGTTGGGACGGTCACCTGGGTTGACACCGACAGGAGCGCTCCGGGCAAGGTGGCCGGGGTGAAGCTGGCGGCCGACCTGCGGAAGGTCGAGGAGGTGCTACTGGTGCGGGCCGAGCCGATCGAACCCACAGGAGGCGCCGATGTTCCACACCGCTAGCAGCGAGCAGATCAAGGCCGGGCGCGTGACCGATGTCTACTTCCAGCGCACGATCGAGATGCTGCGGGCGGAGGGCATCAGGAAGCACGTGGTTGCCGAAGTGCACGCCTCCACGCTGCCGGCGGGATATGAGTGGGGCGTGCTGGCGGGCGTGGACGAAGTGTCCGTGCTCATGGAGGGCCGCCGGGCCACGGTGTGGTGCATGGCCGAGGGCACAGTCTTCCGGGCCGACGAGCCTGTGCTTGTGATCGAGGGAGAGTACACGGAGTGGGGCGCCGATGAGACAGCGCTGCTTGGCCTGCTCTGCCAGGCCTCCGGGATCGCGACGAAGGCGGCGCGATGCCGGATCGCGGCGGGAACGCGCACCCTTGTGAGCTTCGGAGCACGCCGGATGCACCCCGCCCTGGCCCCGATGATCGAGCGCAACGCCTACATCGGAGGCTGCGACGGCGTGGCCGCGGTCGCCAGCGCCGACCTGCTGGGCGTCGAGCCGATGGGCACCATGCCCCATGCGCTCATCCTGATCCTGGGAGACCCGGTCGCGGCCTTTCGGCTGTACAACCGGCGCATGCCCGAGGGGGTGCCGCGCGTGTGCCTGGTCGACACGCTGTGCGACGAGAAGGCGGAGTCGCTGGCCGCCGCGGAGGCCCTCGGCGAGGCGCTGGATGCCGTCCGACTGGACACGCCCGGGTCGCGCCGCGGAGATATGCGCGCCATTCTGGAAGAGGTGCGCTGGGAGCTCGACCTGCGCGGCCACCAGCGCGTCAAGCTGATGGTCTCTGGCGGGCTCGACGAGCACGCGATCCTTGAACTCAATCCGTACGCCGACGGATACGGCGTGGGCACGGCGATCAGCAATGCGCCGGTTATCAACTTCGCGCTCGACATCGTCGAGGTGGAGGGAAAGCCCCGAACGAAGCGGGGAAAGAAGTCCGGGCGCAAGTCGGTGCTGCGGTGCCCTCGGTGCGGCACGCGGCGCGTGGTGCCCGCAGGCTCGGACACGCGCTGCGAATGCGGCGGCGAGGCGGAGGCGCTGCTCAAGCCCCTGACTGCCGACGGGAAGCTCGTCCGCCAGCCCACCCCCGCGGCGCAGGTTCGGGACTACGTCTTGCAGCAGATCCGCGGGCTGCCGCTGGGGACTGGGTGAAGGGCGCGGGGCATCACGGCCCCTGCAGGATGACCCATCCCGGTTCCGTCTCCCCCTGCCCCGGGTCGTAGCCCACGACCGCGTCTCCGACCAAGGGCCGGCCCGTGCTCAGGGTCAGCTCGTACCGAACCCGGTACGTTTCGGTGTCCGGTATCGCCTCGGGCTCACCGATCGACACAATCCTGCGGGGCGGATTGTCGCGATATTCCTGCTCGAGCCGATAGGCGGCCTGTTTGCGGCTGCTGTAGCGCGCGACGAGGTCGGGATAGTAGACTGTGGCCGCCTCATAGTTGCCGTCTATCACCGCCTCCCAGTAGCCGCGGACGGCGGCCTGCGGCGTCTGGGCCGCAGGCGGCAGGGGCGTCGGGCGCAGCGCGAGCAGGATGCCCGCGACCAGGCCGGCCGCGAGCAGCAGGAGAACCACCAGTGCGATCCGCCGCGCTCTGCGCGCGCCACGCCGCGGCGCGCGGGCAACGCGTATCTCTTCGCGGATCTGCGCGAGGTCCTCGGCAATGTCCTGGCGAACCCGGCGGTGCTCGGCGGCCCGCTGCTCCTCCATCCGCCGCCGCGCCTGGGCGGCTGGCTCTCCGGCAGCTTGCGTGGGCTCTGCGCGCTTCCTGCCGGCGGCGCGCTGCTGACGCTCGAGCTGGCGCATCGCCTCTTCGAGCTCGCCCGAGTCGCTGTCCCCCAGGTCGATCCGTCGTGGCATCGTAACCCGCCAACCCTTCCACACTCCGCTTCGACGGGGCCCCGCTCGTTCCTGCTCGCCTTGACGCCGGGAAGCAGGGCTGGTAGACTCCTCGCGATCGGCCTCCGGTTTGAATCCGAGCCCCCGTAGCTCAGGTGGACAGAGCAGGGCCCTCCTAAGGCCCGTGTCGCGCGTTCGAGTCGCGCCGGGGGCCCCACTGTTCCAGGCGCCCGACGCGCGGGGCCGCATCGCTCCTACCCACCCGGAGGCGATTCGGGCGAGGAAGAGTCTGTTGTCCGCTATCTTCCTGGAGCAGCTGTTTGGCGATCAGGCGAAGGCGCACTTCGAGGGCGGGAGGGCGGTCGCCATTCTCCCGCTCGGCAGCACGGAGTATCACGGCCCTGGAGGCCCCTACGGGACGGACACATACGTCGCCGCCGCGGTCGCCCAACGGGTGTCCGCGGAGACGGGCGCGCTCGTGCTGCCGGCGCTGGGTTACGGGCATTCACCAGATCACAGGGACTACGCCGGAACGCTGCACCTGCGTCGCGACACCCTCACCGCGATCCTGATCGATATTCTGGAAAGCCTCCGCCGTCATGGCGCGTCGGGTTTGCTGCTGCTGGTGGGCCACTGGGGCAACTACGACGTCGCCATGAAGGTCAGGCAGATCAGCATCGAGAGCGGCTCCCGGACGCGCGTGGAGGTCGTGCGCGTCTTCGACGACCTCGAGCTCGACCTCGCGGAACTCGACGAGGTTTTCGGCGGAAAGGACTGGAGGGGCCACGGGGGAGCGGGAGAGGTCTCGGTGGCTCTCTACGCGGAGCAGAAGCTGCGGGCGCCATCGCGGGAGCACCTCGCCAGGGCGATGCCGGCCCCGGAGTCACGCGACTACGGAGCCATCGGCTGGCAGGGGCTGCCGGAAGAGGCCTCTGCGGCGCGCGGGGAGAGGGTCGTTGACGTGATGGCGCGCGCGGTGGTCAAGTATATGCGCGATCGTTTCGGCGGGCGCTAGCCCCCGCGCCGTGGGCAGGTGAGGCCTGCCAGGCCGCCGAATTGTGCGGCCCCGATGAAGGTGATCGTTGGTCTCGGCAACCCCGGTCTCCAGTACCGCCGCACGCGCCATAACCTCGGCTTCATGGTGGTGAGCGATCTTGCGCGCGAGCGGGGGATCCGCTTTCGGCGCGGCCGATTCGAGTGCCTCCAGGGCGAGGGCGACATCGGAGCAGAGCGCGTCCTTCTGGTCAAGCCCCACACGTTCATGAACCGCAGCGGCCGGTGTGTGGCGGCCCTGGCGCGGGCGTTGAAGGTCTCCTTTTCTGACCTGCTGGTCGTCTGCGACGACGTCAACCTCGAGCTGGGCAGGCTCCGGCTGCGCCGGGGCGGCAGCGCGGGCGGACACAAGGGGCTTCAGTCCATCATCGAGCAGCTGGGAAGCGACCAGTTTCCCCGGCTGCGGATCGGCGTGGGCCGTCCGAGGGGAGAAGGGGATATGGTGTCACACGTACTGGCCGGTTTCCAGCGCTCCGAGTGGCCGGTGGTGAAAGAGGCGGTGGCGCGCGCGGTCCAGGCTGTGGAGACCTGGGTCTACTACGGGATCGACGAAGCGATGAACCGGTTCAACTAGGCTTCTGCGCGGGGCCGGAGGTCGTGCTAGCGGGATATGGGGCCATTGTTGACAACGGCCGGCCGCTCCGGCATAATGGGCTGACCCGCCTGCCTCGGCGGGCACTTCTGTGGAGGTAGGGACCCGTGGACGAGAAGCAGTTGCTCATGATCCCTGGCCCGACGCCGGTGCCTCAGTCAGTGCTGCTGGCCGGCGCGAAGCCCATGATCAACCACCGCGGGCCGGAATTCGCGGCGCTGCTGGCCGAGGTTACGGCCGGACTGAAGCGAGTTTTCCAGACGGATCACGACGTATTCATCCTCACGGCGTCGGGAACCGGAGGCCTTGAGGCCGCGATTGTCAACGTCCTGTCGCCCGGCGATCTCGTCCTGTCTGTGAGCATAGGGGTCTTCGGCGACCGATTCGCGACCATCGCCAAGACGTTCGGGGCGAAGGTAGAGTCGCTCAACTTCGAGTGGGGCCAGGCGGTCGACCCCGAGAAGCTTCGCGCGCGCCTCGCTGCGGACAAGAAGAAGGACATCAAGGCTGTGCTTGTCACGCACAACGAGACCTCGACTGGAGTGGCGAACGACCTCTCCACGATCGGCCCGGTCGTCAGGGAGCACGGGGCGCTCTTGCTGGTGGATGGCATCAGCTCGTTGCTGGCCATGGACTGCCAGACGGACGCGTGGTCGCTGGACGTGGTGGTCGCTGGCTCGCAGAAGGCCTTCATGATCCCGCCCGGCCTGGCGTTCATCGCCATCAGCGACCGCGCGTGGGCTGCGATGGCTGGAGCGAAGATGCCGCGGTTCTACTGGGACCTGAAGAAGGCGAAAGACTACCTGGAGCGAGGCCAGACCCCGTGGACGCCCGCGGTTCCCCAGTTCTTCCAGCTTCGTGAGGCCCTGAAGATACTCGAGGCGGAAGGTCTCCAGGCGTGTTTCGCCCGTCACGCGCGGCTGGCCGCCGCGGTGCGCGCGGGCGTTGGCGCGCTGGGCCTGAAGCTGTTCGCTGACCCGGCGCATGCCAGCAACGCCGTGACGTCGGTGAAGAAGCCGGACGGCATCGAGGTGTCGGCCCTGCGCAAGCTAATGCTCCAGAAGTACGGGGTCGTGCTGGCCGGCGGCCAGCAGCAGTTGCAGAACGAGATCTTCCGGATCGGCCACTTGGGCTATGTGTCCGAGCCCGAGATCATCGCCACGCTGGGCGCCCTCGGGCTCGCCCTGAGGGAGCTGGGGTCGAAGGTCGACAGTTGGGCCGGCGTCGCTGCGGCCGTGGGCTCACTCGGGGGCTGAGTGTGACTGCGCAACCGGCGAAGTGGCGGGTGCTGGTCAGCGACACCCTCGCGGAGGAGGGCCTCGCCGTGCTGCGAGACGACCCCCGGGTGGAGCTCGTCGTCCAGACCGGCCTGGCACCCGACGAGCTGAAAGCAGCGATCAAGGGGGCGCACGCGCTGGTCGTTCGCAGCGCAACAAAGGTCACCGCTGACATCATCGAAGCCGGGGACGTGCTCACCGTGATCGGTCGTGCGGGAGTCGGCGTGGACAACATCGACGTGGAGGCGGCAACCCGGCGCGGGATCGTCGTGTGCAACTCGCCGGAGGGCAACACGGTGGCGGCGGCCGAGCACACGATGGCGCTCATGCTGGCCCTCGCGCGGAACATTCCGGCCGCGAACGCCTCGGTGGCGGCCGGCGAGTGGAAGCGCAGCCAGTTCATGGGCGTGGAGCTGTTGAACAAGACGCTGGGCATCGTTGGCCTTGGTAAGATCGGCAGCGAGGTGGCGAAGCGCGCGAGCGCGTTCGGCATGAAGGTGATCGGGTGCGATCCCTTCGTCGCTCCCGAGCGCGCACAGCGAGTGGGCGTCGAGATCGTCGACCTGCCCGAACTGCTCGCTCGCTCCGACTTCATCACGTTCCACGTGCCCCTGAACAAGGACACCCGGCACCTCGTCAACGCGGAGACGCTGGCGAAGACCAAGCGCGGGGTGCGGATTGTGAACTGCTCCCGCGGCGGAATCATCGACGAAGCCGCCCTCGCGGAGGCCATCCGGTCCGGCCGGGTCGCGGGCGCGGGCCTGGACGTGTTCGAGAGCGAGCCGCCCTCCGACAGCCCGCTCCTGGGGCTCGACCAGGTAGTGCTGACGCCCCACCTCGGGGCCTCGACCGAGGAGGCCCAGCTCAAGGTGGCCGTCGACGTGGCCCAGCAGGTGCTGGACGTCCTCAGCGGTCGGCCCGCCCGCAGCGCGGTCAACGTGATTGCCGTAAGCCCCGAGACGATGCGGACGCTCGAGCCCTATTTGCCCCTCGCGGAGAAGCTGGGCCGCCTCCAAGGGCAGCTCGCCACCGCTCCCCTGTCCTCGGTCGAACTGGTCTACGCGGGGCAACTCGCCGAGGAAGACTCCCGGCTGCTCACCCGCGCGTTCCTCAAAGGCCTGCTCGAGCCCATTCTCGACGAGCCGGTGAACATCGTCAACTCCGCCCTGGTCGCGCAGGGCCGGGGCCTTCGCGTCACCGAGTCGCGCAGCAGGGAGCAAGAAGACTTCGTCAGCCTGATCACCTCGCGCGTCTCCTCGGATGGCGAGGAGCGCGTCATCGCGGGAACGCTCTTCGGCCGCGGCGAGGCCCGCATTGTGCGCATGGACGACTACCGGGTTGACTTCGCTCCGGCCGGCCACATGCTCGTCTCGATGCACATCGACAAGCCAGGCATGATCGGCCGCGTTGGAACGATCCTGGGCGAGCGGAACATCAACATCGCCGGCATGCACGTCGGACGCAGAGCGCCCCGCCCGGGCGGCGAGTCCGTTATGGTGCTCGCGCTGGACAACCCCGTCCCGCCGGATGTGCTCGAGGAGCTCCTGAAGATCGACGGCATCATGACCGCGACGCCCGTCGAGCTGTAGCGGCCGCCCGGCCGTCGCGCCATGCGGCAGCGGCCTGGCGCCGGGGGCGGCTGCCGCGCGCCGGTGGGGAGCGAGATGCGAATCCTTCTCACGAACGACGACGGCATTCACGCCCCGGGGCTCGTCGCTCTGGGGCAGGCGCTGGCGCCCCTCGGCGACGTGGTGACGCTTGCCCCCGAGCGGCCCCGCAGCGCCATGGGGCACGCGGTGACTCTGCACAAACCCCTCCGTATCTGGCCTGTCAAGCTGCCGCACGGCGGCCGCGCCTTCGCCACGAATGGCACGCCGGCCGATTGCGTCGCCCTTGGGACCAGTGAGTACGTCGGCCAGCGCCCCAGCCTCGTCGTCTCCGGGATAAACCTGGGACCCAACCTCGGGGTCGACATGTTCTACTCGGGCACTGTCGCGGCCGCGATGGAGGCCGCCATCTCGGGCCTGCCGGCCTTCGCCATTAGCATCGCGTCCTATGAGAGCGCGGACTTCGAACCCGCCGCGCAGTTCGCTCGCTACCTCGCCGAGGTTGTCGAGGCGCGCTCGCTCCCCAAAGGGACGTTTCTCAACGTCAACGTGCCTCCGCTGAGCGCCGCGGAGATGGCCGGGGTCGCCGTCACCCGGCAGGGACGAATCACCTACAGCAATCGCATCGAGCGCCGCACGGACCCGCGCGGCATGGCCTACTACTGGCTCACCGGCGACCGCGTCGACGAAGACGACGGCGCCGACAGCGACGCGGCAGCCGTCCGCGAGGGCAAGATCTCTGTCACGCCGGTGAGAATCGACCTGACCGACGAGGATCTTCTGCGCACGCTGGCCACTTGGTCGCTGCGGTGGCCCGTCTAGCGCGGCGGGGCGAGAAAAGGTCGATGCACGAAGCCGAGTTCCTCCCCGGATATGTGCGGATGGACGCGGCCGAGCTTGCCGACCGCGCGGCCGCGCTGCGGGCGGCGATGCGCTCGTGCCGGCTCTGTCCGCGCAACTGCGATGTGGACCGGCTCGCCGGCGAGACAGGGGTCTGTCGCGTCGGCGCCGACCTGGTCGTATCCAGCTACGGGCCGCACTTCGGCGAGGAGTCCCCGCTGGTCGGGCAGCACGGATCTGGCACGATCTTTCTCACGTACTGCAATCTCAGATGCATCTTCTGCCAGAATTACGAGATCTCACAGCTCGGCGAGGGCGACGCGGTGAGCCCCGAGGCCGGCGCTCAGATAATGCTCTCCCTGCAGCAGCGCGGCTGCCACAACATCAACTGGGTCAGCCCAACCCATCAGGTCGCCATGCTCGTGGAAGCCACGAGGATCGCGCGCGACGAGGGCCTGCGCGTTCCCATCGTCTACAACTGCGGGGGCTACGAGGCGGTCGATACGCTGCGCTTGCTCGAAGGCATCGTGGACATCTACATGCCGGACGCGAAGTACGGCGACAACGAACCCGGGCGGCGGCTGTCCGGCGTGCCGGACTACTGGGACCGCAACCGGGAGGCGCTGGCGGAGATGCACCGCCAGGTGGGTGATTTGAGGATCAACGCACGCGGCGTGGCCACCCGCGGCTTGCTCGTGCGTCACCTCGTGCTGCCCAACGACCTCGCACGAACCCAGGCCGTCATGTCGTACCTCGCCTCCCTGAGCCGCAACACCTATGTGAACGTGATGGCCCAATACCGCCCGGAGTACCGGGCAAGAGAGATGGCCGAGATTGCCCGCCCCATCACACGCGAAGAGTTCGCGCGCGCGGTGCAGATGGCGCTGGACGCTGGCCTCACGCGACTGGACGAGCGATGGGCCCGCCGCTGAGGCCCGTCGGCGCCCCCGACCCGACGCCCGGATGGCGGGGCGCTATTCCCTACGTGGGGCTCTCCGCCTGGCTCCTGGGCGGCTATTTCCTGCTGATCGCCCTGGTCGGCCATCTCCCCTGGACGGATGCGCTCTGGCGGGCTGCGATCTGTCTGGTCGCCATCGCGCCACTTCTAGAGCTGGTCATCGGCGCCATCGCGCTCCTCAAGCGCGCGAGCTCCGGCGTGCCGCCCGGGCTGGTCGGGATGCTCTGGGGCATCGGAAATGCCGTACAATTCCTGCTCCCGTGGCTCGGGTGGTCGGCAGCGTTGTGGGCGTCGGGAATTGCAGGTTCGCCAGCCCTGGTGGTCGGTGCGGCGGTGGCGCTCTTCAGCTACGCCACGGGCGCGGCCGCGCTGGCCGTGTTCCATCCCCGCGCCACCTCTGTGCGGCTGACGCACATCGAAGTGCCACTGGGCGGGCTGCCTCCCGCCTTCGACGGCTATCGCATTCTCCATATCTCCGACATTCATGCGGGACCCTTCGCGTCCGCGCGGTCCATCGCGAGCCGCCTCGCGCGCGCCTGCGGCCATCCGGTCGACCTGGTGGCTTTCACCGGCGACCTTGCGACCACGCGCGCCGCGGTTCGCATGGGGGCGGCGGCAGCAGCGCAGTCGATCACGGCCACGGACGGCGCGATCGCGGTGCTCGGCAACCACGACCGCTGGATCGGCGGCGACTACGTCCGCGCCGCACTGGCGGAATACGGCGTGAAGGTGCTGGTGAACGAGCACACGACTGTCTCGCGTGGGGACGCCGCGCTCTACGTCGCTGGAGTCGATGACGCCTCCTACACCCGGTTCGATGATCTGGGCGCGGCGCTCAAGGGGATACCGGCCGGCGCCCCGATCATTCTGCTCAGCCACACGCCCGACATCGTGCTCGACCCCCATGCGGCCAGGGCCTCGCTCATCTTGACCGGCCACACGCACGGAGGGCAGGTGGTTCTGCCCTGGCTGGGGCCGATCTACGTGCCATCGCGGCTTGGCCGGCGCTGGGCGGCTGGGCTCTACGACCTGGGTGGTCGCTGGCTGTTCGTCACGCGAGGGCTGGGAGAGATCTTCCCGCCGATTCGCATCAACTGCCCGCCGGAGATTGGGGTCATAACGCTGCGCCGTCGGGCCCCGGAGGTTTGACATGGCGCCGCCGCCTTCGTATACTCGGAGTGGAGAGATGGCCGAGTTGGACGAAGGCGCACGACTCGAAATCGTGTAGGCGCTCAAAAGGCGCCTCGTGGGTTCGAATCCCACTCTCTCCGCCGCCACAGAGGCGCTGAGACGCCTTCTGCGCCAGGTCGCTCGCATGACGCGCGGTCATGTATCACAACCGCGACCCCATTGCGGCACACGATTCGTCAGCCTGAACACCGAGGAAAGGGGCTGACGAATGCGGGCGAAAGCAAGGCTCAAGGTGTTGGAGAGGCCGGCCCCGCGCGAGGGTTTGCGGCCGGCAATCGAGGACTTCCTGAGAAGGGCCGAGGCGAAGGGCCTTTCCCCCAGGACTCTGGACTTCTACCGCTTCCGACTCAAAGCCTTCACCAATTGGCTGGAGGCGCAGGGTTTCCAGGGCGGGCCGGAGGACCTGACCCCCCCAGCTGCTGCGAGATTTCCTCTCCCACGAACGAGAGCGCACCACATCCTGAGCGACGCGGGCGAGAAGGCCGGGGTGGCGGGGGTCTATGCGCACCGACTGCGCCACACCTGCGCGGTCAGCTACCTGCGAAACGGTGGCGATGCGCTGAGCCTGCAACGGCTCCTGGCACATTCGAGCCTGGAGATGGTGCGCCGATACGTGAACCTGGCCGACGGCGACCTGGTGGCAAAGCACCGGCAGGCCAGCCCGGGCGACCGGTTTGCCGAGTGGGTGAAGCCGACCAACGGCAGGAGGCGGCTCAGGTAAGTAACCGGCGGCCGGGTTCGCCCAGGTAAACAGGCGGCTCACCTGGTGGGCGGCCCTCGGGAGAGGCCGTCCCGCCCGACCTGAGCTCGAAACGAAGCCTCCGTTCTGACACCTGACTCCAGCCCGTGTCGCCGGCTTGCACCAGGCACCCCAGAGTGTCAAGTACCGGCAGGAGTTCTCCCCTCTCCGGCGAATCCGAACCGAGCATCCTCTCGCCGGAGGGGTAAGCGATGACGAGGCGGCGATGCTGGTGGGCGGTGGTGCTGGTATGGTGGACTGCGGCCGCCCTGGCGACGGCCTGCTACGGAGGGCAGAAAACTACCGCCTCCGCGACCGCAGGCCCGAACCTGTCTGCCCTCGCGCGCCGGCTGAGCCCGGCCGTGGCGACGGTGGTGACCCTCGACGCAGACAACGACCTCCTCTCCCAGGGGACCGCCTTCTTCGTCCGCGCCACCGGGGTGGCCCTCACCTGCTCCCGCCTGCTGCATAGGGACTGCTCTGGAGCGACGCAGGCGAAAGCGCCGCCCTCCTGCGACGCATAGGACATCGCGCCTCGCGCCCGCGCGGCGTCTCATCGCTGTGCAGTGCGCGACGGGTTGCGTGGAGCCAACCGGCATGGCCTACCTCCTCTCTCTCCTGTTCGTCGGTCTCGCAGTAGTGTGGTGCGTGTTTCCTGCCTGGGGAATGTGGCCCTTCTTGGTTGCAGAAGCCCTTGGAATCCTGTGGCCGCTTGCCTGCCTCCCGGCCGCGCGTCGCATTGCCGATGCCCTGAGAGATGAGCACCCAGACGCGCTTCTCCCCAACGACTGGGAGTACTTCAGGAAGCATGCATTGCTGTTCGTGTGGCCCTACACCACGAGGGCGCTATCAGGAACAATGTCACTCATTGGCCTGCTCAGCATTCCTATCGGGCTTGTGCTCGCCATGCGCGGCTCCTGGGCGGGGCTCGTGTTCTGCGGGCTCAACTGCGGTGTTTGTGGGGTCGTGGGCAGATGGCTATCTCCCATCACCTGGGTGACACACGGGTACCAGCAGGACCCTCTGTCCTGGGCAGACGAGAAGGGCAGACTCGACAGAGTGACGGCATTCACGCTGAGCCTGCGGAGCCCAGACCAAGCGCCTGAAGCCGCGGGGTCTGAGGACGCGGTGGCCTCTTCCCGCGAAACCCTCCGCCCCCAGCCCGACGACGCGGAGGCGCACTACAACCTCGGGCTGGTCTACGGCAACCTCGGCCGCTGGCAGGAGGCGGTGGAGGCGTACAAGCAGGCCATCCGCCTCAAGCCGGGGTACGCGGATGCGCACTACAACCTCGGGGTGGCCTACGGCGAGCTCGGCCGCTGGCAGGAGGCGATAACCGAGTACAAGCAGGCCATCCGCCTCCAGCCCGAGCACGCGCAGGCGCACTACAACCTCGGGGTGGCCTACGCCGAGCTCGGCCGCTGCCAGGAGGCGGTGGAGGCGTTCAAGCAGGCCACCCGCCTCCAGCCGGACCTCGCGGAGGCGCACTCCAACCTCGGGGTGGCCTACGGCAAACTCGGCCGCGACCAGGAGGCGATAGCGGAGTACAAGGAGGCCATCCGCCTCCAGCCCGACCACGCGCAGGCGCACTACAACCTCGGGGTGGCCTACGCCGAGCTCGGCCGCTGCCAGGAGGCGGTGGAGGCGTTCAAGCAGGCCATCCGCCTCAAACCCCACTACGCGGCGGCGCAC
>Ga0272448_1004658_pt1 | contig 15498 bp, 13 predicted proteins | sample YNPCB0191_FD_202220 | JGI IMG/M metagenome (GOLD analysis project Ga0272448, IMG submission 202220) | Hot spring sediment microbial communities from Yellowstone National Park, WY, United States - YNP-CB-019-1 | ecosystem: Environmental > Aquatic > Thermal springs > Hot (42-90C) > Sediment...
CGTCCCACTCGCCGTTGAGCGCGCCCGCGTAATATCCGCGCCGTCGCATGATCGACTGAAGTTCGCGCGCGATGGTCGCGTCGATGGGCAAGATGTCCTTTGGATCCGTCTTGCCGAGATACAGGTGATGCAGATCGAGCAGGCGCTTGAGTTCGTCGATCGGCGCCGGATGATCGTCGACGCGCAGATCGATGTAGCGATCGTTGTAGCCGCCGTATCCGCCCTTGGCACGCACGACGAGCAGCGCCGCGCTTTCCTGCCCGCGCCGGTCGCCGCCCGCCGCTTGCCCAGCTGCCAGCGCCGCGACGAGCCGCTCCGCAAGCGCGCCGCGCGTTTTCTCGAAGGTTTCCGCCAGCGCGTCGACCGTCGCCGCGCTCACGAGGATATTTCCCTGCGCGGCAAAATTTTTTCCGGTCACGCCGCCAGCCCACTCGTAACAGCCCTCGCCCGTGAACGTGAACGCGTGTCCGCGCGCATCGACGATGCCGAACTGCCGCTGCGCCGCGTGCTGGTCGTTCGCGACGAGTTTCTTGCCGACTTGCGCCGGCGTCATCCCCTGCTTCAGCATTCGCAAGCCGCGCGGACCGTACGACGTATTCGCCCACGACTGCGTGGCAATCGCGCCGACGCCGGCTTGCGCCCACGGCACGACCGCGCCGACGGACAGGAATTTCGATTCGACTGCGATGCCGAGCTCTTTGGTCTTGGGGTCAAACGCGACGATGGAAAAAGTGGAGGGCTTCATCAACGCACCTTGGTTTCAAGTTGTTCAAGAACAGTTTCAGGTTGTTTCAGATCGCAAGACACCTTGAAACAAAATAAAAACAACGTGAACCTAGAGTTTGTATCCGAACGTGCGCAGCAAATCTTTTCTCCACGCGACGCCCGCCTCGTCTTCGACACCTTTCGGCTTGAAGCCATCGATCACGCCGAGGATGCCGCGCCCCTGCTCCGTCTCCGCGACGATCACTTCGGTCGGGTTCGCGGTCGCGCAAAAAATGTTCACGACCTCTGGCACGTTCTTGATCGCGCGCAGGACATGGATCGGAAAGAATCCTGCGCCGAGGAAGACGATGAACGAATGCCCCGCGCTGAGGGCGAGCGCGTTCTTCTTCGCGAGATCGACGAGCGCGTCGTCGGTGCCGCTCGCGCGCACCAGCGTGTGCCCGGACGCTTCGCAGAACGCCAAGCCGAACTTGATGCCGGGCACCGCCGTCACGAGCGCCTCGTGCATGTCTTCGACTGTCTTGATGAAATGCGATTGACCCAAGATGAAATTCAGATCATCGGGTTTTTCGATGCGAACAGTTTTGAGCTCCATCGCTGCTCCTCCGAGCATAGGACGCGGATCGCCGCGGACCAACGCGGATGGAAATTTCTTTTCCGCGTTGGTCCGCGTTCGCCCACGTCCCAGCAAATTCACTTGCCATTCCCCGGTCCCTTTTCATTCCGTGCTTCCGTTCCGCGCTCGCGCAACCGCTCGACCAGCGTGCGATAAAAGTACGTGCGCGGCTGAAACCGCGCAAATCGCGCGACATGCTCGCTCGCTTCCACCAGAATCTCGTCGCCGTTTTCGAGTTCAACGTCGATCTGTCCATCGATCGTCAAGATGGAGCGGTGATCCGTATCCAGCCGCATCAGGACGCGCGATCCTTCCGGCAGCACCAGCGATTTGACTTGACTGAGGTACGGCGCGATCGGCACGAGGACGAGCGTCTTGACTTCCGGCGCCAGAATGGGTCCGCCAGCGGCAAAGACGTACGCCGTCGAGCCCGTCGCGGTCGCGACGATCGCACCGTCGCAGACATAAGTGGTCAGGTAATCGCCGTCGATGTACGTCTCGAGCCGAATGACGCGCGCCAATCTGCCGCGCCCCACCACAACATCGTTCAGCGCTTCATACGTACCGACCGCCGCGCCGCCGCGCGAAAAAATCGCACGCAGCATCATCCGTTCCTCGATCCAAAACGAACCGTCGATCAACGCGCGCGCGTCGAATTCGTCAGGATGGAGTTCTGACAGAAACCCGACGCGTCCCAGGTTGATGCCGAGGATCGGGACGCGCACGGACGCGCACAGCCGCGCGGCGCGCAAGATCGTGCCATCGCCTCCGAGTGTGATCGCGAGATCGACATCGCTGAGGCGCTGGGTAATGCCGGTTTCGTCCCAGCCAGAGAGGAGCGTAGCGCGCGCGCCGAGCGCCTCAAATTGGGCAGACCATTGTTGAGCCAGCACGAGCGAACGAGGCAGCTTGGGGTGATGGAGGAGCAAAAAATGTTTCATCGCGGGATGGGAACCCTTTCGGCGACATTATACCACAAGTTGTCGTTTCCCCTGCCGGAGAATTATGTTATAATGGCAGCGACCTTCTCTTCGACTCTGCGAATGAAACAAGCAAAACGTATCGAATGGATCGCGCTGCTGGGGTGGATGCTCCTCGCCGCAGCGCTCCGCTTCTACCGTCTTCAAGCGCAAGACATCTGGGGCGACGAAGCGTTCAGCATTTTCCTCAGCCAGCAGCCGCTGCCGCATGTCATCGCCGGCGGAGCCGATACGCATCCACCCTTGTATCCCGTGCTCCTGTTCGTCTGGCTGCGGCTCTCCGGCTCGGCGGCTTTCGCGACGCGGTCGCTGTCCGCGCTGATCGGCACGCTCGCCGTCCCGTTGATCTTCGTCTTCGCCCAGCGCCTCGTCTCCGACCGTCCGCGCGTCAAATGGTTCGCCGCGCTGCTCGCCGCCGTTTCGCCGCTGCTGATTTACTACAGCCAGGAAACACGGATGTACGAACTGGTCGCCGTGCTCGCGCTCGCGTCGACATATCTTATGCTGCGCGTGATCGATCAACCGGGCGCGCGTGCGCGCGGCGCGTATTTTATTGCGACGCTGCTCGCGATGTACACGCACTATTCCGCGTTCTTCGTCATCGCCGCGCAGGATATTTTCGCGCTGATACATTGGCGCAAAGACCGCGCCGCGCTGCTCCGTTGGATCGCGCTGCAAGCCGCGCTCGCGCTCGCGTACGTCCCGTGGGTTATCGTGCAGACATCCTTCTTGAGCGGCAAAGCGAACTCGCGTTTCGATGAATGGGGCTGGCGCGGCATCGAGATGATCTTCGGCAAGTCGTTCCTCGCGTTCAGCGCCGGGCTGACGGTCGATTACCCGATCATCCAAATCGCGACGGTTGTCTTCTTGGCGATTGCCGGGCTCGGCATGATTGACGTGGTAGGGGCGCATCGCGATGCGTCCCGGCAAGCCCTCGCGCCGGTCTATTTCATCGTGCCGATCATCGTCGCCTACATCGTGAATCCGGTGATGCCGTTTTTCTTCGAGCGCTACGTCCTGGTCGCGCTGCCGGGTTTCATCGTCACGGTCGCACTCGGGTTGGATGTGCTCGCGCAGCGCCGCGCGCTCGCGGCAGTTGGCGTCGCCGGCGTTCTCGTGATCCTCAGCGCGTACGCGCAGTGGAATTATTATTTCGACGATGCGTACGCCAAAGGCAAGTACGGACAAATGATGGCGTACGTCACCAGTCATGCGCAGCCGGGCGATGCGCTCATCCTGAACAATCCGCTGCAAAAGCCGCTCTACCTGTACTATGCGCCGCGCGGCATCCCGGCGTACTTTTTCCCGGACGGCGCGCCGCTCGAAGACCCGACCACGCGGCAACAATTCGCCCAGGTCGCGCACAGCCATTCACGACTGTGGCTCGTGATGTTCGGCAATCCCGCCGAGTACGATCCGACCGGTTATCTGGAACGCTGGCTCGGCGCGAACGCGTTCAAGACGTTTTCGCGCGGCTTTGTCGATGCCAGTCTCAGTCTGTACGATATGCCGGACGCGACCCAAGCGCTTCACCGCGCGCTAAACGCGCGGCTGGGGGACAGCATCGACTTGATCAGTTACGACCTTGACCGCGCGCAGGTCGCGCCGGGCGAGACGCTACAGCTCACGCTGCACTGGCAAACGACCGCGCCCATCGCCAAGAATTACAAAGTGTTCACGCACCTGATCGGCGCGATGAACCCAGCGACGCAATCGCCGGTATGGGCGCAGATGGACAGCGAGCCGGTCGGCGGCTCGCGTCCGACGAGCACGTGGCAGGTCAGCGAGGCAATCGACGACCGGTACGGCTTGCTCGTACCGCCCAACACGCCGCCCGGCGAGTACACTCTCGAAGTCGGGATGTACAATCCGGCGACGCTCGCGCGCGTGCCGGTGTTCGATGCCAGCGGTAAGCGCGCAGCAGACGACCGCGTGCTGCTCGGCTCGGTGACTGTGCAATGAAATTGAAACGCGAAGCGTGGATCGAGATTTTTGTTTTCATCGCGATCATGCTGCTCGCGACGTTCCTGCGCGTCTATCGCCTCGCTCAATTGCCGCCCGGCTTGCATTACGACGAAGCCTTCAAAGGCGTCGAGGCGCGCCGCGTGATTGCGGGGACCGAGCGCCCGATCTTCTTCCAGGAAAACCTCACCGAAGAACCGATGCGAATTTACTCGACCGTGCTCACCTTCGTGCTCTTCGGCGATTCGACCTGGTCGCTGCGCCTCTCCTCCGCGCTCGCCGGCATTCTCAACGTCGCCGCGCTCTATTTGCTCGCGCGCGCGCTGTTTCGCTCTTGGCGGACTGCCGCGCTTGCCGCGTTCGTCCTGGCGATTCTGTATTGGCACATCAACTTTAGCCGGCTCGGTATGGAGCCGATCCTCACGCCGCTGATGCTGACGTTGTCGTTTGGGTTTTTGTGGCGTGCGCTTGAGAGAGGCGAAGGGCGAGAGGCGAGGGGCAAGGCGAATCAACCGTCACGCGCCATGCGCCACTCGCCACTCGATTTTGCCCTTGCCGGTTTGTTTCTCGCCGCGACGCAGTACACCTACAAAGCCGCACTCTTCGTCCCGCCGCTGGTCGTCGCGTTCCTCGGAATTGAAATTTTGATCGATCGAACATTCTGGGCGCGCCATCGCCGCGGGCTGGCGATTTTCGCGGTCGTCGCGGTTTTGTTTTTTGCGCCGCTTGGGTTATACTTTGTGGCGCACCCGGACCAGTTCATCGAGCGACCGAGCACCGTCACAGTCGCGTCGTCCGGCATCGGCACGCTCGTCGATAACGTGCTCAAGGTTGCGGGGATGTTCTTTGTGCGCGGCGATGACAATCCGCGCAGCAACCTGCCGTTTCGTCCCGCGCTCGATCCGTTCCTCGCGGTGGGATTCGTCGCCGGGCTGGTCGCGGCGGTTGCGACGATTCGCAAGCGCGAATCGCGTTTTTTGCTGCTCTGGCTCGTCGTGATGGCATTGCCGAGCGTGCTGACCGATTTCGCGCCGCACTTTGGTCGTGACATTGGTCTGCCGCCGGTCGTTGCGCTGCTCGTCGCCGCCGGGTTCGCGCTCGTCGTCGAACAAGCGCGCCGCGCCCACTGGTCACTGGTCACCGTCTACTGTCTACTGTTCGCTGGATTGGCGTTCAGCGCGTACTCCAGCGTGAACGATTACTTGAATGTCTGGGGCGCGCGCACCGGTTTGTTCGATTCGTTCGATGTTGGCTATTTGCAGCTCGCGCAAGCGTTGCGCGCGCAGCCCGCGAATGAATCGGTGTATCTTTCGCCGGTCGATCAAGGGTATTACACGATTCAGTACGGTTTGGACGGGCGCGCCGCGCGCAGCTTTGATGGTCGGAGTGTGCTCGTCTTGCCGCCGCCGGGCAAACCCGCCGCCTACGGCATCGTCACGCGCGAAGATGCGCGTTCACTGCCGCTGTTGAAACGCTTGTATCCGGACGGACGCGTCGTCGACACGATTTACGATTACGTCGCCAAACCGTACGCGTCGGTCTTTCGGGTGGATGATTCGCCGAGGACTGCGCCGCAGAATATCGTCCAGGCGCGGCTGGGCAATGTGATCGGTCTGATCGGCTACGATATGACGCGCGACGCCGGCGCGATCACGCTGACGGTCTATTGGAGCAGCCTCGCCGCGACCAACAGCGATTACACCGTTTTCGTCCATCTGCTCGGCGCGCCTGACCCGGCGACTGCGTCGCCGGTGTGGGCGCAGGACGATACGCGCCCCGGGCGCGGCTCCTACCCGACGACGCGCTGGCAGCCCGGCGAGATCGTGATCGACCAATACCACCTGACGATTCCGCCAGCGATTCCGCGCGGCGATTATCAGATCGAAATTGGAATGTACACTCTTGAGACTGGCGCACGCGTTCGCATGACCGATGCGAACGGCGCGCCGATGGAGAATAATCGTGTCCTTCTCGAAAGAATCCCGCTACCGTAACCTCACCGCGCCATCGCCGTATGCCCAGCCGCGCGGCGGACGGCGCATTCCGCCCGGCTATCTCATCATCGGTGCGATCGTGCTGATCCTGGTCTTGTGCTGCTGTTGCGCCGGCTTGGCGGTGCTCATCGGGGGTCCGGGCGGATCGTTAGTCTCTTCATTGACGGGACCTTCGCCGACGCCCACCATCGACAAGAGCGCGCCGGTGCCGCTCAAGACCAAAGCGCTCATGGACAATGGTCTGGAGTTGACCGTGACCGGCGTCGAGCGTCCGCTCAAAGTGGAAGGCAACATCAACCTGCCCTCCGACCAGCAATTCATTCTCGTCTCGGTGCGCATTCGCAACACGAAGAAAACCGGCGCGCCGATCAAGGTGACCGCCGCGGATTTCAAGGTCAGGGGAGATGGTGGTCTAATTTATGACGCGAACCCCAAGACGGTAACGATTCCCCAACTCATCACCCAGGTGGATATTCCGCCGGGCGCGAATCTGGATGGCGAATTAATTTTCCAGATCGCTTATAACGACAGCGGCTTGAAGATGGCGTGGAAAGCCGGCAACGAAACGCGCGTGTTCTCGCTTGAAGCGCAACCATGATCCTGATTGTCGCCGCGGGGATCTGGCTGATCGCGCTGTGCGTCGCCGGGTGGCGTCGCCGCGTCGATGATGACGCCTGGCGCGACTTGGCGACGATCGGCGTGATCGGCGCGGCGACCGCCGGCTTTTTCTGGCGCTTGCTTTTCGGCGGCGTGTGGATGCCCGCCGGCGGCGGCGACCTCGCGCAGTTTCTCTACCCGACCTACAAATTCGCCGCCGAATGGTGGACGCGCGGGGTGATCCCGCTCTGGAATCCGTACCTCTTTGGCGGCGCGCCGTTCGTTGGCGACATCCAGTCCGGCATTTTCTACCCGCTCAATCTCCTCACGTTTTTCGTGTCGAATCCCCTGACCTTCCGCGACATGGAACTGCTTTCCGTGCTGCATTTCTTCATCGCTGGCGCGACGATGTATGCGTTCTTGCGGTACGGACGCGTAGGGGCAACTCTCGCGGTTGCCCCGGACGGGCGACCACAAGGGGCGCCCCTCCACCGCGCCGCGTGCCTCGCCGGCGCGATCGCGTTTGAATTCAGCGATCTCTTCGTCACCCATTTCGGCAACCTGAACATCGTCGCTACCACCGCGTGGATGCCGCTGGTGCTGCTGTTCTACCGACGCGCGGTCACGGATCGACGTCCGGCGTTCGCAGCGCTTGCCGGCGTCTTCCTCGCGCTCGCGTTCTTCGCCGGGCACATTCAGATGTTCCTGTTCATCGTGATTGCGCTCGTGTTGTTCGCGATCTGGGAAGCCATTGACGGAGGACGAAAAACGGAGAACGGAGGGCCAACGCCGTCTTTCGTCCTTCGTCCTTCGCCTTTCGTCTACCTCGCACTCACCGCGGTCGTTGCGTTCGGCTTGAGCGCGCCCACGCTGCTCCCCAGCGCGGAGATGGCGCAGCACACCCTGCGAACCGATTTCTCGTACGAGCAAGCCGCGCAGTTTTCGCTGCCGCCAGCGCAGTTGATCGGGCTGGTCGTCCCCGGCTTTTTCGGACGCGGACCTAGCAACGCGTGGGGACCATGGTCCCGCGTCGAAGTTGGATACATCGGCATTCTGCCGCTGGTGCTCGCGTTCCTCGCGATCGTTCTGCGCCGCGACGCGCTCACGCGATTCTTCGGTTTGTTCGCGCTGTTCGGGTTGGCGCTGGCGCTGGGCGGCTATGCGATTTTGCACGGTTGGTTGTACCAATGGGTGCCCGGGTTCGGCGAACTGCGCGCGCCGGCGCGCTTTGTCGTCCTGTTCGATTTCGGGATCGTTGCACTCGCCGCGTTTGGCTTTGACGCGCTGCTGCGCGAGATGCCGGCGGCAAGCGCGGCGGCGTTCCAACGCATCGTCCGCGCGGCGCCGTTCGTGTGGTTGCTCATTGCGCTCTCCGCCGGCTCGACCGCGTACGCGATCCTGATTCTGGGGCAGAACCAGGACGCGGTGCTGTTCGCGCGCATCGGCAACGCCGTCAACGCGTTCGCGTTCTTTATCGTCCTCCTTGCGCTGTCGCTCGCGCTCGTCGTCGAGCGCCGCGTGCGTTTTTTCGACCACGCCGCGTGGTCGGCGCTCGCGCTCGCGCTGATCTTTTTCGATTTGCTTTCGCTCGGCGCGTATGTCGATCTGAGCACCGACAATCCCGCGCGCGTGTTCGATCATCCGGACGCGGTCGCGTTTCTGAAGAGCGACGGTACGTTGTTCCGCGTCGATGCGCGCGAGACCGGTGTGGACAGCACCTGGCCTGCCGACGCGTCGATCGTCCACAATCTGTTCGACATCAACGGCGACAATCCGCTCGTGCTCGCGGATTTCGACCGGTATTGGCAGTCGCTGGGTAGCCGGTCGTCGCGGCTGTACGATCTGCTCAACGTCAAGTACCTGATCGGGCGCAAGAACGTACCGCTCGATTTCACGAAATTCAAACTGGCGTACGACGGCGATCCCGCATTCAATATTTTCGAGAACACGCGCGCGCTGCCGCGCGCGTTCATCGTCTCCGACGCGCGCGTCGTGACGGACCAGAGCGCCGCACTCGCCGCGATCCACGCGCCCGATTTCGATCCGACGCGGACGGTCGTGTTGGAAAAGCCAGTGCACCGCGGACAATCGGCAGTGGACAGTGCGTCATCGTCCGCAAAGATTGTGGGATACGGCCCCAACGAGATTCGGCTAGAGGTGAACGCGGCAAACGCAGGCGCGCTCGTGTTGAGCGAGGTGTACTATCCGGGGTGGCGCGCGTGGGTGGACGACCAAGAAGTCGCTGTGCTGCGCGCGGATTTTCTGTTCCGCGCGGTGGAGGTGCCGGCGGGCGCGCATCGCGTGCGGCTGTTGTACGATCCATGGTCGTTCAAGATCGGCGAGGGGTTGTTCGCGTTGACGGTGATGGGGTTGGCGGCGTGGGGAATACGACGGTGGAAAATGTAGAGGCGAGTCGCTGACTCGTCTCTACATTTATTTCGCTGCCAGCAGCGTTTCCAGTTTCTGAACGAACTGCGCTTGCGTCATGTAACCGGTATTGTCCCCGATGGGACCCAACGAGTTGCCGGCGAGGTTGCCGTCCTTGCCGACAAAGTACGTCTCCGGCACTCCCTTGATCCGGTAGAGCGGCGCAATCACCGTGCCCAGGTCGGGACCGTTGGGGTAGGTGACGCCAAATTCCTTGATGTACGCGCGCGCGTCCGGCTCCGGATCGACCCAATCCACGCCGAGAAACACGACGCCGCGATCTTTATACTGCTCCCAGGTCTTTTGCAAAAAGGGCGCCTCGTCGCGGCACGGCACGCACCACGAAGCCCAGAAATTGATGACGACGACTTGACCTTTGAGTTCGGACAGACGGTACGTTGCTCCGTCAAATGTCTTGAGCGTGAAATCCGGCGCGGGACCGGATGATGGCTGCGCTTCACCGCGCACGCGCAACCCGAACGCAAAAAAGACAATGACGGCGATCACCAGCACGAAAACGGCGGCTTGTATCCAACGCGGCACGGTCACAACTCCTTCAAGTCTTTTTCGATCCGGTCGGCGTATTCTTTGGGAACGGTGACTTGAGCCGGCGGGGCGCCTTCACCGCGCCGGACGATCCACTGCCGCACGGTGAACCACGCAATCGCCGCGCCGAGCACGATGCCGATCGCCGGCAAGATGTACGCGAGCCAATTGAATCCCTGCGCCGGCGGCGCGCCCAGGACCACGTCGCCGTACTGCTGAACGAAATACGCGCGAATCTGCTCCTCGGTCTTGCCCTGCTGCAGCATTTCCTTGATCAGCGCGCGCCACTGGGCGCACGCTTGCGTCGAGCAAACATCCAGCGGCGTGTTCGGACAGACCGGGCAGTACAACGTCTTGGCGATCCGGTTCGTCTCGTCATCCAAGTTCGGACCCTGGGCGTGCGCGGGCGTCACCGCGAGCAACGCCAGCGCCACCATCGCGAGACTGAACGCCATCAGCAAAAACCGTCTTCTCATAGCACCTCTCGACTTCTTCGTCCTTCGTTCATTGTCATTTGTAAGGCTACCTCACTCCATCGACCGCCCACGGCACGTACGTCTGCCAGCGGTGAAGCAAATATTTCTTCTGCTCGGCAAAATACTTGACCTGTTCCTGCACGGCTTTCTCGACCTCGTCCGGTCTCGATTTTGTTTCACGCAGAATCGTTGCGAGGCGCGCATAGTACAGCGGCAGCAACGCGGCGACCACCTTGTCCGGATCGGTCTCGCCCTTGTTGTACACCACGGCGAAATCGAAAACGATGCGCGCCCACAACTCCGGCGATAGATGCGTCGCGCCGCGCGGGCGGCTGACGAGTTCGGAAATTTGTTCGCAATGACTGGGAACCATGATCGTGCGCCAGAAGCGGCGATAGCGGCGCGCGCCGGAGACGAACGCATCGCACAACATATCGATGGTGATCGCGCCGGTCAGTTTCCGGTTATCGTTGATCACGCCATTGCCATAGAGCGGAATGGGGCGCGTTGCCTGCGGCTCGGGCCAGCGGCGGCGATAAATCTCCATCAGCCGGAAGAGCGTGCCGACGGATTGGATAAAGCCGGGATCGATCGAAACCGCGGCTTCGCGCTTGTCCTCGATTTTCGTGCCCAAGCGCACTTGGCACATCCGGATGTTTTCGTTGATCGCGACCGTCGTCATCCAAATGTCGATGCCGTGCCGCGCCACATCCGTTTCCCACACGTCGCGCTCGAAAAATTCCGCCGCCAACGACCCTGCGATCGCGAAATCACCCGCCATAGGCTGGCGCACATCCGCGCCATAGAGGACCCGCGTCAGCGGGTACGCCAAAATGTCTGTCACCGCGCCTTCCACGAGCGGTCGCGCGTACACCGGCACTGCCAATTGACATTCACCGTTCAGGACCGGCTCGGCGAGTTTGTGAATCCATTCGGGCGAGAGACTTGTCAGGTCGGCTTCTAGGACGACGCACGCCTGCGCGCCCAGTTCGCGCGCCATCTCGAAAATGGCGCGCACCGCGCTCCCCTTGCCCTGGATGCCCTGATACGTCGTCACAATGCGGCGCACGGGCGGAGGCAGACGACGATTCATCGCAATCGACACGGTCTCGTCAGATGAGCCGCCATCCACGACGGCAATCACCGGGCGCAGCGATGGATAGTGCGCTTGGAGCCCCTCTGCCGCACGGTCGACCACGGCACCGATCGTTTGCGCGTTCTTGTAACTCGGAATCCCAACCAGAAGGCCGGCGCTTCCAATTTCCGATAGACGCCGCTGCCCTTCAGACCGTAGTGATGTTTCGAACATCACCTTTCCTCCGCAAGCCGACTGTTCTCATTTCAAGGCATTGGCGATATCGCGCGCGGCTTCTTCGGGCGTGGTTTGTCCTCTCCACGCCGCCGCCATCGCCGCACGCCACGCGTTCGATGCTTTTCCGTACACTGCACTGGGGGGCAAATACTCGGCACCCTCCATCTGCTCGCGCAAAAAGGTCGCGTACGCGACGGGCTCCACCGACAGAATCAAGGTCGAACGACTCGCCGGCAGCCGATTCGCCGCGCGCAGCCACGGCGCGAGATGCTCGCCTTGAACAATCCATTGAATGAACCGCGCGACCGCGGCTTGGCGTGCCGGATCGTTCGTCACGACCACGTACGCCCAACCGGACGCCACCGCGGCGACTTTGCCGTCGCGGGTCGGCACCGACGCGTACAGCGCGTTCGGCAGCTTGTCGCGCTCGGCGAGATACCGCGACGCCGCGCCTTGGATCATCGCCACTTTGCCGGCGGCGAAGGTGGACCACGCTTGGTCGGAGTTCGTCAGCCCAATCGCCGAGTCCGGGATCAGTCCCGCATCACGCGCGCGCTTGAAGAAACTCAGGACCTGACTCGCGGCATTCACATCGAAGGTCAATTGACCATTCGCATCGAACAGCGGTGCGAGCGCGAGGTACTGCACCAGAAACGCGTCGTCGCCGCCCAGCGGCACCAGCAGCGTGCTCTTTTGTTTTAGAAACTCGTCCCAGGTCTGCGGGACTCGTTTGACCACCGTTTTGTTGTAAACCAAATGCTCGATGTCCGCCGTGAACGGAACGGCGACCCATCTGCCCTGAACCATCGCCGCCTGATACGCAAAGGGAAAGAAATCGTCTTTGACGTCGGCGCTCAGCAATGAATCGAGTGGCTGCAAGATTCCGCCCGCGGCGGCTTGCGGCACCTGGGAAATGTCCAGCGCGGCGAAATCGGGGAGGAGATTGGGCGCTGCCGCGCTCGCCGTCGTCAGAAAATCGAGTATGCCGCCGTTGCCGTACGGCTTTTTCAAAACGATGTCGATGTGAATGTTCGGGTTCGCGGCGGTAAAGGCATCGAATTGATTGCGCAAAATCCTGCCCGCCGCGGACGTGCCCGGCGCGAGGTCTTCGGTCGTCCACAGCGTCAGCGTGATGGCGCCGGTCGCCGTGATCGGCGGTGCGGGTGCCGCGCGCGTCACGATCGGCAATCGGCTGGCGGTGGGCACCGGGGTCGCGTTCACAGCTGCCGTCGGCGTGGATGACGGGGAGGCAGGCAGCGCGGGCAGGTTGCCCGCGCATGCGGTCGCCGCGCAGACGATGGCGATCGAACCGATCCAGTGCGCCCAGCGCGTTTGAATCGTCATCGAAACTCTCTCGTTCCACGCGCCATAGTCATATTATATCACAAGCGTCTTGGATTTGCATTTTTTCACCCTTTTGCATACAATGCCACAGGAGTTCCGCCCTCCGAAAAATCACCCGTCCACACAGGAGGTTCCCGCCATGGAGCTGGCTCGCCTCATCCGCAGCATCCCCGACTTTCCCGTCAAAGGCATTCTCTTTCGCGATATCACGACGCTCATTCGCGACGGCGAAGCCCTACAGGAAGCGATCGATACGATGGTCGAGCATTATATTGATACGGACATCGATGTGATCGCGGCGGTGGAAGCGCGCGGATGGATTTTCGGCGCGCCGCTGGCGTACGAACTGGGCGCGGGCTTTGTGCCGATTCGCAAACCGAGCAAATTGCCAGCCGAGAAGATCAGCATCTCATACACACTCGAGTACGGTACGAACACGCTGGAGATGCACAAGGACGCGATTCCGGCGGGAACCAAAGTGCTCATCGTCGACGATTTGCTCGCGACCGGCGGATCGGCAAAGGCAGCAATCGATTTGGTCGAGAAACTGGGCGGCAAAGTGGTGGGGCTGGCATTCCTGATCGAGTTGGTGGATTTGCACGGCAGAGATCGTTTGAAGGGCTATGACGTTTACACAATGGTGCAGTTCGAAGGCGCATGAACCCGCATTCGCGGGGCGGCGGTACCGCCGCCCTTTTTTGTTTGCCGCTTGCATTTCACATTGCTCCGCATATAATCGAACGTGTCAATTCCCAAAAAGAGCCTTGTCCGCGCTTCTCCGCGGCGATCCGCGTCCGATTCTCGCGCATGATTGAAATTCAAAATCTCGATTTCACGTATCCCGGTCAAACCACGCCGCTGTTCGCTCATTTCTCGTGGCGCGTCGAGCGCGGCGAGTTTTGGTCGGTCATCGGTCCGTCCGGCTGCGGCAAATCGACGCTGCTGCATCTGATCGTCGGCGTGCGCGCGGCGAACGGCGGCACGATCACCGTCAACGGCGAAAGCGTGCCGCGCAAAAAGAATCGCGGCAAGACGGGTCTCGTGCTGCAAGATTACGGGATGCTACCGTGGGCGACCGTGCGCGAGAATATCGAGTTGGGGCTGCGGATTCGCGAGTTCTACGGTCAGTCTCCTCCTTCCCCTCCCCCGTCCAGGGCGGGGAAGGGCGCGCGGGAGGGAATACGCTCCCGTCCTCGCAATAACGCGCGCGTCGATTTTTGGCTCGATCGCTTTGGGCTTGCGACGCTGCGCGACAAATATCCGACGCAGATTTCCGGCGGGCAGCGGCAGCGCGCCGCGATCGCGCGTACACTCGTCTTGGAGCCAGACGTGCTGTTGATGGACGAGCCGTTCAGCGCGCTGGACGCGCCGACGCGCGAAGACCTGGAGCAGGTCACGCTCGACCTGCAAGCGGAGACCAAGACGACGACGGTATTCGTGACGCACAACATCGAGGAAGCAGTGTTTCTCGGGCAAAAGATCTTGGTGCTGGGCGCGCCGCCGCATCGGTCGCCGGTGCGCGTGGTGGAGAATCCCGGCGCGGGGCGAGCGGCGTACCGCGACGAGCCGGCGTTCGCGGACAAGGCGCGGGTGCTGCGCGAGATGTTGACGAGTCATGCGTAACCGTGACACTCTCCTCGCCGCGCTCGCGCTCCTCGCCGGGTGGGAAATCCTCGCGCTCCTCTTGAACCGCGACATCTTGCCCGCGCCGACCGCAGTGCTCGCCGCGTTCGCATCGCAATTGCCGATGCCGCTCGGCTACCACTTTCTTGTCAGCGCATGGCGCGTCGTCGCCAGTATCGCGCTCGCGGTGCTGCTTGCGACGCCGGCAGGGCTGGTGCTCGGACAGTACCCGCGCGTCAATCGGTTTTTCGCGCCGGTCGTTTACCTCACGTATCCGATTCCGAAAATCGTTCTGCTTCCCATCGTTCTGCTTTTCTTTGGCATTGGCGACGCGTCGAAAATCGTCATTATTTTCCTGATCCTATTTTTCCAGATTCTCGTCGTGGTGCGCGACCAAGCATCCGCGTTGCGCCCCGAACTGCTCTACTCGGTACGTTCACTCGGCGCGGGACGCCGCGCGCTACTCCGCTTCGTCTATCTGCCCGCGACGCTGCCCGCTGTCCTCACCGCGATCCGGCTGAGCATCGGCACCGCGATCGCGGTCTTGTTCTTCACCGAAACGTTCGCGACGAACGCGGGCTTGGGCTATTACATCATCGTCGATACGTTCCAGCGCCTCGCGTACGCGCAGATGTACGCCGGCGTCGTGGCGATGAGTCTGCTCGGTTTGCTCTTGTATTTTGTCGTCGATTATCTCGAACGCGTTTTGTGTCCGTACTTGTTTGCGAAATGAATCTTACCACAAAGGCACAAAGGTTTTCCGTCGTGTCTTTGTGCCTTTGTGGTGAAATAAGCCAATGACCAAACTCTCCGGTACCGCCAAATCCGCTTACGTCCGCACGATGTTCGACGGCATCGCGCATCGGTACGACTTGATGAACACGCTGATGACGCT
>Ga0272448_1004659_pt1 | contig 15498 bp, 24 predicted proteins | sample YNPCB0191_FD_202220 | JGI IMG/M metagenome (GOLD analysis project Ga0272448, IMG submission 202220) | Hot spring sediment microbial communities from Yellowstone National Park, WY, United States - YNP-CB-019-1 | ecosystem: Environmental > Aquatic > Thermal springs > Hot (42-90C) > Sediment...
AGGGATAATAGCGTCCCATTTGCACGCAGTCATCCTATGGGACAAATCGCACAAAATCATATCAAAACTTTTATCAGAGAATATTTTCATTACTTCCAAACAATCTCCCCAATATATTATTACCTTTTCGTCTGTATAGTAGGGATTCATAATATATTTTCTCCTTTATTTATTATCCTACACTTCTGGTCATCATAAATCATGACCTTTTCTGTGACCGTATCCAAATATTATATGCTCGTTTGTCGATCTGATAACCAACACATCGCCCATTAGATTTCCACCAGTTGGGGTCCGTTTCGCTTCGTGGATCAAGACATCCACCCATCCTCATAAATTTACATGTTATACATCTGGTCATACCATCCGGTGGCAAATTTTTATTATTTTGGACTGCAACTTGTGTGTCAGGCACTATCCTCAGCGACATTACCCCCGCTTCGATCCTGCCCTTTATCAGTTGTTTTTGCTTCTTGGTCATCCTCTTCCTCCTCTACTTCAATAAGAACACCCTGCCCCCTGGACTTCACCCGTTCGAATTGCTCCGACGACAACTCACTTGGGTCATGCACCGCCAGCCACCGCCCCATTCCTCCCTGCGGACTAATGTGCATAACCAAGAGAGAGTTCAAACAGACATTACAAATTGGCACATTAGTAATGACAGTTAGATGCACATCAAATGCTTTCGCACCCTTATTGCTTGTTCCGAAGGAAATTTTGTGCTTCACCGAAACAGTTGGACTGATATCTTGACATATTGTGCAAATGCTCATAGATTTATCCCTTCTTATTGATGTATTTCCATATCAGACGGCAATCATTTATTCCAGAACGAAATCCATCCATCAAACCAACAAGGGCGTTTAATATCACAATGCATGGTATCGCTACCACGACCATTACAATATCAACACCCTTGTTCTGCCTTCTCATTTATAATCCTTTCTGGTCAGATTTTTGCGGCCTTTTTTGGCTGATTTTGGAGGAATCTTGCTCGTTTGTTTCTTATCTCGTTGTTCTCGCAATGTCTCTGTCGTCTGTTGTTTTACAATCGTAACACTGCGACATCCCTCCCGCATGTGCATCTTTTTAAGACACCCCAAGACCACACCATGAGACAGGTCGCTTCCCAAATTGACGCAAACCTCACAACATTTTGGCAACAGTGGGCTGCCAAACAGTGTGGTTTGCACTGGTATCGTGTTCATTGTTACCTCCTACTAAAATATCTTGTTGGTTTGGACGACAATTGTCATATCCTCCATAAACTCGACCCCGGGAATGACAGCCAGCCCTTTACTGTCGTTCGCAATTTTATGTAGCACTGATTCATTAGCAATCTTGAGCTGAAATCCATCAAAGGTGTCTGGCATCTTCGCAAAATCTACGATTCGGAATGTATAATTTTTCCTGATACCTGTGCCAGCACCAAGCTCGGCTGCTGCTGTTTTGGGTGCGACAATGGCTTCCGCTAACTCTTGTTGCTTTTGCTCAATACGAGCAATGGCCTTATCATTGCCATCTTCTCTTGCCTTCTCCATCCTCTCTTCGAGCTTTCTCAGTTGCTCTTGTCGTTTACGCTCGGCCTCTTCCTCCTCCTCTCTGCGCTTAGTCTCGACCAAAATAAGATATCTCTTTGTCGCCTCCTTCAGGTCGTCAAGCCACCGCTGGAGCTCGTTCTTTGGACCGTTGAAAAAATTGTCCAAAGCCTTCTTGCCGTCCACAAATGGCTGCGTCAATTCCTTGCGCTTGGCCTCGATGGTCTTAATATGTGTGGCCAGTTCTGTCATTAAGGCATTGGCCGCCACCAAGTCATCCTGCGACTCAATATAGGTCCTATACCCTGTCGGAGCTTTGGGGCTGACAAACTTGGCTGCCTTAGAGGCAATATTTTTGGCCGCCTGCACTATCTGCTTAGATAAGTCACGCTGCGCTGGTATGACCTCGACTTTGACAAGTTCTTTACCCGTTTCCTGTTTCTTTGCCATCTCTTTTCCCTCCCTCATTAAAAAATTTTTGGTTATGATTCAGTATGGTCTCCCCCCTTGATTCTCCTGAATCGGTTTTGGTAGTTTACGATAAGGATATAACCCCATCCTAATAACCTTGTGAAAAAATCTTCCCGCAGACTCAGCGCCACAAAGTCCTTGCCAAATTTCCGGCCCTATATTGTCATATTCGTAAATATTCTTACCCTGACGAAATGTTAAACGCAATTTTCTGGTATCGGGGAAATACTCCCCCGACAAGAGTTGAGTAGAATGAAATTGCTTTTTCTCGGACATAAATACTCCTTTTATTATGATAAGTGAATTGACTTAATTATATTAAATTATTAAAGATTTGTCAAGAAAATTATATCAATAAAATTACACAACATTTTTGGGAACAATACCGACCACACGATAATTGACAGAGCATAAAGTCACATCTTTGATTTTCAAAAATGCAATCATCTTTGTCGTGTTAATTTCGTTGGCAGATTTTACCAGATACTCGACAACCGCTTTTCGAAAATCCTCCTCTCTCAGCGATGTCAAATACATTCCCATATTATTTTTACCAATAATAAGCTGATAAAGATATTGCTTATTTGGTTCGTGGTGTCTCGGAATCAAAAACACTCCAATATAAACTGGTAGCGACACAGCAAACCAGGTAATTGCCACTATTAATAAATTATTAAGACACTTTAGCGGAAATCCGAACATCATACTAGTCCCCGCCAGTAGCCATATAATAATGGCAGTTGAAACTAAAGCCATCCACACAATTTGCAACATCCGCTTCATCGTCTATGCCCTTCTTTCTGTTTACGACTTCTCTATCTTATTAAAACATTCACTACACATCTCCCAAAAATGTTTCACTGCAATATAGACACCACCCATCTTGGCCCATCGATAAAAAAGCTCTCCAGCTCCAATATGGCGATGACATAATACACAAACCCTCGTCTTACGCTCTTGCCTTGACCAAACCTGCTCATAATATCCCCTTTTAATATCAGCAAGAGCTACTTCTGGCGTGGCTACAATAGTATTTAGTTTCATCTGAACCTCCTTAAAACATTTTTAATGAGAACACTATCATCATCCTTCAGTGGTTTCTCCGACAAACTTTTTGCCTTAACAGATTTTGTAGGCTTGACTTTCTTTTTCGGCTTAGTCAAAATTTGAACTTTCTTTGTTGACACTAATTCCGATGTGTGTTGAGGCTCAGTTTTTGCCGAGGACAATGAACTGACAACTGGTTTTTTGTCAACCACCATCTGAGCCATGACACACTCCATGCACCGCCGACCAATAACTTTCTGGCTATATTCACTGTCATAAGTCTTCAAGTGTTGCTGTCCAGGCAGAATAATCTGACCGCACTTTTGACACTTCTCCTCTTGCGACGAAACACCAAAACTCGACAGACGGGGGATATAACCTACCAATTCCTTAGTAGCGGGTTTGGCCTTTTTTTCTTTACGCTTAAGCAAGTCATTCATTATTATTCCTCCCAAGTATCAATAATTTTCTTAAGTCGTATAACATCAGCTTCTGACTGTATCTTATCCCACAACTCCAACAGCAGAATTTCCCGCTCCTGCATACTCTCAATTCTAAATGACCTCAAATGAGGTTTAATAACTCTACCAAACTGCTCCAGGATGCGAATAAGATTCTCCTCCCGCATAACTCTACCTCACAAATCCAAGCAGGAAATCAACTTGATGTTTTACGGGAACACTCGGATGATTAAGACCATTAATTTGTCCGATACTTCCATCGGGGAACTCGTGTGTGTCTTTGGTATAATCAACTACAAACAATTCTCCAGCATCAAGATCGCCGGGGCGGAAAGTAATAGATAAACAGTTATCGCCATCAAGTTTTTTATTTTCCGGCACACCAACCTTGTAAAAGTGGATAGAAACTTCAGAACTGAGGCCGAATGGACCAAGTAATTCATAAGTGCGAGGCACACCCGTGCGAGCCTCTATAACTTTAACCATTATCTTAGCCAATGGCTCTAAAAGTTCAACAAACCACGGTTTTTCGTTAAGTAATGCCTGTTTGTTTTTATCAAGCAATTCCCTCCTTTGCTTGTCTAACTTAGCCAGTTTGCGCTCTATGACAGCCCGTCGTTTTTTCAGACGGGCATTATGAGCCACAAACCTCCGAAAGATTTTTTCAACCTGCCAATTGTTCTTTCGGGCATCGGCAAATCGTAGCTTTTCGTTCATGTTTTTCTCCCTTCTTAACTAAATATTAGCATATTGATTGTTATTTGTCAAGGACTTTTGCATTTAATCAGTCTCAAACTCATGTGGGGTGGGGCTAATTCTTTCTGCCCCCCCCCTATCTCAAAGTATTTTATTAGATGGAAATAAAAATGTGGCACATGCCCCCCATGTTCCGAGTGCCCACATCTCTGCAATATTAAGAGCAATCAATATCGGTATCCTAGTCTTCTTTGGGGCAATTCTGGATAAAACTACACCGATAGCAATACCAGCACTACCGACAAGCCGAATGCGATTCGGGTCCCTTCCAGCCAGATATTCCACAAAAGGATTATGTTCATAATATTTGTATTCAGTCCATCGTGCTTCATGGATATCAACAACTGGATACGAAAACGGACATCGCTGGTCATTTATAAATCGCAACACAGGATATCTCTCCACATGGTCAATATGCAATGGGAGCATCCTGGCTGTAGTCTCGACATCACGATAACCCAAAGCAATGAAATTGGCCGTCAATACCTGCTCATAGTTAATTGCCCAGACATGAACTACAGACAGTGCTAAAGTTATCACGATTACGATGACCTCGTTTTTCATAGCCCCCCCCTCCTACCTAAATTCCCCGATCTGCTCAGTTATGCTGTCCGACAAATCTATGCTCTAACCTTGGGGACATAGACTCCGATAGATACAGCAAACTGGTATGCGGCGTCCAAAATAAGCATAGCTTTTCCATATTGCTCAATGCCCCGCTTGACCAGCTCCTTCAGCTCATCTATGCCGCCACCACTGATGCTGTGGCCAGACATGGAATCGAACTCGACATTGCCGATAAACTTCAGGCGCTTCTTCCAGTGCTTGCCCTCTACCGGGATGAGATGCGGAGCTTGATACACAGTCTCGGAGTCTATGTCATCAACAGTGTAAAGCCAATTTTTACCGTTTTCCAGATGGCGGTCGAAAGCACAGTTCAGACAAAGGCACCCATCCTCATCCTTGGTGCAATACCGCTCCCATGTATAGTTGAGCACATGGAGTCGAGCACAATTGTCGCACAGGAAATAGTTCTCGAAGTAAGTGCCATTGTTATAGTGCTCGTCGCATAGAAACACATAGCCCTTGGGTGTGTCCGAAAACACATCGTAGTATTTCAGAGCATGAGTCGCTGGCTTTTGACACCATTCACAACGATGCCCTTCGCAAAGCTGCTCCTCGGTCTTATGCCGAATTTTCCGCCACTTTTTGGCGGCATTGGCATTAAGCTGTTTGATGTCTGGCAGTGACCACATATACTCCCTCCTCTTAATAATCCCCGCTCCTGCTCTCCGGAGCACGAGTCGAGGCTAAATGCCTCCCCTGTTATCTATTGACCGGATTATATCATATTACTAATAAATTGTCAAGAACTTTTTTACAAAAAAAACAATGCCCAAGAGTTTAGCATCCCCGCACAACAGGTGGTGTCACCAACCGACAATCTGACCTTCCATAACATATTGATATGCTTAATCATACCACTATTTGAGAAAACCCTGTCGCAAACCACTACTTGTTAATGAGTTGGAACTACTAAGCATCAAACTTAGAACAATAGCCTGTTTGACAACATTAGCAAATAATGTCGGCACGACATCGATATCTGAAGTATGAAATGTGCCACAAATAAACCGACGAATTTTCGGCGACAGATTATGAAAAGCATCCTGATATCGGCATACAAAAACCTCCTGAGATTCTCCAGTCGGCTTCGCATTGTTACAGTAAACTACCATGTCGCCCTCATTAAAATTATAATTATAAAAGTTAAATACATTAGAAAGCTGTGCCTGAAATAATACTCTGATATTATAATCTTTGTCGCATATCACCATTCCACTTTTCGGCGGGTTTGAAAACAGATGGTCACTATGCAAGTTCCATGATACCCGCAAAATTTTATGGAGTCTCGTTGCAATTTCTTCGTTGCGTGCTACAAAATAGTCCACTTTTCTGCTCATAATATTCCTAATCAAAATGGGGAGCCCCCACCTATATATTATTTAATGTTGATAACTTCGCCAAATGGCATCTCACGACACTCCCGACCAATAGTTACCCACAACACTGGATAATCGGGCTCATCCGGCAAACGATTACAGCAAAGGTCGGTCAGGTAGATAAGACAAGCCGGAGCTTTGCCCTCATGTTTGACCCACTCAAACGGAGGCCGGAAATCAGTGCCACCACCACCAATAGGCTTCAAGGTCAATGGCAAATCCTGGCTAGTAAACTCTTGCACACCATGAATTGTAGCATCACAATAAACAACACTGATAGCAATAGTAGTCTCAAAATTCTGAAGAATACTGGAAATTTCGGCGGCAAATTGATTAATCTCAGATTCGCCAATAGAACCGCTTGTATCCACTACAATCACAATTTCCGATAACTCATTCGAACGCAACGATGGTAGATAAAGTCCTCGGTGAATATAACGACGATTCGGTGGTATCATAACATAATCATTTTTGGCTGATGATTGAATAAAGCGACTGAGTATCTCGGCCCACGGCACTTTGGGTTCTAAAATTTCTTTAACCAAACGGTCAAGTGCGGCAGGCATCCGCCCAGCAGAACGGGCGGCCTGAGCAGCCTGAGCGACCAGCACCTTGACCTCGGCAGAAATGTGTTGCTGGTCGGCAGGTGATACAGCCTTGCCGTCCGCTCCCTTAGCGTCCCGCACCTCACCACATCGGCCAGGGTCATTACTTTGCCCCCATCTCCGTTTGCCATCTTTATCGTTCTGTGTCGGCAAATGGTTGTATATCCATTCAGCAGATTTGTCTGTCCCCATTCCCATCAAACACCCCTTCGGCAACTGGAAACCGCTATCCACCAAAATGTCATTGATTGTATAGTCAGTAGCAATATTCCATCTCTGCGGATCACGCTCCTGACGACGGATGTGATGCTCCAAGGCAATATGCATGACCTCATGAGCTAAGAGACCTTTGGTTTCGCTCAGTGATAAGCTATCGATGTAATCATTATTATATCCGATGACTCTACCGTCAACCCAGGCGGTGTCGCAGGTAGAGTCCTCGATGCACTGGAATCGCAATAAAAGACTGGCAAAAAAGGGGCTGTCAAGAACCAAACCCGCCCGTGCCTTGAGAATTTGTTTGTTCATGATAATTTCTCCCTCGTTTTCCTCGTTTTGTTTGGTTACACCTACTGACCTATGTAACCAGACATAGCATCAAGGATATCTTGAGCATCACTGGCAACCTGGGCACGCACCTCCTTATTATCCCTCAATGTCTGAGGAGCAACACTGACCAATTTAGCCTCAATATCTTTTCGAATAGCCTCCAGCTTAGGGTCATCAGTCAAGTTGAGCTTGGGAAGTAAAACCACTAAGTCTCTCAAGTTACCAACCAATGTGTCTCGGAAGATGGCATCTTTATCGCTCAGACGCATTGCCATATTACTGACGGCGGTCTGAAGCCGAGTCCACAAATCGGTCATGGCCTCGTGTATGCTCTTATGAACACTAGCCTCAATATCAGCCCGGATACGCTTAACCTCGGAGTCATTGATACAAACCCGGAAATCATCACCAGATGGAATGGGCATAACCGAAATATCAAAACCAAACTTGCTTTTAACAACCGATACGGGAGGATAATCAGTAGCCACCCACATTTTGCCTAAACGAAGTTTTGCACTCTCCACCAAAGACGGATAAGCATCGATAAATTCGGCAACTACATCATTAAATTTGCTCTTAAACATCGACATCTTACGAGTATAGTCTAGGTAGTTGGCGGCAGGAAGAATACGCTGGCCATCATCCTGCCAGGGTAGTGTATTGGTATAATGCCAATCCCGTGCCCCAGAAACAATCCTGGCAATACGACCAATGGCATCTTGAGAAATTAACATCTTGTTATAGCGTCCGGCATCAGTTTTGGCGGCGAAGTCACTGGCCACCTGGTCAGAGACCTTCCTGTCGTAACGACGAGCTGTCCACTGGCTTATGCTCAGTCGGACCAGCATCGCTTTATTCTGGATTCCGTTTAGTGTCATGGCTATATCTCCTTTGATAGTTGGAATGATTGTGGTGTATGTTTGTTTTAATTGATTATATCGGCACTGATTATATCAGCACATCAGCATGCTTAGTCGCCCAATCGATATATGCTCTAGTATTAACCAATGCCTTCGTCTTGTCTAATGCCAGGCAATCTCTAATTGCCATCACCGAAAACTCATCTGGCAAGCGGTTAATATAAGTAACCAACCGAGCGAAGTTTTGCTCCGACACCTTGCGGGTCAGCGCACCAACCAGAGCATACAACACATTAGCATCCTTAGGGACATCGGCATGTTCCGGGTCTTGCATAATGAGGTCAGGATTCGGTAACTTGCGAAAGATTTTGAGGAATGCTGTTAATTCGACTGCTGCCCCTTCGCCGACTACACCCTTAATAAGTTCGAACTCAATTGCGGCATCCGGCTTCTGCTCCAGGATATGGCTGACAAACTCCCATGTCCTGGGCGATGGGAATCCTTTGTCCGAGGACTTGGGGTCAAACTTGTGGAGCAGTTCAGGGCGGAATCGCAAAAAGGCAATAAGTTCAGTTTGGATATTATTGGCCAAAGCCCAGGCGACCCACGCATGTAGGTCAACATCAAATTGTAAATGGACAAAGCGATTAGCTAACGGTGCGGGCATCCGATGAGTGACGGCCCTGTCACTCTCTCGGTTACCCGCTGCCACAATATGCCAGCCGTTCGGCAGGGTGTATTCGCCGAGTTTGCGGTCAAGCACTAACTGATAGCAGGCAGCCTGCACCAACGGCGGAGCGGCGTTTAACTCATCAAGAAACAGGATACCGTTGCCGGAAGTCGGAAGAAAGTCGGGCGGACACCAATGAGCTTTGTGGTCACCATTGATGTGGGGCAAGCCCCGCAGGTCTACAGGATCGAGCAGAACGGCACGCACATCCACGAACTGTAGGCCGAGCTCTTTCGCAACTTGAGCGACGACTTGGCTCTTACCAACGCCGGGGGCACCCCAGACGAATGTGGCGAGCTTAGCATCGCTCAATGTTTTTAGGGCTGTTTTAATCTGGATAGCATTCATGACGGTATCTCCGATAATATGTGTTGGCGATTTAGCCTCTTCTGAGGGTGAGGGCATTCAAAGAGCGAATGATGCCAGCTCATCATATCTGGCATCCTCCGCCTCGGTGGACATCTCGGTTACTGCCGGGTTGGAGGCATTACACTCGGTGCGACTCCTGAGGTGTTGATACGCCTCAACTTTAGTCACTGGTATCCTCTTTAGGTCCTTGTCGAGGATATAATATTGAGGGGCACTGTTGGCAGGCTTACGATAATCCCTCTGCCCCACCATTAGGACATCGCCTGCCTCTGCATGATCGAGCACCAACAACCCTGCTTCGCCAGACTCTCCGATCCACCGCCCCCAGATGGGATGCAATCGGTCCCCTTTGAGGACAACCACGGCGATATACGGGCGGCCATATCGCCGTTCATTATAGGGTTTGGTCGCCAATTCGATCCTCATTTTATTTCTCCCTTTTTTCTCTCCCCCCGGTTCCCGCCGGGGTCGGTTGGGGCGTAATGCCCCGAGGGGGAAAGCGGATTCTCCGTCCAAATCTTTTTCTTACACAGAGGTTTTAGAAAACATCCGTTAAACAGCGCTCGTCCCAGGTCAGCCCGCCGAGCAGCTGTTCTCCGTCCCAGCAGTAGTAATGGGCCGACGGCGCCCCATAAAGGCGGCCGCTGTAGCTGGTTCTAAAGACAACGTTTTTGGGTATTACGGCAACTAATTGATCGCCGGCACCCATACGGCCGGCGTCCCCCTGGGCAATGACGCCACGAACGAGAATCTCTCCAGGAAACGGGGCAAAAATAAGCCGACTCTTTTTGGCGCCAAAATCGTCGTATTCCTCTTCTCCAATTCTATCTCCCGTGTGGTTATTTCCACCACGGAAGCCTATAGGAGTTCGGAAAATACAGATTATTTTGTCATTGTTGGTGGTAGCACTGTCTTTGGCAATCAGTTTCGGCTTACCTGATTTTGTTGTCCCAATCTCAGCGAACTCAATTCGGGTAAAACCATTGGCTTGCCACTCCTTATATTGGGGGCCAAGAAGTTGGATTGGAAGAACGCCGAGCTCTCGTCCCCGCCCGGCTTCTCCGACGAGGATGGCGGGAATAGAAATCCCTGCTCCTTTTAGGGCGAACTTATCAACAAATCCGCCATTCTCAACTTTACCATTTTTAATAGTAAATATTTTCATTTTTTTCTCCTTTTTTTACTCCCCGGAAACCGCCGGGGTCGGTTGGGGCATTATACCCCGTTTGATTTTCTGTTGGGGCCGAGCTGCGTGGCCTTAATCCTCAGCTATTTCTAGGGCCTTGGCCCTGGCAGCGAGGGCCTCGGAGAGTTTGTTCAACTCTCCCTCGGCCCAGGCCTGGGCCCGGGCAAAGGCATCGCTCCACTTTGTGCCCCTGAAATAGTCTTCTCTGTAGTGCCACCGATGACCATTTTTGTCTGTAATTTCCTTGCCCCAGTGTGGAGTAAGATATTCGCCCCCAATCTTTAGCCTACTGCCGAAGCATAAATGCCTACGGACCAAGTAATTTGTGTAATAGCTGTCCTCACGCTCGTCTGCGGGCAAGAAGATTCTGGCTCGGACCACAATCTGATCACCCTGGTCCGAGGTCTCTTGCCCAACTCGGGAGACCTCGAAGAATCCCTCGAAACTGGTTGGCGTGGAGACTACCCTATCGACTTTCCGAAGCCTGTTTTCCATTTTATCCCTCCTTATTTTTCTTTCCCGGATACCGCCGGGCCGGTTGGGGCGATGTGCCCCGTTCTGTTTCCCCTGCTCCTTGACTAAATTATATCATATTATTTAGGAATTGTCAAGAACTTTTTTCAAAAAAAATTAAGCAATTATTTCGCCACTCCCCGTTTTGTCCCCCCCTACCCCCCCTCCCTGTTTCTTGACTAAATTATATCATATTATTTGGGAATTGTCAAGAACTTTTTTACAAAAAAACAAGGACGGGGTGCTTTCGCACCCCGCCTTGCCCAAACCAACAACCAGAAGAGGCGTCATCCCTTCGCAACTCGCCAATAATTCCTTGTCATAGGCAATGCCATTTTTCTTGGCCTACAACAGCAGTCCTGGCTATCCCATCCTTGATAGCATCTGGCTATTCACAACTCTCCTCCGCTTCTTCGCTACCCCCCCCCTATCCTCATCGAGTATGGTTATTATCCGTTCCCTCCCTGCTAAATTTTTTGTCCCTGAACTGCTGGATGCGCTCCCTCCTGCCAATGACAGCCCACTCTCGCTCTCGGCGTTTTCTATGCTTAAGTTTGTCAGGATTATCGAATTTGTCATCATATTTGCTTTCCCAGGCGACCATCGACTCGTCTTTAGCCAACGGTATTTCATTGTAGACTTTCCAAGCCAAATTAATGCTTGGCTCGCCAAACTTCTCACCGCCAACCTTCCTGGCTTTGGCGAAAAACTCATCCTTGCTTAATACCGGCATCTTTTTGCCCTGAGGAGATACTAAATTGACCAATTTCATCGCCCGTTGCCGTGCTAAGTCGTGCACAGTCATCTCTTGGACTAAAATACCAATCTCCCTCAAATCGGCATATAACGAATCCAGGCTGCTCATAGCCATGCTCCTATATGTTATTGTTGTTGTTGCAAAAAATCAAAATAAATGCCAAAAGTCATTGATCAATATCGTTTTCTCTCTTATTATCGTTTTTTCAATGCATCCATATTACTTCTGATAATATCCAGAGCCTTTCGTTCCTCTGAAGTTACATCACTTTCGTCGATTATAGTATATCCAATGTAATTGCCATCGGCAGGAAGCGGAAGATGAAAAAGACCTTTGGAGTGGATAAGAATCACCCCCAATTTATTAACCGACCAGACAACCATCAGTCGTCCGTAGCCCCTGACAATATCACCTTCTTTTGGATTAAACATCGGTCAGATTTTTATGGATTGACCACTGACTCCAAAATACTTTTTCCACCTACTGCTTACCTTATATTTATTACCCCGCTTAAAAATTACACCATGTTGCCGAAGCTTCCGCAACGAACGACAAATCGACCCTACTGGCATCGATAAGTTACGAGATATCTCGCTTGTATTCGCTTGGCCATGTTTAACAAGAGAAATTAGCATCAACTCCCACAATGCATTCTTCAAATCCTCCACCGTCTTAATCTTCTTACTGCGCACCAGTATCTTGGTGCGGTGGATAAAAGTTCTGGGCACGGGGAGAACTTCACCCCACAAAGTTTCGTTAAATCCATCAAGATATTGCTCAACTGCGGCAATATCCTTTTTTGACTTCAGCTCAATAAGCGCTTCGAGCAAAATAGCGTATGATAGTCCTTTATAGCCGCTAATATCTACCACGACTCCTCCTACAATGCCTTTTTCACCCCGATTGCATAATCCTCAAACTCCTTATGACTTGGCCATATAATGCCACCAGCAAATTGACTGCATTCAACAAACTCCAATTCGACGGCAATAAGTCTGGGAGTCCCGTCCATAAACCAGTTGCGATATGCAATCCCACACCTTGTCATAATAGCAGGAAAAATAGAACCGCCAAGTGTTGATAGAAATGTCTTGGGAAAATAAAGTGCAATTCTGGGAGGAGGCTTAGCTGTGCCGTCACCCAAATAATCTGGATAGAGAAAACGGCGAAGCCAAGCAACCTTCTGGTTGAGGTCTACATTATACTTAGTCTCCTGGGCAATAGTCTCGCTCGATTCCCTATAAAACACTGCCGTGAAACTCAATGTGCGAGCGCCGCTCTTTATCCACTGGTAAAGCGGGCTGGCCGAACCGGGAGGATCGAACTGAGAATAGTCCACAGTCTTGTCGTCCGCCAGTGTTTCGGGGAAGAACTGGAGTCGCATCCGGTCAATAGTATTAGCATCATCCTTTGACGGACGCAATGTCGATAAACCTGTCCCAGATTGACTGTCTTCCATCTTAATCAGGAACACATTCTCCAAATTCTTGACTTTAGTGGTAATGTATCCCTTGACAAGAGTTTGAATGATGCCTGTGTCGAATGCCATATTATTTCAATTCTCCTGTTCTGATAGCATTCATAGTCGAAATTTTGTTAGCAAGGTCGGAACTTAGCGAGTTTTTCATTGCATCAAGGTTTTCCGACGACACTACACCACGAAACTCTTTAGTAATCCATGCCAGGCAATCATCCCACGAACCACCCCCCAAAAGAATGGAATGAAGCTGAGCTTTTACTCTAGCCTCATTATTACGATATTGCTCGGAATAATTACGAACAATATCTGTCAATGGAATAGTCACATCCTGACCAGATGTCGGCCTGACAACGAGGGAACTCTCTCCAACTGATACTATACTACCATCACGGATGAATGCCCCGGTTGCCGTAACATAGACATCAACAATATCATTTTTCTGAAGTGCCATTTGTTTCCTCCTTATGGTATAGTATGAGCTGTGGTTGGTGGAACATGACCATAGTAAAATACCCCGCCACTCACATTTATCGGAGTGGTATTGCCCTCAAGTAAATTCGCAACAATCTGAGCCTTTGCCGCCCCACTTGATGGCATCGAAATGTAGATTCCATCAATATATCCAGCGATATCATTGCCGGAAATATGAACCCTATCAGGAGAGCTTGTAAGCGAGGATACATAAATTCCCTTGTTTCCGCCACTAGCGGGACACAATATCAGATTTCCAGTGATATTAATATAACGCATATCGTCAATTGGAAACACAGTTAACAATCGTATTGCATTTAGGCAGTCAATAAAAATATTATTTGCTACAATAACCTGTGAAGTCTCAAAAAACTCTACCGCATGCGAACAAGCATTAAAATGATTGTTTACTAATCGAACATTATAATAAGAATAAGGAACAGAATGCCAGGTAGATACTGAGCTATCATTTTCAAAATAACACCCATCAATCAGAATGTTTGACCCAATTCTAAGTTCCAAATTATAGAAAGAGCAATTCTTAATGATACATTTATCGAGGAAAGTGATATATTTCCCATTGCCATATATTTTTGTGCCAAACCCAGCCCCTCGCAATATGCAATTTGACACACTAAACAGCCCCATGTCATTTTGTATATTATAGTCTCCCTCCATGAGAGCAACTTCTCCACCATTGGCAGAAAACAAGGCAGAGAATATCTCCTCCTCATCGTTTGTCCCATCACAAACATAATCAGCGGCCTGCTTACTCCTATCAGGTGAGTTATATGCCGCCACCACCAGTGTGGACGAACGAAATTCATCTGTTTTTTTCTTAAGCAAAACACCATCAAAATATGTATCTGCTCGGCCAGGATTCCCGTAAACACCAGCCTCGTAATATCCACCGATAAGATATAGTCGCACAAACCTGGTATCAGAATTAGTAATTGACATTCGACCACACACCAACTTCCAATCATAACCAGCATTAATTTCTTCATCAAGCACCGATATCCGATTAATTACCGTTGACTTGTCTCCTTGATATTGCTCAAATAATACTACATTCCTAGTTAGACCAACACTCCAATCACACTTCATCCACAAACTGACAAGCAATGTATCGCCTGGAGCAACAGGAATTAATCGGCTTTGTAAATATCCACCACCCTCATTAGCATTAGTTGTATTCTTTTGGAGCCGATAACACCACTGTCCATCTCTAACCGAACCGAGAACTGACGGCGGAGACTGCACCCGCTGTCCGTTACCGCCTGGATAAAAACCAACCTCCCATCCATCGGGTTGCGGATTACCATTCGGATCGAGGAAAATGGCATCAGCATCTTCAAATGAACCGTTATCCACCAGATTGATTTCATGTTGCGAAAACTTTGATGGACGGACAGTGCCCGCTCCCTCATGATACTCAGTCCATGGACCCCAATCAAGACTATCATTCCGCTGATATCGAATCATCGGCACTGACCGATTCATTAATGGGTCTGGACCAAACCAAGGCCAACATATCTGATAGTTAGCACGAGCACTACCTACCGCACCATCACCTTGACGAACTGTTACCACGACCCCCCAAGTATACGGAAACCCATGCACTACTGCTTCATTTATAATAAATCGAGACTCGCCGTATGGATAAACAGATATTGTATCCGTAACCACATGTGCATTA
>Ga0272448_1004660_pt1 | contig 15494 bp, 12 predicted proteins | sample YNPCB0191_FD_202220 | JGI IMG/M metagenome (GOLD analysis project Ga0272448, IMG submission 202220) | Hot spring sediment microbial communities from Yellowstone National Park, WY, United States - YNP-CB-019-1 | ecosystem: Environmental > Aquatic > Thermal springs > Hot (42-90C) > Sediment...
ACATTAAGATGAGGCTTGGGTTGATACTGTCTGCTCAAAGTTCGGTGGCATGGAGGTTGCGTATGAGGATCATCGCGCTGATTGTCATGCTTTTCATTTCGGTTCCGCAAGTCGTCTCCATAACTGGAGATGGCGCACAGCAGGTTGGTGGTGATTTCGGAAAAGCCTGGCTCCAGAGCCTGGAGCAGATGGAGTCTGTTGGGGTAAACAGGACCATTGCAGCAACGGACGGGCTCTGGTCCTGGGGTTCGGTTCCGAAGTGGCACATGCTCGTGGGCGGCAGACTCGAGTACATGGGTTCAGGGGTGTGGTTCTATCCAGCATTTCCCACAAACAGCACGCCGATAATCGAGAACGCGAGCCTGAGCGCCAAAAACGCGCCTGACTTCGCATCTCCAGAGATGCTGAACGACCCGTGGATGATCGCCCAGGTCTCGGGCAGGCCGGTGCTCTTCAGAAGCCTGATCTGACTTCTCCTGGTCATTTCGGGGCGTCGGAGGGCATGCCCAACATTCAACGGGAGATGGAGCATCAGATCTTGCCGGCAGCATCTGGCTCTGCCATCTTATGAAACATCTTCACACATCTCAGTCTGGGTCTGCCGGCGATTCGATCGCGTCGCATGCACTGTGGAAAGGTTAAAATCGATAGAGCGCCTCTTCTCCACAGGGGTGGTGTGTTGAAGGGAATTGCGGCAGTGGTGGTGCTGATGGTCGGATTATCCTCTGCCCTCAACTTTGGCATCTCCTCGGAAGCCCCCTCAATGATGGAGAAGCGTTTCCTGTCATCGCTGGAATCGATGCTAAAAACCCGGCCTCTGCCTGCGAATAACAGCACTGCCAGCCTGAACGGATCGGCTCTCGATGGAAACAGCACGATTAATCAGACCACAGCTTCTGGCGTTTCATCCAATGAGGCGATTGCAAGCATGAGTGTGGGAAGTGATGTTGCATCCTCTTTGAGCGGGAACATCAGGGGCTTCTGGAGCATGGAGGCAAGCAAAAGGACATTCGGGCGAGAGGGCATATGGTCCAGAATCTCCCTGAGCGGGGACTTTCAGGTCGATAAGTCTGTGATCTTTCACGAGCCTGCAGCATGAGATCGATACCACTGGTCCTGATAGCTCTTCTGATAGCAGATGTGCACGGGGATGTCGTCCCGCAAGCCATGCCAGCTGATGTTGTGTGGATGCATATTTATGGAGGACCATATTCAGACGGCGGGTGGTCTCTTAGGGAGACGAGCGATGGTGGATATGCAGTTATCGGGTACACTGTGAGGAACGATACAGATCTCTGGGTGCTGAAGCTCAACAGCCGGGGGGAGATCGAATGGGCCAGGACATACGGCGGTCCTGGTGATGATATGGGCTACGGAATAGATGAGGTGGAGGGCGGCGGATTCATCGCGGTCGGCACCACCGACTCCTTCGGCCCTGGGGGCGAGAAGCTCTGGGTGCTGCGGCTCGATGAGCGAGGAGATCTCCTCTGGGACAGGGTGCTGGGCGGTTTCATCACAGATGGCGAGGCTGGATGGTCTGTCAGGGACACGGGCGATGGTTTCGTGATAGCCGGATCGACCAGATCATTCGGCTCGGGCGGCAAGGATCTTTGGCTGATCAAGCTGGATCGGAATGGTAGGGTTCTCTGGTCGAAGGCATTCGGCCGTTCTCAGGATGATGTAGGATTCTCGGTTGAGCGCGCAACCTTCGGGTACATCGCCTCAGGATATGGAACAGATGCAGGCAACGAGAATGTGTATATTGTCATGACGAACCATCTGGGCTCAGAGATGTGGAACAGATCTCTTGGGGGTAGCGGGAGCGATGCAGCGCTATCGATGATCTCATCAGGGGATGGGTTTGTTCTGGCAGGAAGAACAGAGACGAAACGAGGGGACAAGGATATGCTGCTCGCCAAGATATCGCCGCAGGGAGATCTCCTGTGGTGGAGGAGCTTTGGAGGAGAGGGGGATCAGGTGGGCATGGCGGTCGCAGAGTATGATGATGGATACGTCATAGCTGGAAGAAGCGGTCAAACCAACGACTGGAGCATGATGCTGGTGGTCACGGATCCTAACGGAGTGCCGCTGGCGTCTTACGGGATGGGCAGGGGCATCGCGACGTCTGTTGCGTGCAGAGGAGATGAATGCGTGGTTATCGGCATGTTGCTCACAGGAGATCTTGAGCAGGAGGATCTCTTCGTCGCCAGCTTCAGGCTCCCGATCTGGAGCAGCATGCCCTTATCGATGCATGAGCCACAATTTGATGAGAACAACATCACATCATCGATCCCATCGGCTCCGAATGCCACCGGAAACTCCGAGCAGGCATCTTCTGGTCGCCCCACTGGTCCGGATGGAATGGCGTCCATCAACAGAAAGGGAGAGATAGGGTCAAAGAGCTTCAGGGCGATGTTCAGGCTGTGAGCTCATGTTTGTCAGGATTCACGATATAGGGCTTTACCTGAGGTGCCCGATGCTCGTATATCTGGAGTCGATGGGCAGAGAATGCTTCAGAGCTGACACGGGGCGCACGCTTCTCCGCCATCTCGCGCTTTATCCGTCTCCAGATGATCTGCGCGGAGATCTGTCAAAGGTTGTGAAGGATTTCGCTACGATTCACAGGATTCCCGAGGAAGACGTCATCAGATCCATTGATGACATGAGGGATTCGATCGCCAGGATCGCATCTGTTCCCAGGGAGCTCGTGACGCCCTGTGATATCGAGGTGGAGCTGCGCTCAGAGCGTCTGGGGCTCTCCGGCATCCTGGACAGGCTGGTCAGGCCTGAGCCAAGACGGCGGGGGCTGCTTGGAATGCTGCTGAGCGGAGAGGCTCAGATGATTCCCTCCATAGTCCGCACCGGCAGATCGCCCGCAGAGGGTGTGTGGAGGAGGGACAGGATACAGCTCGCCGGGTATGCGATGCTCCTCGAAGAGCGCTTTGGGGTTGAGGTCTCCACGGGGCAGGTGGAGTACGTGCGCGAGGGAGAGATAAGACGCGTGCGCATCAGGGGCCTGGACAGATCGCGGGCGATCTGGGTGAGGGACCGTGTGCGCGAGATACGCGATGGAGAGATGCCAGATGTAAGGGGCGAGAGATGCGATTCGTGTGAGATGATCGGGATATGTGGGGTAAGGAGCTGCGTAGTCTCCAGGATGCTGTGATTCCTGAAATCAGCATCTCATCCTCGGCATCTTCTGGGGCAGGAGTGCATTGAAGCTCCCTCGTGAGCGAATAGCTGACACAAACAGGTGCTGAAAGCGCTCGCTCATCCGCAGGATGGACCAGACCATTGCTTCTGCTGCACAGATGCATGTCAGCGATCAGCATATCCTGATGTCTGTGACCCCGTGTATGATCCCGGGGGCATACTTTTTGATTTTGTGGCATCCGAGCGGCTCCGCAGATCTCCCAAGAAGCGCTGCAGCATGCACAGGAGGCCTTATCAGAGCGTCAGGATACTGCCATGCAGGCACGTTCTGATGGTAGTGCAGGATACCGCCTGGCCTCAATGCCTCTATTCCCCTTCTCAGGTATCTCTCGGTTATCCCCACCATGCCCATTATGACCCTGTCAGCTTCTCCTTCTGGTGTCAGAACAGCACAGTCTCCAAGCACCGGCTCGACGATATCCTCAACGCGATTCAGCCTGATGTTCTCCACCAGGTATTTATGGGCGATCGGATTTATCTCGATCGCTGTGATCCTCGACGGCCTTGAGTGCACTGCCATAGGCAGGGAGAAGTAGCCTATCCCAGCGAACATATCAACGACAATCTCATCTTTACCGAGAGATGCCATCCGCATCCTCTCCTTCACGTTGCCCTGCGAGAACATTATCCTCATCGGATCGAGCTTGAAGATGACTCCATTCTCCCTGTGGATCGTCTCCCCGGGTGTCCCTGCGATCACCTCCCTGCAGGGCTCCCTGAACTGGCCTCTGACACCCTTATCCTCAAGGACACATCTGCATCGTGGATAGAGCCTGAGAAGAGCAGCGCCTATCACCCGCCTGTGCTCCGAGAGAGCAGGGTTGATCCTGAGGATTATCGTGTCTCCCAGTATGAACCACCCCCTCGGCAGGAGTTTCTTGAGGGGTTCTGGAATCGATCCATCCAGGAGATCTGCGAGCTCCGGCATTTTGATATAGTGCTCCGGGGATTGCTGCTCGACGATCTGCATCCCTGTTATCTCCTTCAGTACAGGGATCTCAACCATCTCTCCCCTGCGCACGATCTTCCTGCGCTTGTCGAGCAGCCCCTTCTCCCGAAGCATTCCGATGACACCTGCTGCCTCGGAGCTCCCGACCACCACAGCAAGCCTATCGCGTTCGCATGTAGCTCTGGTCAAACTCCACCCTCTCAGGTGTGACGTTCAGTCTGAGCTCGAGCTCGCGGTCCCTCTTGCTGACCTCATAGCTCCTGCCGTGTACAACTATGCCTGAGTCGTAGCCCTCAGGCACCGATACGCTCAGCACGACCGGAACACAATCTCTCTTATCTGACAGGTACACCTTTATGCTCGAGTCGCCAGACGAGGACATCCTGACGACAGTACCTCTGTAGTGTGACACGGTCACGGTGCCGCCTCTGGCGATTACAGATCTGTCGATGTTCTCCGGGAGGATCAGCTCCACCTCATGCTGTATGCCAGCCGGGTTCTCGACATCAAAGTTGAGTATGCTCTCGTTTGTGCTGTTTGAGATGTACGCGGCATACAGCACGTGGTCTATCTGGGCCGGGGCGAGAAATGGCGAGTAAACGAAGAAGGCACCGATTCCAGCCGCGATGAGCAGAGCTGCCAGGAGGATTCCGATCTGAGTTCGTGAGTATCCTGGACTCTTCTCAGCCGCGATCTTCTCTCCAGCCTCGGCCATCGCCTCCGGCCCGGCCTGGATCGCCGGTGGTATCGACGGGCGAGTCCCTTCAGGGGTCTCCCCCGGTGCCTCCTCCATGTACAGTGCCTCAGCAACATCATGTCTTGGAGGTTGTTGTATCTCAGACGGCTTCTCAGGCTCCTCGCGCGTCGCCTCCGCCGCTCCTGGGATCTCCTCTGCAGGGGGCTCGCCCCCTGGCACCTCCGTCCCGGCAGGCTCCATTGGCTCTGGAGCCCTCTCCTCTCCGGTCGTCTCCGCAGCATGCGGCTCTCTGATCTCAGCCCTCTCCTTTAGAAGTGGAACCTTTCGCCGGCTTGGCAGCGTGACCGATCCCTTCTCGAAATCGAAGATCAGGTCTGTGTATATGCCGGAGGAGTCCACGAAATGATATGCTCTCGGAACGAGGTATGAGACGCCCGAGATCTTCACCTCATCGAAGAACTGGGTGTTCTTCATGAGTCTGTCCTTGAAGGCATAGACTGCCCCGCTCTCCATCTTCGCCTCGACCTCGCTCAGGCTGGGGAAACGATCCTCTGAGATGGCGAGCTCGGCAGTCGCCTTAGCATAGGCCTCGAAGAATACCCGGCTCATCCTGTTGAGCCTGTTCGTGTACCTTCTGTCGAACAGGAACGAGAAGCTCTCTCCGCTGAGCGGAAGTGGGCCTTTGCCTTCGTTTGCGAGCTTCCATGATGAGAATGAGACATCCATCGTATCTGTACCTGCGCAGACCATGATAAGTAATTTTTGGAAATCCGCAGACTGCGCATGACGTCATGCAGTGTGACCTCAGTCATTCGCAGTCAATATCATCCTTTTGGCGCGCCTCTACTATCGAATGCGGTTTTGATAAAACTTCTCTTCAGCAGCTATCCAAGCGCGATCCAAGGGATAACTATATATACTGAATCGTCCTTGGTTGGGGTGCTGCATTACATCGATTCAAGTGATTTTGTTGAGATGTTTTTGTGGCAGAGCGGCTCTTCTCGAGTCGAATAAGAAGTGAAATATATGAGATTTGGTAATAGGGGTGGCTTCAACCACGGCCCAAGAGAGATGCATGATGTGGTATGCTCGGATTGCGGTAAACAGACACAGGTTCCATTCAAGCCCGATGGGTCCAGGCCAGTATACTGCAAAGAGTGTTATCAGAAACACAGGCCCGCAAGGGTGAGATGAGATCCACGCGCCGAGAGGCGCCAAAACTCATTTCTCAACCTGTTTTTGTTTGGCTGATTTTCTTTGATTCTGTATTGCGGCTGATTGCGGACTATTTTCTGATCAATCCTCCTAATCTGCCCTTGGAGGCGCTGGTCTTGCTGTATGCGCCTCAGGCGGGCGAATTTATGCATCCAGCAGCCTGCACAGCCTACAAGTTGCTGAACACATAAAGAGCGTCAGCATCATGTATCCCAACCTGAATTGCGGTTGATCTCGATGATACGGATGCATGGCCCGAAATTATGAGGCAGTCTCAGACCAGCCGGTCCTCAAGCTCTTCTGTGTGGATGGGAACAAAGCTCATGTACTCCCTGACCATCTGCGGGAAGGCCCTCGCCTCCATGAACCTGAGCCCCAGCTGCTCTGCCCATCTCTGAATACCGAGATCCTGGGATACGACCGCGGCATCGAGGTCTTTTGCAAGCAGCAGAACATCGATGTCCGGGGCGCTGTCGAGTATGCCGTATCTCAGGGCTGCCCTGTACTTCTCGCGGAACTTTCTTATTATGCTCCCCACCACCTCCCGCTCGATCTCCTCTCTCATCTGATCCAGGCTCTGGCCTGTTGAATTTAAGGAGATGCACCGCGAGACAGCCTCCCATATCGCCTCCTCCGAGACGTTCATGCCCTTGTTGATCCTGCTCCTCATGTAGTCCACGTACTCGTAGAATATCTTCGAGGGTATCTTTACCCTGTACCTGTCGGGCGTCTTCTTGACTAGCCATGTATCGACCTTTCCCAGTATGGCTATGTCACAGTTGTTGTTCCTTACGAAATCCCTGATCTCGTTGTAAACCGATGGATACGGAACATAGCAGCTGATACCCAGATGTAGCCTCGCCTGTGCGACACGATGGAGGATGGCAGACATGCCCTCGCAGAGCGTGCTGCAGCCCTCGCTCTCCCACGCCTGCGAGTCGGTGAGGGCGGTGGTATCGAAAACAAACCTCTGGCGCAACATCTGCTTGCTTTATGGATGACAAACTATTAAGATGTGACTGCTGCTCAACTGGCAATACATTCTGGCATTAAAACCCTGTCGCATGCCATGGAGGCTGGAAATAACTGCCCTAGAGAACATTCAATGAGACAACCCCGCGCATCAGTTGTGCTAGCACATAAATCGCGCTTCGCTGATCCAGGTGAACGAATTTACCTCTCGCTCGCATTTCTTCTCTTCAGCTCCTCAAGGTTTTGCATGTATATCTTCACAAGGGAGCTGTCGAAGTACAGGGGCAGCAGGTACTCGAAGAGCTTTTCGGTGAGCATGCCGGCCCTCTCAGCAGCGCTCTCGATCCTGTATAGATCGTTGAGCGTCTCTTCATCGATGTTATTGCCGAGCCTCTCCTTTATCTTTGAGTTTGTCTCCTTTATGGTGCTGATCGCCTCTCCCAGGTCCTGCGAGATCTTGTCCATGAACTCATCGAGGTTCAATTTATCGGCTTCAAGATCCGAGACGCACTTTGCGATCTCCATCTCCGTTCTTCTCCTCTCCATCAGAGTTTCCCACTCCTTCAGGATTCTGCTCACAGTGGATGGGAGGTGACGGAGGTCATCAGGACTCTTCACGACGTAATCCATGGCGCCTGACTTCATGGTCTGCACAGCAAGCTTCTCAGAGCCCACGCCTGTCAGTATTATGAGAGGGAAACCAACATCCTCGGGAGATCCAGCACTTCCCGTAAGATCGAGACCTGTGCCGTCTGGCAAACTGTAGTCAGCAATGACAACATCTGGGAGGGAGTTCTTGTTCTCATCAAGAAATCTCAAAGCATCTGCGAGGTTCGAGACGCGCGAGACGCTCCAGGCCGAGCCGTTCTCCTCAAATATCCGCTGGATGAGCAAAGCATGCGCATCGTTATCCTCCACCAGAAGAACCCGCCGGAGCCTCTCCATATCAACCCACCAAATTTCTGTAACCACTCTCTCTCCGGAATGTGTGCCATTTCATAAAAACTTTTTGTTTGAACTGCTGTGTTGAATAATGTTTGAGAATCCGATAGCAGAGGCTGGATTCATACGAATTGCAATCCTAGTAAAAATCAATAGCTCTCGACCTTAGAGCTCTTAATTATTCAACACAGCACCAAGAGGCAAACTTTTAAGAATCAATCTACCATATTTCCCTAAGGGGATTGGAGCTCGCTGGGGTCGGAAATCGGGAACGCGTACCGCATTCAGGGGATGGTTTTGGACTATGAGCGAATCTGTGCGGCTGAAGGTTGCAGAGGCAGATCAGAGGGATGTGGGAAAGGGCATAGCCAGGGTCAGCGATGAATACATGAAGAGGATGGGCGTGCGCCCGCTTGATGTCATCGAGATCACAGGCGACAGGAGAACCGCTGCGCTGGTCGTGAGCGCTTACAGCTCAGACCAGGGGCTGGACATCATACGCATGGACGGCCTGATCAGATCGAACGCCGGATCGAGCATAGGTCAGTATGTTGAGGTGAAGAAGGCGGAGTGGTCGGAGGCGAAGCACGTGACCCTCGCCCCTGTGACGAAGGGCATGCAGATCTTCGCTCCGAGCGAGGTGCTCACAAAGGTCTTCCAGGGGAGACCGGTCTGCAAGGGCGACATAATATCGACGACAAGTGTTCGAAGACCGCCATCAGACACATTCGGCAGAGAGACGATGTTCGAGGAGATATTCCGGGGTTTCCTGGGAGCTCAGGCTTTCGGCCTGGGAGAGATCAAGCTCAGGGTAGTCTCCACGAATCCCTCGGGGCTTGTCAAGATAACTGATGCGACCGAGATCGAGCTTCTGCCCCAGGCTGTTGAGATCTCAGAGCGGCCTGTGCCATCTGTCTGCTACGAGGATGTCGGAGGGCTGAAGAACGCAATAACCAAGGTCAGGGAGATGATCGAGCTCCCGCTGAAGCACCCGGAGCTCTTCGACCGGCTGGGCATAGATCCACCTAAGGGCATACTCCTATACGGGCCTCCAGGCACAGGTAAGACCATGCTGGCAAAGGCGGTTGCAAACGAGAGCGATGCGTACTTCATATCTGTCAACGGGCCGGAGATAATGTCCAAGTATTACGGCGAGTCTGAGAAGGCTCTGAGAGACATATTCGAGGAGGCTGAGAAGAACGCTCCTGCGATAATATTCCTGGACGAGCTGGACTCGATAGCTCCGAAGCGCGGGGAGGTCACAGGAGAGGTGGAGAGGAGGGTCGTCGCGCAGCTCCTATCGCTCATGGACGGTCTGAAGGAGAGGAAGAACGTTCTCGTCATCGGCTCCACAAACAGGCCCGAGGCCCTGGATGTCGCTCTCAGGAGGCCTGGAAGGTTTGACAGGGAGATAGAGCTCGGAGTCCCGGATTATGAGGGCAGAAAGGAGATCTTCCAGATACACACCAGGGGCATGCCTCTTGCAGATGATGTCAACATCGAGGAGTTCGCTGAGCTGACCTACGGATTTGTGGGTGCGGACATAGCGGCCGTGTGCAGGGAGGCTGCCATGAATGCTCTGCGCAGGATCCTGCCGGAGATAGATCTGGATGAGCCGACGATACCCAAGGAGATCCTCGACAGGCTCGTCGTCCGGCGGGTCGACTTCGAGGCAGCTCTCAGGGAGATACAGCCCTCCGCGCTGAGGGAGATCATGGTCGAGGTCCCGAAGGTCAGCTGGGACGACATAGGCGGTCTTGAGGACGTGAAGCAGCTCCTCATAGAGGCTGTTGAGTGGCCGCTACGCTATGCGAGCAACTTCAAGAGGCTGGGGATCAATGCCCCAAAGGGAATACTCCTGTATGGACCTCCCGGCACTGGAAAGACCATGCTGGCAAAGGCGGTTGCAAACGAGAGCGATGCCAACTTCATAACCGCGAAGGGAAGCGCGCTCCTCTCCAAATGGTACGGCGAGAGCGAGAAGCGGGTCGCGGAGATATTCAGAAAGGCCAGGCAGGTCGCTCCAGCTGTGATATTCCTGGATGAACTCGATGCTCTCGTCCCGGTTCGCGGCGGTGCGGTTGGCGAGCCACATGTCACTGAGAGGATCGTGAACCAGCTGCTCTCTGAGATGGACGGGCTGGAGGAGCTCCATGGTGTTGTGGTTATAGGAGCGACAAACCGCCCTGATATCGTGGACCCTGCGCTTCTGAGGCCAGGACGATTCGACGAGCTGATACTCGTGCCCGTGCCCGACAAACCCTCCAGAAGGAAGATCTTCGAGGTTCATACGAAGAACATGCCTCTGGCTCCGGATGTCGATATAGATGCGCTTGTTGAGATGACGGAGCATTACACTGGAGCCGATATAGCGGCGATATGCAGAAAGGCAGGTCGCCTGGCTCTGAGAGAGAGCATGAGCTCGGAGCACGTCCAGCAGAGGCACTTCCACGCGGCAATTCGCGAGATAGGTCCATCTGTGACCCCGGACACCATGAAGTACTACTTGCGGCTTGCTGAGTCGCTTAGGAAGAAGGCGTCCAGAGAGATAGAGCGCGGAGATATGTACGTGTGAGGATCTGCTGGCGTCCCGTTTCTTCATATTTTCATGCACTTCTCGCGCATATTTGGCAGCGGAAGGAATGCGAGAGCTCGGAGAGATCATCAGAAGCACATGTGTATGTCTTCTATAATTGAATATGCTGTCAGGAATCGGCTTCGTTAGAACAATGCCATATGGCTCCCACAGGGTCGGATGCATCGAAACTAGATGATATTGGTACACGATCTTCATTCGCATCATGATGTGGTTGGATCGCTGTTATCCAAGCACATTCAGGCTTCATTATTCGCGTGAATAAATTGTTAATATGTGATCTTCTTTATTACACAAAACTTAAATAGTATTACTAGAATCCGTTCTAATTGGCGGTTGGTCTTACTAGCCGCGGGCTGAAGCTGTCCCTCCATCTTCTTTCTCAGCCCGCACCTCTTTGCTAAAACACATGTGATTATATTCTATTTTGATGATCTTCTCTGGATATTTTCCATCAATGTGTTCAGAAACAGGGCGTCCAGAAATCGGTTTTCCTGAACTTCAAATAATATCGAATGCCTGATTGCCCTGCATTGAGATAAGAGGATTTGTTGTAACAGGTAAATGCTGCGACCTCTTCCTGGATCAGAAGATTTTATCTCATATCAGAGCAACAAATACACGCATGTACCACGATCCTGTGCAGGTTATCTTGGAGAGGGAGCCGCGGTGCAGGAACCCGCTTCTGATAGAGGGATTTCCGGGGATCGGGCTGGTCGGCAACATAGCCAGCCAGTACATGATCCACGAGCTCAAAATGAACTATCTCGGAGCCATGACCTCAAGATACTTCCCGCCTCTTGCGGTTCTGCTCGGAGGCGTCGTGAACATGCCCGTCCGCATTTACGAGCGGGACGATCTTGATCTGATACTGCTCACATCCGACATACCGATACATCCCCTCGCATCATATGATATGAGCAGGGAGATTGTGAGGTGGGCAGCCTCTATAAAGACAAGAGAGATCGTCTGCCTCGCCGGGATAACGCTGATGACGGATCAGAGGCGCGTCTTCGGCGCGGTCTCGCATGAAGAGCTGCTCGAGAAGCTCAGAGGAGTGACGGAGATATTCGAGCTCGGGACGATAGCAGGCATCTCCGGATCCATAATGAACGAGTGCAGGCTGAAGGGAATACCCGCGGTCTGCCTGCTCGGTGAGACGATGAGCGATGAACCTGACCCGAGATCTGCTGCAGCAACCATAGATGCGCTCAACAGGATATACGGGTTGAACGTCAGCACCGCAAAGCTGCTCGAGAGGGCCGCAGAGATAGAGATGCAGATGCAGCAGCTTGCAGCACAGGTTAAGACCAGTGCCGAAGAGGCCACAGCAAAGGAGTTCCCGATGTACGGGTGATGCTGATGATCTGTGTAGCGCTAACCGGAATCTCCAGGAACGTGATAAAGGACCTGGTTAATAATCGCGTCCGAACGGTCGAGATAAGATCGCCGCTGAACTTCTTCTCCCTGAGAGGAGTGAACCCGGGAGACAGGATCTTCGTGACAGAGGCCAGCCTGAAGGATATCGTAAACGGCACGCCCGGTGTGATAGCAAGGGTAAACGAGATCCAGATAATGACTCACAGGATGATCCAGTCGAACGACTTCTTCTACGAGGAGATCGAGTCGCAGGCCGCGAGAGCCCAGCTCCAGTTCCTCGGCATCGGCAGGGTCAGGAGGATAAACACCATTGAGCCGTACGAGCCGTTCGTCATAGAGGTCGACGAGATGCCAAGATACATAGCGAGATGATCATCATCTCGGCTGCTCCGACCTGAAGACCGTAGTTTCCGCTCTCCACCGCACCCCAGGAGGTTCTATGAGATCGGACAGTGCGGCTCATTTTGTTCAGGATACACCGTCGTATCGAATAGAGCTAGTTGTCGCGGAAGGCAGACCGTTCTGATCGCAGAGGTCCTCATGAAAGTGTTGCTTCTGACGGGCAGGCTGGCAGAGCACGACGTGAGGAGCGCGGCAGATTCCGCCAGGGTGCATGCTGATGTCCTTGTCTTGGATCTTGATATAGCTGCGTTCATAACCCCGGAGCATGTAAGAAGAGCAGCACCCACCGGCTACGATCTCATCATGGTTCCAGGCCTGGTGACATCAGATTTCAGTGAGGTGGAGCGGGAGCTCGGCACAAAGATCAGGCTCGGCCCGAAGCATGCCGCGGATATAGCCTATGTTCTGGACCACATTGAGGATATCGAGCTCTCGAGCAGAACGCCAGCATGTGCGCTTATAGCGGAACGTCTATCCCAAAGTGCAGAGGATGCGCTCAGGAGGATCGAGCGGAACGCGCGCCCGACCATCGTTATCCGGGGCCTTGGGATAGGCGGCGGGAGCAGGATGAAGGTCCTTGCGGAGATAGTGGACGCGACCCGACTGGAGGATGGATCTCTGGAGGACAAGATCAGATACTATGAGTCTCAGGGCGCTGACATGATCGATCTCGGCCTGCCCCTCGATGCGCTTCCAGATGATGTGAGGAGAGCGGTGAGAATCGCGAGGATGGTTTCGGAGATGCCCGTGAGCATAGACACGCTCCGGCCGGATCTGATACTGGCAGGAGTTGATGCTGGAGCTGATTTGGTTCTGAGCATCGATGGCAGCAACATGCACGCTGTGGCTGATGCACTTCTTGAGAGGAATGTGCCGGCTGTCGTGATACCCGGGCCGGAGACCACGCTTGAGAGCAACATCAGCGCTGCGCTCGAGCTCGGGCTCACAGTGATCGCAGATCCTGTTCTCTCGCCCCCGCTCGGCGGTCTCGCGGATTCGATAGCGAGATACATCGGTTTCAGAAAAGCCCACCCGGATATGCCACTCTTCCTCGGTGTGGGGAATGTGACAGAGCTCATAGATGCTGACAGTCAGGGAGCTAACGCGATACTTGCAGCCATCGGCGAGGAGCTCGGAGCATCCATACTTTTCACCCCTGAGTACAGCCGGAAGGCGCGGGGGAGCGTCAGGGAGCTCAGGATGGCTGCGGAGATGATGGCGCTGGCCAGAGAGCGGCGGAGCCCCCCAAAGGATCTGGGAAGGGATCTTCTCGTCCTGAAGGAGAAGCGTCCTCGGCCAGGGTTTGTGCCTCCGCCCCATCTGGAGGTGAGGCAGGCAAGGCAGAGCAGGACATTCGTCGCAGATCCCGCTGGATCCTTCAGGATAGGACTGTGCGGGGATGAGATAGTTGCTGTGCATGATCGCATGGTGATAAAGGGCAGGACTGCCAGGGAGATACTGGACACAGCGATAGAGCTCAAGCTGGTGAGCAGGCTGGATCACGCTGCATACCTCGGCAGGGAGCTCGAGAAGGCCGAGATCGCGCTGAGGCTTGGAAAGAGCTACACGCAGGACGAGGAGCTTTTTTAGAATCCGATTCTGGCTCAGTTTGAATTCGCCTTCCAAGCAGCCGGTTTCGGAGAGATCCATGTGATAAGAGATCGCTTGGGAGATCTATCGGAGATTCAGCTATTGCCTATCCGGACAACCCCTCCTTTTCTCCACAGCGCTGACGATCGCCATTGCGAAAGCGGATGCGCATATTCCAGAGAGGGGGTAAACTCCTCCGAGCATCAGCGATGTGATCCCCCCACAGAGTATGCCCGCAGTTGCGGAGTTCGGGGTCAGTCCGAGCCTCTCCCTGTGGAAGCCTGCAAGCACTGGAACCAGAAAGCCGCCTGTGAATACAGTGTATGAGAGCATCAGCGTTGAGATGATCCCGGGCCTGCTCATAGCCAGCAGCAGGGAGCATGAGCCTACAAATAGCGCAGCCAGCCCCCGCGCTCTGACTCCCGATCCCAGGCCGAGATCCAGGGTGAGGATGGAAGACGCAGTGAGGAGAGATGTATCAGCAGATGACATCACAGCCGCCAGAAACGCAGCCGCGATCACTCCAACGGCCCAGTGAGGAATTACATCAGTCATGAGCAGAATCAGCGCATCCTCCGGTCTGATCTCAGGGAGAAGATGCCGGGCGAAGATCCCGATGGATGTGATGGCGAATGCAAGCGGTATGATGATAATCGCAGAGAGCCTCAGGGAGACCATGGCAGACTCAGGGCTCCTTGCGGAGAGGACTCTTGAGTATATATCGGGCCCGATGAGGTACATGGATCCAACCACCACAACCATGGATACCACATCCTGCGGGCTCATCTGCCCAGATGTCGGAAATTGCAGGCTGTTCAGAGCTTCAGGAGCGGATCTCAGGCATATCGCGAGCATCAGGATCAATCCTGCGAGCATCACGCAGAGCTGCAGCAGATCTGTTCTCACCACCGCACGCTGTCCACCGTGAGCAGTGTATGCTATCAGCACGATCGCTGTGGCAGACATCCATGCCCAGTCGTGCCCGAACAGCGCGCCCATGATCCTCCCGGCAGCGACGATCTGGGCAGCGATCACCCCCAGCCACGCGATCAGGATGAGCGATGAGGCAGCTTTTTTAGCGGATGATCCATAAAAGATTCCTATCATTTCAGGCAGCGTGCGCGCCCCTGTCCCCCTCACCAGATGGGCGATCTTTGAGAGGATGAGAAGCCCCACGGCGCCGGAGAGCAGCCACCACGCCCCCGGAAGGCCCCTGGAGTATCCGAGGCCGGCAAGGCCGATCGTGGATGATGCTCCCACTATCGTGGCAACAAGCGATCCTGTGAGTTGAAGCGTGCCCAGACTTCTGCCCGCAAGAAAGAACTCGTTCCAGGACCGACCGCTTCTGACAATGCACCCCAGGAACGCAGTTGCCAGAAGATACAGAGCCATAGGGATCAGAACAAGGTAGCTCTCGCGCATGCCCACAGGTGTATTGTAAACATTTATCTCAATTTCGGTTTACAATAAGTCGGACTGACTCAATATCTGCGGCTTGAGAATCCGAATCTGCAGCATGTGTGCTTTGCGGGAGGCAT
>Ga0272448_1004662_pt1 | contig 15488 bp, 17 predicted proteins | sample YNPCB0191_FD_202220 | JGI IMG/M metagenome (GOLD analysis project Ga0272448, IMG submission 202220) | Hot spring sediment microbial communities from Yellowstone National Park, WY, United States - YNP-CB-019-1 | ecosystem: Environmental > Aquatic > Thermal springs > Hot (42-90C) > Sediment...
AGCATATATGGCTGATTATGTCAACGTTATGTATGCAGGGAAGCTGATGGAGACAGGCCCAAAGAGGGAGGTTATACTTAGCCCTACTCATCCCTATACCATAGCTTTGATATCTGCGGTACCTCGTAAATTAACAAAGGAAGAGAGGATAGTTCTTAAGGGAGACCCTCCAAACCTTGCTTCTCCCCCAGCCGGTTGCAGGTTCCATCCAAGGTGTCCTTATGCATTCAACCTATGCGGCTGGACCTCAGACGAAGTGGCAACAGACCTTGAGTACCTCTTGCAAGGAAAGTATTATGCTGTTTTCGGAGGTGAAATCGAAGTTATACCAAAAGATTCGCTCAGCCTGGTTGTAAAAGGAATCGATTCTAAGAAACTTTCAAACGTGATAGAAGCAGAGAAGGATTCTACGAAAAGCCTCAACAGCATCTCAAGTATCCAAGATTCTGAAGGAAATGTATTGGTCAACCTTACAAAGTTTCAGTCTCCAGGTCTTTACAAAGTTGAGAAGGGTAAGAAGGTCTCCTGCCTTCTCTATTCTCCTGGCATTCTAGTCGCTTCGAAGGAAAACAATTCATCCACAAAGTGAGAAAAATACTATTGCAATGATAATGGTAATTACAGGGAAAGCAATTTGTATAGCATTCACTGAACATTAAGAATTCTATTTAACGTCTCTTCATCAACCTTAAGCAGACCTACTTTTGGAAGAGAAGAAAGCACTTTCTTCCATTCACTTTTTGCTTTGAACACCTTCCTGAATATTGGCATAGATTCATCTAACATCCCCTGACCGAGCATATTTACAGCCTGCCAAAAAGCAAGCTCCTCAACCTCAGGTGCAAGTCTTGAAGCAGCTTCATACTCTTCCATAGCTTTCTCAACCATCCCCTTAGTCATCATCTCGTCGCCTCTGTCTGCATGATGGTAAGCTTCATTCAATCTCAGCAGCCTTTTCAACTCGATTAAAGGTTCAATGCTATCATCAACCCTCAGGTCTACAATCTTATTCCTCCAAATAGGCCCACTCTTATTCACTCTAACGACAAGCATGGCTGCTGACTGCCTTCCTCTTATATCACCTCCAGCCCTCTCTCCTGCCTCGAGAGCACCAAGAAGTCTCTCTGCAAAATCTCCACTGCTTGCCAGGTAAGCTTCAACCATAGCATTCCATACTTCTCTGCTGCTCATAATATTCCCCTGTGCGCTTACCCCTTCCTTTACTACATGCCCAGCCTCAGGAATGCATGACTTGCCAGTATGTGCTACAACATTTCCATTGACATCAAGCATTGCCACTTGCCTTGATTCCCTGTCATTATCAATATGAAGTAGTGCATTAAGAGCTTCGTTTGCACTCTTTCCTCCCCTCATTAATTCAAGACCAAGAGCACCATATCCAGGGTCTGCAAATGCCTGAGTTGCTATTACACCGACACCCGCCTCTGCCCATGTCACGATAGACCCCACAGAGAACCAGTGCGATTGAACAGCTACGCCCATAAGGCCTGCTTGCTTATCTATAGCGATTATAGAATACGTATGTGCTCTCATCCTATCTTTTCACCCTACAATTACTGCGGGTCATGGTATTATCGTTTCCTTTAAGTACCATATTTATCTTGCTATTGTGCAAAACCTTCATTTGATGAAGCTTGCTAAAGTAAATCAAATCACGCATTCAAGCTCTCAGCTTTCCTTGTCATGTCATCAACATCAATAGCAATGTAACCGTTTGAACGGAGGCGTTCTTTATCCTCTTTAATGATTCTCTTGGCTATTATGCCAAAATATTCAGACCTGTTTGCAATCAGCCAATCAAATTCTTTCGACTTCTTCTTTAAACCATCTAATATCTTTATAGCCTCTTTATATCCTAATTCTCTCCACTTCACTTCTATAAAGCAGCTTTTTCTCGATTTTGTGTTCATTGCAATTAAGTCTATTTCATTATCTTTTCTCCACCATGGTCCTATCCTATCGACTTCAAAAGGGAGAAATCTAAAGTTGTATAAGTACTGGCTCACGACTTCTTCAAACGGCTTCCCTAGTATAGATTGCAATTCAGGTTTATCAACGCTAGTTCTTGGAATCATGTCGCTCATTATTTTGAAGGTCAAGTTGAACCAGGAATTGACCATGTTATCAGCTATGATATACCTGCCAGCTCTGTCAGGCCCCATCAAGGGAACTTTTCTTCTGATTATATGCAGGGTTAGCATCTGCTGAAGGTAAGGAAAGATCTTCCTGGTCTCCATTCCAACATAGTTTGCTATAGTATTTGCCGTCGAGTTACCTTCAGCTATTGCCGAAAGAATGGAAAAATAGGTCTTTGTCTCTCTAAGCTCCTGAGAGAGCAGAAAATAAGGTTCTCTGTAAAAGTATCCATTCTGGTCCAGGAATTCTGCCTGAACAAATCTTTCTATGTTGCTGTATCTTGATGCTATCGTAAGGTATGGTGGTATACCTCCTACCAACATGTAAGCATCAAAACCATATTCCTTTCTTGAGAAGAAGGAGAGTGAATCCCACGGCTTTAAAGGCTGCAGCAGAATATCTCTGCTTCTTCTTCCATATAGAGGTGATGCTGACGAGAGAACCTGCTCAGACATGAGACTCAGCATTGAACCAGAAACTATCAGCATAACTTTTTTCCTTGAAAGAGACTGGTCCCAAACTCTCTGAAGGTCGCTTGTTATCCTTTGGTCTGACTTTATTGCGTATGAGAATTCATCAAATACTATTACAATTTCCTCATGTATCAGATTTGAAATGTAGGAAAAGATGTCAAACCACGATTCTGTCTCTAGCATTTTGATGTATTTATCTTTGAAATATGAAGCTGCCCTTTCCTTAAATTCCTGCATCTGAACTTTTTTCACTGCATCAGGAAATACGTACGCAAATACCTTCTTCCCACTGGAGAATTCCTCTATTAGCCTTGACTTCCCAACACGCCTTCTTCCGTATAAAATTACAAAACAGGGCAAATGACTGTATTCTTCTTGTAATATACGAATTTCTTCTTCTCTGTCTATAAATTGACTAATCATGATTAGTACTAATCGTAATTAGTATAAAAACTTTTCACCAAATGCCTTGTCGCAGTTTCAGGTTTTCTAAGGTTAGAGCTAAGAATATGGTCATTTCTATAAGGTTTGGTAGCACTCCTGAGCTAGATGAAGCGAGCAATAAGAAAAGTAAATCCAAATTTGGACAGCATATCCGAAGCACAAAAAATCTGGTAGAAAGAGAAAAGAAATCAGCGAAGAGGAAAGAATTGTTGTCAATAAGCTATATGGTAATGCATGCTATCTCGAAAAGATACTTCTTGCCCATGGTTATAGCATCAATCACAACAGGCTTCACAGAATGCTTCTCCAGGAGGGTTTGGCATTGACTGAAGAAAGAAAGCATGTAAGGAAGAAGTGGATAAGGTATGAAAGAGAGTTCTCAAATTCATTATGGCATGTAGACTGGCACTGCATAAAGGATGCAAGATGGAAAGACCAATGGTTAATATGCTATGAGGATGATGCATCCAGGCTAATAACAGGATATGGTGTTAACTCTACACCAACTTCTGAATATTCTGTAAAGGTATTAGCTTATGCTATAGAAAAGTATGGCAAGCCTGCTTCAATGATATCAGACCATGGCTTTCAGTTCTATGCTGTAGAGTCTGATAAAAGGGACAAAGGACTTACAGAGTTTGAAATATACCTGCTGAAGAACAAGATAAGGTTCATAGTAGGCAAGCTGACATCCTCCCACCCCTGAAGGGTGTGGGGTTCCCGATTCGTAGGCGCTCTTCATGGTGCCTCATCCTATCGGGTTCTGGGCTGTGTCAGAGCAGCCCCTGCCATGGACATATAGCCCATGGCTCGCTTCATTATGTTGTATGCTCCATTGTAGTCTGCGTTGTATTCGTGCTTACAGTTGCTACAGAAAAAGCGACCTCCGACCCGAAGGCCTCTTTCTCCACAGTTATGGCATAGCTGGGATGTGTATGCTTCTTTTATTTTAATCACAGGTATGCCAAGCCATGAAGCCTTGTAGGTTATGAACTGGACAAGCCTGTAGAAAGGAAAGCTGTTTAACCTTCTGTTGAAAGGTCTACCTTTGTGATTAGACCTTATTCCTTTTAAGTCTCCCAAAACTATCATTGAATTGTTCCTATCAGCTTCTTCTACAATCCTCTTGCTTATGGTATGAAGTATTGAATCAACTGTTCTCCTTTCATGATTGCCTATCTTCTTGATTGCGCCATAAGCGTTCTTCTTCTGAAGCACCTTTCTGAGATTGTAGAAGTGCCCTCTTGTTTCTCTCAGGTCTTTGCCGTAGAACTTTGGTCTCGGATTGCTTGAATTGACTGTTGTAGCAATGTTTCTTATGCCCATGTCGACTGCCAATACAGAGTTTTTCTGTCTTTCCTCAACATCCTTTTGAATTGTGATATAGACATACCAGTCTTCGCCTCTTCTGGTGATTTTTGCTTCCCTTATCTTCGACCCTTCTGGTATTGGAGATGATGCTATAGGACAGTTTATTCCCCCTCTCTTTCCTGCAACTGGTATCCTTATCCAGTATGGCGTGAGTTTGGTATCCCCTTTGTGGATGTCATAGACGTCATTCCTGAGAATTAATGGATACTCTTTTGTTTTGTCTATCTCTCCTCCGTTCTGCTTTCTTAATCTCCAGAGAAATCTCTCTGCCTGCTGTCTTGTAGCTGAATACAGTTTAACGTTTTTATATCCTCTCAGATATTTCTGATAGTTCTGAAATTCTTCTTCAAGAAGTTTTTTCTTTCCTTCCCTCAGCTTCAGAATCTTTGCTTTTATCGTCTTCTTAGCAAGCATGAGCGACCCGCTCGATAGATTATTACTCATGGCTGTATTTAAGCGCATTCATCCCACCTCTAAAGAGCGTGGGCTTTCTGCGCTATATGGTAAGGCATCCTCAATCGAATGGCAAGATAGAGAAATTCTTTGACGAATTCGAGAAGAAGGCCAAGTTCTTCAATTCTGTGGAGGAATGGTTGAATTGGTATAACGTGATCAGGCCACACGGGGCACTGGATCTCGATACGCCATGCAGGGCTTACTATGCAAGGATGCCACAGTACGAATCATTGATGGACCCATCGATGCTGGAGGCGTTGGCATAGATGCGAAATCATTTCCGGATAAAACACCCCTTATAACAACCATAAAGTTTATACACTACTAAATCGGTAGTGTAATCAGGTAGTGTAAATTGGCAACCACGGTCGTTAAACAAATGGAAAGGAAAATCGCTAAGAGTGGACGTACAGCTGTATTATATATGCCAAAGGAGTATTTTGCTCCAGGAGATATCGTAAAAGTCATGGTGGAAATAGCGAGCAATCAAATCAAACTTACCGCGGAGAAGAACCTCTACAATTTCGTCTTGGACGATATCAGGGATCTGGCCAACCAACATGGTTTCACTACGGAGTATGACAGGGAGCTGGCAGGTACACTGGTATTCAACGCACAGAGAAAAGATGGTATCTCTATCAGTTATGTCCAATTCCTCCGTGAAACAACTGCTCCGGGCTATGTTGCACTTTCCAAAAAGCTACAAATCACGAATTCGGAAGCATACAAGTATGTGAACAGTCTCAGGGAAAAGCTGAAAGGACTCGACACCATAGTGAGAATAGAAGGAGATCTGGATACCATAAACATGCTCAAGGAGCCAGAACGATACGAACTGAAGCAAGACAAAGCAATCGAATTGATTCTAAAGTCAGGAAGGAAGCTAGGGTTGTCCCTTGTCGTCAGGTTTGACAACAAGAAGAACAAACTCGAAGAAGTCAGAAGCGCCCTCGATCGACTAACAGAACTAGAGACCAAACCTACTGCGTAGAATCGACGCCATACTCCTAATCACAGGAGTATCGATAGGCTCTCTTTTCAGCCCGACAAGGGTTCCTTCGATCAAGTCGTTAGCTTGCAAGTCCTCTTTGCCTGTAATTTTCGTAACGATGATCGCGGCAATCGGCAGATTCATCTTTTCGAAGAACTTCTTCCATTTGTCGATTTCAGTTTGCTTATCCTCTCTGCAGAGAATTATGGTGTGTGTTGCCAGTTGATAGATAGGACGAAGGTTACCAGATATTCCCCCTGGCGCGTCTCCGATTACGAAATCATAAGATTCCTTGGCTCGTTCCAGTCTTTTTGCTGCGTCATCGATATCTTCTTTGGTAATTTTAGACCGCTTTAGTTCCTCTCTTTCTTTCTTCGATATCTTTCCCTCAATATAATCTTTTGTCGGAGCCCATAGGTCCAAATCGACAGCTTCAGCTGACACACCTTGATCCTGTAGCGCACGAACCAAACTTACCGAGAACGTACTCTTACCTGAATTTGGAGGTCCGCCTACAATTATGGCTACCTTCAACTATATGATATTGCAAGGCTACAATATTTAAGATTAGTCCAGTGAGCGAGGTTGTTGCTTAATTCCTTTCGTCCATAATGTCATCTTGTCTTGATTCAATCAATCATGAACGTAGTCAGGATGCGGGCTCCGATGAATCTTGACCACGCATTGGAGAAGAGAGGGATACTGGATGGAGAGTATACCATCTTGCTTGCATCAGTGAGCGGGATGAACTGGTAAGAGATATAGTTACGCTTGTCAAGGAGAATGAACCTCCAGCTAGGCAAAGGAGGACTAAAAGGGGAAGAAAGAGGGTTCATAGCTGGAAGAAGCTTGTATGTATGTATATGCCTGCTTATGGTTATACTTGGCTATACCTTCAGGGGCATGCAGAACGAAATTGCTTCTATGAACCTGCCATGGTATGATTAACCATATGCATATCACTCAACCATACACAGAGCATATCAGGAGATACCTAAAGAATACCTGGATACTATGCTGGAAAGGGTTGCTTCACTCTGCATCAAAGAGGCAGGGTGCGAGAAAGGAATACTAACTAGGGACAGCTCCGGCGTTGAGAGTGACAGGTAAGAGACTGTGGTGAGGCCGAACAAGAGGAAGAGAAGGATATTCGAAAGAGGCTTTTCTATCTGAAGTATCATATAGTCGCAATACTAGATTATCTGATAATACTGAAGGTAAGTGTAACGAGCTATAAGGTTGCAGATTGCACAATGCTAAGAAGGATGCTGAAGTCTCTTTCTTTCATCTTTTCCTGGCTCTGTTTACGAAGCAGACATGGGGTTCGATGCCGAGTACATCTTCAAGAAGGTCTATTCTTTGATGATGTTCCCTAACATCAAGCAGAAGAAGAAGGGGAAGGGAAGGGGAAGAAGGTTGCGTTACAGAAGCAACGCATCAAAGAACTTCGATTTCAAGTTATACAGGTGGAGGGGCATGATAGAAGCTATCTTCGGGGCAGAAGAGTCCAAAGACCACAGGCTGCATACGAGGTTCAGGAAGGATGAGAAAACAGAGGTGGGGGACGATCATAGCTATTGGCTGGGACCTGAAGGTTCTGAACAGGCTAAGGTGTACAAAGGAGCTGGGAATGGAGGTGAAATCGATCATAAGAAATTAGGCGACAACCTCGCACTACTCTTCTGGTATGACGCTCAGGGAGGCTGTAACAAGAGCAGCACTATTCTACAGGAAGAGCTCCAGGATGTTCCTGGTCGCAGTTCTGCTTGCCTCTCTGGTCGTCATACCAAATGGCTCTTTCATCATATCAGGAGGAGGTAACAATTCTCCACTTGTAGGGCAACAACAACAGTAGCAGCTACCCTCCCCAAACCCCACGTTCCAGCTGATAGTTGCGCTCCCCCTGATCAACGATTCTATGCTTGGCACCAACGTCACTTCATCCGATCCTGTGCTTCCAGCAATAGACGGGATGTACAACTTCATCATGATAGTAGCATTCATAATTTTGGGGGTATCTGTCATAGTAGAAATGATAACAGGTGCGTTAGGGAAAAGAAAGCAGCAAGGGCAGGAAGGCTACAGCGTTCAGTTCCTTTTCAACATAACAGCAGGAGTGGTGATAATCCTGATCTTCCCGATGTTATATGATTACATTGCTAGGACAGTAAACTATCTTGACATGACTATAATAGCCTACCTTGCTCCATACACATCATACTCATCTTCAATATCATATGTCTGGAACGAGATAGTGTTTGGTGGCTCTATATGGGACTTCATTACTGCTGGAATACTGGCAGCTGCAAGGGCTATAATGATGCTGATACTTTATGTAATGACTTATCTTCTGGGAATGGTCAGGCTTTTCATAATAGGTGTTATGCTTGCAGCCTTTCCAGTTGCTGTTGGGCTGCGAATGATACCATTCACCAGGAAGCTCAGCCAGATGGTTGAAGATACTCTTTTCGGTTTGATACTTGCCTCTCTTATGAGCGCTATAGTGATAGGGGTGGCAGCTAACGTACTGCAATCAAATTCTTCCAGCAACATATTCAACGTTGTGCAGGGATGGCAGGGTTGGATGGCAGCAGGTGCACTCTTTGCTGCTGTCCTTATGCCCACCGTATTCGCTCGTCTCACCTCGATAGTATTCCAGACAGCAAGTCAAGCAGCGATGACTGGTGTGGGTGTAGGAACAGCTATTGTTGCTGGAGGAGCAATTGCAGGAGTTGGGGGAGTTGGGGCAGCAAGGATGGCTGTTGGAGGCCTCACCATGCCCGGCTCTCCTGGATATCTGGGTTCAGGAGTAACCCCTACAACTGGGCAGAAGCTTGCTGCAGGGATGAAGGCATTCAGCAAGCACTCATTTCCTGCTATGCTTTCAAATATAACATCACTTGGGGCTGCCGGAACTCTAGGAGCGCTGGGAGCTGGTGAGGGAGCCAGAATAGTGAACAGGACGCTGCCTTTGAAGACTGCAAAGGACGTAACTGCAAGCTATCAGGCTAGTGTGGAGAAACAACTTTCAGCTATGGCAGCACAGCATACCTTGTCACTTTCGAGCACAATCCCTCAACTGGTAGAAAGGATAAAGTCGTCAGAAATTCAGCTACCATCAGACTTCAAAAGCGAAGAAGTTGCTGGAAACTGGTTTGACGAAATAGTTAGGTATGGAACGGAGTCGGAAAAAGCCAGCTTGGTAAGTATACTAACGGGCAAAGAGATATATTCAAACATGGTGCCTCATCTTGTTCGACAAAGATTTTTCGAGTTGGCCAAAGAGCAACTTAGCAGATCAGGTGAAGGTAGTTTTCAATCACTGAGGGCAGAAGCTGACCTGATATTTAGAAGCTTGCGAGGTCGGTCTGAATTTCAAACGAAGAAAACGCAAGACTAACCTTTCAATTCAGGAAAACGGAATGAAAGCAGAATCTCAATGCTTTCTTCGAGGGCCTTTTTGACTCGTTCATCAGCAGGGTCCACCTGGTGCATCTTCCGGCGTGCCTCATAGTCAATTATATCCATCATGAGCTCTTGAGAAATCGGGATCACGTACTTTGCAAATCCCCAGATCGCTTCCTGTAACACCGCCATGGGAGACAGATAAATCTGTCTGAAATACTCCTTGTGCTCCTTATCAATCTTTGAAATCATCTCCCTAGCCTGCCTGATTCTCTCTTCGAACTCGCTCAATGCTATTCTTCCATAGGGAGAGCCGTAGTGGTCAACGACATCTACATCCGAAACTTCTGAAATATATTGCGCAAATGTATATGATCTTCCAACTGGCGCATCGTAATACTCTATTCCAGGGTCGATTGACTTTAGCTTCGGTCTCCACCCTTCTGTGGACCTAGCCATGATGCTCTCAATCTTACCAGCTACGCTGTACATTATCTCTGCTGTATCATAATCTAATATTCTAACCGCCCTTATCTGGCTGATATCGCAACCTCTGCTTGCCCCATTGACAGGAGAGAAGATCACTGATTTTGTGGATATGGTTAACCCGCCTTTTACTCCGTCAACTCCAACATCAAAAGCCCTTGGGAAGAGGTTCTGAAGAGCCCACTCCCTCACCTGCCTTTAGGTCCATTCACTAGTATCTATAGCAGGAAACTGGCTTTGCCCCTCTACTTTTGGCATTGCCATGTAGATATAATTAGGGAATCATATTTAAACGCCAACCAAACTTGATAGTGGTTTTGCATGCAAGCACACTTTTTTAAGCAGCGAGGAATTGGTTTCGCAAGCTGAGTGCATCCAAGCAGAGCGAATGGTTGCGGATGTTCTCCTATCAACCATTATCTCTTTTTTTTACCCTTCACATGACAACTTTCATGGATTCTACTCTCATATTGGCATAAATGGTTTCATTTTGTTTTTGCTCCAGATATTCGACCAAAGCGTCAACAACAACTCATGTCAAACGGAAATGCAAACAATCTTTCAGATTCAGTTGCACTCTGCATTTTCATGCCCCCGGAGCTCACAATTGAAGATGGAAGGAGAGACTTTGTGACGGTTACTTGACAACCTGGACGAGTCCCAGCATTTCATAGGTGATATCAGTTTTTTGGGGTGATGACCTAATCGCGTCGCTCAGGAGATTGCGTTAAAGGTATAATATTACAATGCAATATAGAAAATGGCATGTGTATACTGAGTTATTCAGTTCACCTGGGTATTGTGAATATTTATATATTGGTCATTGTTTTTGAATACAGATTGATGTTATATCGATATGACCTGCAAAAACATCAATCTTACAAGATTACGCCGACAGATTATTACATACCTCTTCCAATCAGCAGATACGACGACCTAGAGTATATAAAGGAACATGGATATACTGGATTGTTCTGCACCACGGTAGAAGAATATGATGTTGTCCGGGTCAGTCGTTCACTCTCGCTTACCTACTATCCTGAATACATAAATCGAATTGACATTTCGTGTATCAAGGACATAGAACTCATGGCTCATAACTATCAAACAATCCTAAAGGATCCAAGCCTAATATTCTTTCCATGGGCCTCCGGGCCACCTATCTATGTATGAAAGAACTGTATGCTCGCATCCTTGATCGCTCACCGTAACGTAACTCCTCGTCTGGAACACATCCATTGACCATACCAACGCTTCGCAGTTTAACACACTAAATCTTTATTAGGTTCTAGGGGGGCTTTCTAAGTGGTTGCATTGTCAGATCAGATCCGTTTATGGAAAATCACGGGTAGAGGTTTTGAAGAGTTAAATGGAGCCACAGTTGAACAAGAAAGCAAGTTACATGATTGGTTAGAAAGAGATATTTCGTTAATTTCGGACGATTTATTGGTTATTGGGCGGGAAGTTCAAACGGGTTTCAATAAGTTGATAGACCTTCTATGCCTTGACGGAAATGGTGGCGTAGTAATCATTGAGTTAAAAAGAGATCGAGCGCCCCGTGATGTTTTGGCCCAAATTCTTGAATATGCTTCTTGGGTTGACGATCTCTCCTCTAAAGAAATTTTGGAGATTGCGAACGATTACCTTCAGAAAAAGGGAACAACGCTCGAAGAAGCGTTTCAAGAGACATTTGGAACACAGCTTCCCGAATCCTTAAACGGTTCCCATAAAATGTTAATAGTCGCATCTGAACTTGATGCCCAAACCGAGAGAGTACTCAACTATTTGTCAGAACATAATATCGACATAAATGCTGTAACCTTCGGTTATTTCAAAGATGGCGAGAACGAATACATGGCGCGTGCAGTATTAATACCTGAAAGCATGAAGCCTGAAGGGAAATCAAAAAGTTGGACAGACGAGCTCTTAAGAGAACGAATAGACGACATACAAAAAGAAATACTAAGAAGAAGAGTTTCTGAAATCCTCCAATTTGCTAAAGATAAAGGCATCTTCGCTAAGTCTCTTTCGCAAAGACCTCAATTCTACTTAACGATGCAGAAAACTGATAAAAAAGTTTTGGCTGTTACGTTTGACGGGTCACTTTACGCCCATTTCGGCTTAAATGAAGCAAAAAAATATCCCACAGACGAGGCGCGTCGAAGATTTGTTGAAGATTTAAAACGTTTAAACCTATTACCGCAAAACATAAACCCAGATGAAGTTAAGTCAGGTAAGATTTTAGAAAGGCGACTAGACGATCTTACTGACGACGAGTTTAAGGAGTTTCTCAATAGTTTAGAAAGTAATCTAATAACTTCTTAATCGGATTTGTTTCTTCATCTCTTGGGAACGTACGAGAGTTGGGATGCTCGTGAGTTCCTCTGGGATACTAAGATGGATTGTGATTCCTTTCACTCTATATGAGGGGATCGACGGTGAATAAGGCCAGCTTCTCTAGCACGGCCATAAGCAGGTCGACGTCATCGCTTATAGTCAAGGCATTAAAAAATCGAACAATCTAATGATTGGACAATCATCGCTCTGTATCCTCCTTTGCAGGTAGCTCCTCATCTCGTCCTTATCCTTGAAGTATCTGTTGCAGATGAGCTTCCTCCACTCCCGCCACTCGATCTCTATGGGACTGATCTCCGGTGATTTCTTAGGAAGGAACTCGTACTTCACTGTCCTCTCATTCCTCAGTAAGAACCGCTTCACCTTGCCACTGGTGTGATACGGTGCCCTGTCGAAGAAGAGAAGTAGCTTTCTGTAGCTGTATTTCAGGCACCTCAGGAAGTGGGTGAATGCGTCTTGGTTCATCCCCTTGTAGAAGAGGTACCTGATGACACCTCTTCCCAGCGCGCCGAAGACGTGAAACCTCTCCCTCTTGCTGTAGTTAGCTATGACCTTCTTACCCCTTGGATACCATCCTCTCTGCACTATGGGCATGAGGCCTAAAGTCGTCTCGTCCAGAATGAAGACCTTGAATCCCTTCTTGGTGTACCTTCTGACGAGTCTCCTTGCATTTTTTAAAGGATTCAATTTCCTCCTTGCTCGCTCTCTTCGCGTTGGCTGGCATGGGCTTCTTCGATGAGAATCCCACCTTGCGAAGCACGTTCCGCATCCCTCTCGCCTTGTACTCCTTGTTATACTTCCTCCTCACGTGCTCGAGGACCATTCTCTTCTCGTGGTCCAGAATGGAGCGTCGAAACCGTTGGCCTTTGGACCCCTGATCAGGTCTTGCCTGAGCGCCTTCAGTTTCTCCCCGCTGAGCCTCGACGGTCTGCCGGAACGGTGCTTATCGTGGAGGCTCTTCAAGCCCCCATCCAGAAGCCTCCTCAGCCATGCATGGACAGTACCGACAGGGACATGAAGCTCGTCTGTCCCATTGTCCTTCCTTTCCTCCTGAGCATCGCTGCGAGCAATCGCAGCTTTGCCCTCGAACTCTTCTCCTTCCTGTAAATCCTCTCCAGCCTTGAAATAGTCAGGCTGGGCAGGAACGCTTCTCCGACCGGTGTGGAACCTATCCTTCCGATGGAATAGGATATGCAATGATGCGCTCATCTGCAGCAATATCAATACGGCTAGACCCTTCGAAGAATGGTTATTCAGCTAATTCTTGCCTTGACTATAAGCAAGCATATGGAAAAATGATAATGAACTCAAAAGCTCTTTCTACACTCTGCATTTTTTTGCAGAAGAGTGTGATAGTAAAGTTAGGTATCTGTTCAAGATGTTTTTGGAGTCTGCGGACGCAGCCTCAAAAGAAGGAGAAAGTAGCATCGGACTAACAACCATAGAAGAGGTTCTTGAAAGAAAAAGATAAGTAATGGCAAAAAGCAGATTAGATGAAATTAAAAATCAGGCTCCGAGGATGTACGAAGTTCTGAAAATAATTTCAGACCTACAGAGTAAGCAAGTTGTTTCTACAGGCTTGATAAAGGAGGAGATAAGGAGAAAAGGTTTAGCAATAAGCGAAAGGAGCCTTGATTATTACTTGAACAATCTTAAGAGCAGAGGACTGATAAAGTTTAGGCCTTTTAGAAGAGCTAAAGGCAAAACAAGAAAGGTAAGACTAAATATTCCAAAGGATTGGATTTCAAGACTATAGTTCAACTAAACTGAAGACTGGTAATTTGCCAGAGTATTGCCTTCATAAAGGATACCTATCAAAAAATAATTCTATGAGAGTTCTACGTTATTTACAGAAAGGACAGAACTTTGCGTTTGGATGATTTTCGTTTTCTCTGACATTTCTTTTAACAAGATGCCATAAGGTACCTTCTAAGTGCTTCATTTCCTGTTCTGTTTCACAGGATTGAACACAGTATAAATTGTATTTTTTACGGTGACTGCTTAATCTGTTTTCAATAGTTTTACTTTGTCCAACATAAACAGTCACATTGTTGTTATCCTTTAGATTCACAAGAACGTAACAGGCTCTTTTATATTTGCCTCTATCGTTTTTCAAATATTCAGCAGATTTTAGACGCAGTGGAGATAGTATATCATAAGCTTCGTCTGCTAGCCATTTCATGTTATGTGTTTTCTCTCTTATTTTTTCATATTCATTATGATTTATGTAGTCAAGCTTTGGGCTAATCGTTATTAGAAATTCTTCCGCAGTATCTCTGAAAACTTTCTGGCTACTGCCTTTCTTTGACAGTTCTCCTCTTCTTCTAGACCAACTTTGAAGTGGGTATTTCTTTGAAATTGGTTTCAATAGTTCTTCAAAACTTAAATTAGTAACTTTCTTTAAAGTTAATACACTAGGGAACAATGTGTTAAATACACCCGCACCAAAAGGCGCGAATAAAATGTAGTCGTAAACATGTTCCTCTTCAAACGCTTTATTCCAAATTTTTCTTATGGTGTTCCAATAGTCTTTTAGATATCTCCTTTTTTCATCCATTGATATTTGGGATATTGGATTGTCTTCACTTGTCATATGCCTAAAACTATCAACAAAACTTCCTTCTTTGATTGGTTTCCATTCGTCTGAAGGACCATTTGGTTGTTTGACCTTTTTATACCAAGGATTTTCTGGGTCATTTTCTAAATCTATAGCAATTTTTAAAGCTTCTAATTTCCAGCTTTGCCAAGGAATTACATTCTTAATTTCATTTATGAGAACTTCCATTAATTTCTCCTCTGCGTAAAACAAAACTCTAAGTTGTAATGATGGGTCTACTTTCTTTTGTGTACTGTTTATTACTAGAAATTGTGCAGCCTCTTGATGTTCGTCCAAGCCATAAATTATCGTTGTGGGAACTTCGTATTTCAAATCCTTATGTTTTTGTATTCCCCAGATTCTATGTTGCCCATCGACTACGTATAATGTTGTATCGTCTCCAACGATTAGTTTACAGTCTTTAAATTTCAATGGCTCGGTAGTGGGCCTTTTTCTTACACTTAGAACTATTGATGTTGGCAACACAGGTAACACGATTTTATATTTGCTTTCTAAATAATTGAGTATTTTCTTCATTCTGTTTCGGTCTAGAACTCTTTGATAGCCTCTTTGAAGATTAATGTCAGGATTGTAGGTATCATGTATCAGTTGTTTGTTATCAACTAAGTCTCTTATCTGTGCTACGTTCAACTTTGTTAAATATAATTTTGTATCTTTATTTTGAGTTATTTCTATAGCAGGAAGCACAATTCTCATATGATAAATATTTGTTGTTATCCGTATCTAAATATTC
>Ga0272448_1004663_pt1 | contig 15486 bp, 13 predicted proteins | sample YNPCB0191_FD_202220 | JGI IMG/M metagenome (GOLD analysis project Ga0272448, IMG submission 202220) | Hot spring sediment microbial communities from Yellowstone National Park, WY, United States - YNP-CB-019-1 | ecosystem: Environmental > Aquatic > Thermal springs > Hot (42-90C) > Sediment...
GCTGCATGGAAAAAGACCTGGAAGAGTTGCTTAACTTCTATTATTGTCCGGAGCCTATGAGGATAAAATTGCGCACAACAAATGTAATCGAAAGGGCATTCCGGGAGGTTAGAAGAAGGACACGTCCCATGAGCTGCTTTAATAATAACAAAAGCATTGAGAGGATCATATATGCGGTACTCAAGTCATTTAAACGACCAATGGGGAAGAAAACCTTTAAAAGAATTTACACAAAACAATTGACATTACCTGTTTATTTATAGGTACAGTAAGGGGAATAAGAGACCCATTCCGTTGTGCTCTGTTTAAAAAACCGCAATTTTGTGCAATAATGTGTTACAGTACTCAGTACGCATAATAGAACAATGACACCTCTCAAAACACGAAATACTCTGGGTATTGCTTTCCTCATTATACGGGAAGCAGTAAAATCATTCCTCAGAAACAATAATTTTGAAATGTCTGCTGCCCTTACTTTTTACGGTTTTTTTGCTCTCATACCCATGCTCTTTTTTGTCATGTATCTGCTGAGTAACGTTGCTATTTCTTCCCAGGTGGTTATTAAGGGTATTGAAAATCTTACGACCCATATGTTCCCACAATTCAGTAATATCTTTATGAAGGAAGTCTTCTTCCTCACAGCCTATAAAAAAATGTGGGGTATTATTGGATTTCTTGTTGTCTTTCTTGCAATCATACCTCTTACCGATACACTGAGAACTGCATTTCGTCAAACCTTCAGGGTACCGCAGGAAACATCATTTTTTAAAGCACAACTATTCAACTCAATAACTGTCTTTATCATACTCATTCTCTTCATCTTACTTGCATGTGTCGAAATCCTCTATTCAATTGTCAGCGATTTTCTATCCTTTACAGCACCTCAGATTCTCATTATATCAGACTACTTCATATCTCTCCTCGTTACACTCCTTTTTCTCTGTGTCTTCTATAGAACCTTTGCACCTCGAAAAATAAATACGGTACATCTCTTACTCTCTTCTTTAATAATCGCAATCATATTAATACTCACGCGGCAACTCTTTGCCTTATTTCTTTCCATAAATCCCCACTACGGATTTGCCTTTGGATCACTGAAGATGGTTTTTGTCACCTTCATATGGATTTATTGTTCCTTTCTCATAATACTGTTCGGCGCTGAACTAATTGTAAATATTGGTAAAAAAGATGCCCTTCTTCTTAAAGGACTCTTTCTTCAGGAATCTCTCCCTGCCTTCCGCTCACTTATAAACAAATTCATTAGAACCTACCAGCAAGGTGACATTATTTTCCGGGAAGGTGAACCTGGTGATAATATGTTCTATATTCTCAATGGCTCTGTGAGTGTCAATAGAAATGAACAACCCATTAGTGTCATTAAAAAAGGTGGCTATTTTGGCGAGATGTCCATGCTTCTGAATGCGTCACGTACTGCAACAGTCATTGCCATGGAACCTGATACACAACTGGTATCCATTTCTCAAGATAATTTTAATGTGATTTTGAGTGAGAATCCAAATATTGTCCTTTCTATTCTCAAAGAAATGACTTCAAGACTTAAAACAACCGACGAGAATATATAATGCAATGGTTATGATTGTCTATCGCGATAGTCTTTATATGTAAACCGCTTCACCACCGTTATTTTCCCTTTACGTCGTATCACTGCGATATCCGGAAGATTGATTCCGTTGAAGGTTGTGTTTTTCACAATGCTGTAATGCGCCATGTCAGTAAAAACCAATCTGTTACCCCTTGTAAGGGGTTTATCAAAGGAAAAGTCTCCAATAATATCTCCAGCAAGGCAACTGGGACCAGCTAATCGGTAGGTGTATTTCTTCTCACAGGGCATCCCGGAACCCAGTATATGCGGTCGGTATGGCATAAGAAGTACATCAGGCATATGTGCTTCTGCTGAGGCATCGAGGACAGCGATGTCAATCTCATTTTTGACAATATCCAGAACAGTTGTAATGAAAACACCTGCGTTTAAGACACTCGCCTCTCCTGGTTCGAGATACACCTGTACTCCGTACTTCTTCTTGAATCTGTTTATGAGCTTGATGAGGAGTTCCAGGTGGTAATCATCACGTGTTATATGGTGGCCTCCTCCAAAATTCACCCATTTCATACCATTAATATATGTGCCATAGAGTCTTTCAAAAGATTGCAAAACCCTTTCAAGCACATCTGCATTCTGCTCACACAGAGCATGGAAATGGAGCCCGTCTATCATGCCTCTGTACTTCAAAAAATTTTTATCGAACTCCTTTTTAATAATGCCCAGCCTCGAATTGGGTGCGCAGGGATTGTACATCTCCTTTTCTACCTCTGCATATCCTGGATTGACTCTCAATCCTATTTCTATTCCCTTTTCCCGTGCTCTTTCTCCATACTGTTGCATCTGGTAGAATGAATTGAATACGATGGCAGTGGAATACTTTAGTATCTGGCTTATTTCTGTTTCTTTGTACGCAACCCCAAATGTATGTACCTCACCGCCAAATTCTTCATAGCCAAGACGAGCTTCATTGAGACCGCTTGCGCATACACCATCAAGATATTTTTTCATCACAGGAAAGGTAGAAAAAGATGCATATGCTTTCAAGGCATGGATTATCTTGCAATCTGTGCGGTCTTTTACATATCGCAGCACCCGCATATTTTCTTCAACAAGGTTCTCATCAATGAGATAAACAGGAGTGTGTAAATTACCTCCAGCGATATTTTGAAATCGCTTATGCGCTATTTCAAAACTTCTTTTCTTTGCTTTCTTAATAAGGTTCGTCAATGACGAAAGTCCTTCTGATCGGAGTAGCTCCACTACCCTACGTCTCTTATTGCTGGATAACTCGTGGTACTTATCTGCAATGGCTATATCTTTCTGTACTATTCCTCTGATTATCTCTTCAATTTCTTTATCAGCAATCATCGGTTACCACTCACGAGTTCGCAGAGTGAGAGAGTTCTTCATAATTTCCCATCATCACATCGTATCAGGAAGAGGTTCATGTTTAACCACCTGCCAGGGAAGACCATACTTATTCAATGCCTCCATGAAAGGGTCTGGATCAAGCTGTTCCATATTATATACACCTGTGCCTTTCCAGACACCTGTCATCACGAGCATGGCTCCAATCATGGCAGGAACACCTGTTGTATAGGCAATAGCCTGTGTTCCTGTCTCTTTGAACGCTTCTTCATGGTCGCACACATTGTAAATATACCGGGTCATAGTCTTTCCATCTTTAACCCCGGTCATGATATTACCAATAACCGTTTTCCCTTTATACATTGTTCCAAGAGAAGCAGGCTCAGGTAGGAGCGCCTTAAGAAATTTTATGGGCACGACCGTATGTCCTTCATACTCTACCCCATCAATCCGTGTCATGCCAATGTTTTTGAGCACCCGCAAATGGGTAAGGTAATTATCAGAGAACGTCATCCAGAAACGTGCCCGCTTCAGACCTTTTATGTGCAATACCAGTGATTCAAGTTCCTCATGATAGAGAAGATAGCTTTCTTTTTTTCCAACAACCGGGTAATCAAAAGTAAAATGGATGCTCCCCTCCTCGATGATTGGTGGAGTTTCAATCCATCTGCCCTTTTTCCAATGTCTTACAACCTGTGTCACTTCTCTTATATTAATCTCCGGATTGAAATTTGTCGCAAATGGGTGACCGTGGTTTCCCGCGTTACAATCCAGTATGTCAAGATAGTGTATCTCGTCAAAGATATGTTTCTGGGCATAGGCAGTAAAAATATTTGTTACGCCTGGGTCGAATCCACAGCCAAGAACAGCCATGATTCCCTTTTCTTTGAACCGTCCCTGGTATGCCCATTGCCAGCTATATTCAAAATGGGGATTATCAGGAGATTCATAATTTGCTGTGTCTATATAGTGCACACCTGTGGCGTAACAGGCATCCATAATATGCAGATCCTGATAGGGAAGTGCAAGATTAAGAACAATATCTGGTTTAAATTTTTCGATAAGCATCATAAGTTCCGGTACATTGTCAGCGTCAACCTGTGAAATCTGGATCTCTCTGTTATATTTTTTCCGGATAGCCCTTTGTATGGCTTCACACTTTGATAACGTTCTGCTTGCCACTAATATTTCATTGAAAACGTGGGGCACCTGGGCACATTTATGCACAGCCACAGTGGCAACACCTCCTGCTCCAATGACCATTATTCTGTTCTTCTTTGTATTACCCATATCCATCCTCTCTACACAGAGATTCTCCCGGTGCTTTTTACGTATCACCAAGGAAACGTATCACATCAAATGGCGCGAATTCACATGAATATAACTTAACAGTGTATAGACTAATTTTGCTGCCAGAAAATTTGGTGCTTTCACCTCTGATGGACAGAGCTCAACAACATCGAATCCAACGATATGTTTTGATTTCGAAACAGCATACAGGAGCTTCATGACCTGATACCAGTTCAAACCACCAGGTTCAGGAGTTCCTGTTGAAGGCATAATACCGGGATCGAAGACATCAAGATCAATCGTGATATACACGGTATCAGTAAGTAAGCGGACTACCTTGCCGACCCATGTGCTGGAGTCATATATTCTATGGGCAAAGAATATCCGTTTTGTATCTATCAACGACCGCTCCGAAATATCCATGCTTCTGATTCCAACAGAAACAACGTGTTGAGTGAATTCACGAACACGCGCCATAACACAGGCATGGTTATATCGGCTTCCCTCATAGGAATCTCGAGAATCAGTATGGGCATCGAGATGTAATACGCTGAGGGTATCAAAATGCCTGGCATATGACTTGATGACACCAACAGAAATTGAGTGTTCTCCTCCGATCGTCACGATAAACTTATTATCTTTCAGGTACCGAGAAACTGTTGACTCTATCTTTTTTATCAAACGGGAAGATGTTTCTGCATGGATCGGTTGTGCAGTAAAGATTCCTCTCTGTAACACCTCACTATCAGTCTCTATATCGTAGAATTCGAGATACCGGGAAGCCTCAAGTATTGCAAGAGGTCCTTTGTCAGCCCCCTTAATCCATGTGCTCGTTCTATCAAAAGGAATCGGGAGTATGACTATAGAGGCTCGTTTATAATCATTACTACTGCTGGATATTCCACAGAAGGTAACTGGATATTCAGACATGTTAGTCTATAATAAATACTGCTGATGCCAGTACTGTAGTCCAGAGGCCATCCTTATTGCCCTCTGCTGACTGACAAATATTCTTTGTTTTAAATATATGACCGCTCGCCCTGTAAAACTGCTTTCGCTCATCCCATGCCTGATTCGGGTCAAAAGGGATTCCAAGTGTTGTTGCAAGCATTGTAGCAGCAAGATCCTCTGCATATTCTCCGGAAACAATGGCTTTTTCACCAAAGGCATGGTGCTCTGAAATATAACCATAAATACTTGCATCCTTTGGCATGGCAAAACCAATGGATGCAGAAATAAGACGATTGGGCTCATTTGTTTCGTTACGAGACATGACACAATAGGTTATCTGACCTGGCTCAAGAAGCTTCAGTCCCATGCTCCTCGGAATAATTTTACATCCGGGCGGTAATATGCTCGATACGTATACAAGATTGCACTTTTCAATACCAGCGTTGCGTAAAGCAACCTCAAACGATGACAGTTTGTCTTTATGGACACCTACCCCCTTTGTAAAAAAAACTTTTGTTGGAGTCATTTTTTTATCCTCCGTTTTGCTGTGATAGAATTTTCGTGATATATACTTTCTAATTGTTCCATCTATGCCTCAGTCTTCAACTAAAAACCACTAAAAATTTGGAGGCGAAGATACCCACAGAACAAGAGCCTTTTTCTTTCGCCTGTTTGCTATGTAATGGTTTTTTGTTGCTTTAAAATAAAAACATTCCCCCTTTTTCAATTTGTATATTTTACCTCCAAAAAAGAGGTCGATACTTCCTGTAATAACAAAACCGAATTCTTCACCTTCGTGAGGCTCTTCCTCGGCTGTCCGCTCTTCCTGAACAAGTTCAAGAAGTGCAGGATCCAGTAATCTGTTTTGTGCCGCAGGCACAAGTATTTGAAATCGCTTCACATCGTCCCGTTCAAGATCCACCCTGTCCTTCAATTTAAAAACTATCTTCTCATCAAAAGCACCATCGAAGAAACGAGATGGCTTCTCATCAAGAGCATCAAGGATACCTATAAGGCTTTCCACAGAGAGAGAAGTTAGATCACGCTCAATCTGTGAAATAAAGCCCTTGGTAAGACCTGCCCGTGTAGCAAGCTCTTCCTGAGTAAGGGATTTAGCCTGCCGCAGCATTTTTATTCTCTTTCCTATGCTTGTTTCATCTGTCTTCATAATAACAATAAACGCTTACCATCAGTTTACAATACTAAACTATCATAATCGTTAATTAAGTCAAGTAAAATTTTATTTAACTTTAAATATTACTATGCTAAACTGACAAAAATTGCCACATATGCTGGGTAAAGAAGCAATTGTACAGTTTTTTCAAAAAAACCAAATCTCAACAATCTTTCATCTACCCGGCATCCATACCCTCCCCTTAAATGCACATATGGCTCAACAGGGGGTCAGTTACATTCTCGGTAGGCATGAAGCAAATCTCATTTTTATGGCAGATGGTTTTGCACGGGTTTCAGGCAAGGCAGGTGTCGTAATGGTCACCCCCGGCCCTGGTCTTGGCAATGTTATCACAGGATGTATGGAAGCGTACGGTGATGATATACCTCTTCTTATCGTGCATATTGACACAGAACGTAAAAATATCGGAAAGGGTATACTCCACGAGGTAAAAAATCCTGAACGTATGTTTGCCAGTATAACCAAAAAGGCATATGTGGTATCAGATAGCGATGAACTCATACCTCTTCTCCATGTAGCCTATAGGACCGCCGTATCACCCCGAAAAGGCCCTGTGCTCATTTCAATCCCCTATGTGTTGTTTGAAAAGGAGGTGCGTCGTGTATTGAAAAAAACCTCTGAGCATACAGAGCGTTCTGTTGATTTAAGTGGTATGGAAGGTATTCTGAAAAACAAAAAACGACCTGTTATTATTGGAGGTAAATCACTACTCTTTCCAGAAGCATCTCCAGTTCTTGATAGAATCTGTATAAACTGTGCCATACCATTCCTAACAACAACCGGTGGCAAAGGCATTGTCCGTGAAGATAATCTGTATGCCTTTGGTAATGTTATGCAAAGGGGTGTTGTGAAGGATATACTTGAAGCATCCGATATTGTCATTGCCATTGGAACACGGCTCAGGGAGGTGGATGCAAAAAGAAGGGGTGTAAAAATCAAAGAACTGATTCACATTGATGTGGATGAATACTGGGTAAATAAAAATTATAAATCAGTATTTGCCGCAACCGGTTCTATTCTTACAGCATTGAAAAGTCTTGAAACGGTTCTGCAAAAAAAACACTTTACTTGGGATCTCACAAAACTAAAAGATACCCAAAAAAAAGAGTACGCTCTCTATGCAAAACAATATCCTGGATTTAAACTGGTCCAGACAATACGCGAATCAATCCCTGAAGAAACAATGGTTATCTGCGATCTCAATCTTCCTTCCTACTGGGCAGAATATTATTTGCCTGTTATCCATCAACAGACATTTATCATGCCCAGAGGAGTATCACCCATATACTACTCAATTCCTGGAAGTATTGGTGCTAAAATAGGTAACCCCGCAAGACCGTGCCTGAGCATCTGTGGAGATGGTGGTGCCCTTCCAACCCTCACTGAACTTTCCACCATAGTCCGGTACAACATACCGGTTATTATCTTCATGTATAATAATAACAGTTTTGGAATTCTCGATGAGTATATGGAAAATGTCTATGGATTGAAAAAAACTATGGCGCTCAACAATCCGGATTTTGTAACGATTGCTCGGAGTTTTAGTATGAAAGCAAAAAGAGTAACAACCTTTGATCAACTCAAAAGGGTGTTTCTTAGAGAGATTGGATGGGATGAGCCATTCCTTATTGAATTGGACTACCCTGTATTTCCACCGCCATGGAGAAGCTAATCTTTTGCCTGTTTTTTCTCATTAAAACATGCTAAAAAGGAACTATGAAGCACCTGCGAATCTCCATTGCCCAGATTAATCCAACGGTCGGTGACTTAAAGGGTAATGTGGAAAAGTGTATCCAGTATATCAAACATGCAAAAACATACAAAACAGATTTAATTATTTTTCCTGAATATACAATATCAGGGTATCCTCCGTATGATCTTCTTTTGAACCCTGATTTTCTCAAAGACTGTATGGTTAGTCTCATGAAGTTGGCCGCGTATACAACCAACAGTATAGTCATTGTAGGGTGCATCGATGTCCAACACAATGGTATCTATAATGGAACTGCCCTTATAGTACACGGAAAGCTCTTCCACATGTATCATAAGATTCATCTTGAAAAGAACCGTATTTTTGATGAATCGTATTATTTCAAAAGAGGTGATATACAGGCTCTCTTTTCGATAGATGGCTTGGGTACTATCATTACAATGGGTAATGAAGTACTGAGACCCCTGCCCCATGGTACCGGATTGATCGTTAATCTCCATACACATCCATTTATGACAGGAAGCCACGCTCTCAAAGAGGCAGCGGTTATTAATAAAGCAAGGAAACATGCGGCATACGCAGTATATGTCAACATGGTGGGGGCGGAGGATGGCATTGTATTTCAGGGCAGAAGTCTCATTATTAATGAACATGGAGGTATCACTGCTTCCGGCGCTGCATTTGAAGAAGATCTGGTGGTCGCCGACATCGAGTATGAAAGACAACGTGCCTCTCAATATGTCAAAATTCCCTTTACCGTAAAACATAAGACACCTATGAAAAATTTAAAGACGGAATACTCAAGTGACCCTGTAGAGGATATTTATTCTGCCCTTGTTACAGGCACGAGAGATTACATCCGTAAGAATGGTTTTCACACGGCTGTTCTTGGATTGAGTGGTGGTATTGATTCGTGTCTTGTTGCTGCAGTTGCTTGTGATGCACTGGGAAGCAAGAATGTTGTAGGAATATTCATGCCTTCAGAATATACGTCCAAGGAGAGTAAATATGATGCGTATTTACTTGCAAAAAATCTTAACATCCAGGTTATTGAAGTACCAATCGATACACTTTTTCACACGTATATCGATGCTCTGACACCCTATTGTAAGGATAAGATAACGGGAATAACAAAAGAGAATCTTCAACCTCGCATACGAGCCAATATCTTGATGGCATTCTCCAACGCCTTTGGCTGGCTTGTTTTAACGACAGGCAATAAATCAGAGTTTGCAACAGGCTATTCAACCCTCTATGGTGATAGTGCCGGTGGTTTTGCTGTTCTGAGTGATGTGTCAAAGACACTCGTGTACAAACTTGCGGCGTGGAAGAATACAAAAGAAGGGTATTCTGTAATACCTGATCGTGTACTCACAAAAGTCCCTTCTGCAGAGCTTAAGCCTGACCAGAAGGATACAGATACCCTCCCGCCGTATCACATATTAGACCCTATTCTCGAGGCTTATATTGAAAATAACAAATCATTGGATGCAATTCATGCTGCGGGTTTCAATAAAACGTTGATTAAGAAGATTATGCATATGGTAGATATACATGAATACAAGAGGAGGCAATCGCCCGTGGGTATAAAGGTTACCAAACAATCACTTGTGCGAGACAGGATACTTCCTGTAACAAATCGGTATAGATAATGTTTATCATAATTAGGGGTGAGGTGATACATGGCAGCAATTAAGAAAACAAAAATAACCATCCTCTGTGAGAATGTAGTATCCAATTTACGGGGTATAGGAGAACATGGTTTTTCCGCTTATATAGAGACCGAAAAGGGTTCGTACCTTTTCGACACAGGTTCAGGCCTTGGCATACTGTATAATGCCCGTATCTTTGGTAAAGACCTCCATGCCACAAAACAGGTATTTTTGAGTCACGGACATTATGACCATACCGGTGGCCTTGCTCGCGTTCTTGAAGTAAATCACAGACTGGATGTATATGCCCACCCGGCTGTGTTTGATGAAAAATTCAAAGTTACAAAAGAACAGGGCAGAATAGACAAGGAGTATATCGGCATACCGTATACGCGTTCCTTTCTGGAGCGACAGGGTGCAACCTTTCAATTGAGGAAAACTTTTCAGGAGGTAGCCCATGGCATCTTCCTTACAGGAGAAATACCACGTTCCACAGATTTCGAACGTGGCGATACAAGGCTCTTTGTAAAAAAAGGTGGACGATTCCTTCCTGATACCCTGTTAGACGATCAGGCACTCATAATCAATACGCGAAAGGGGCTCGTTGTTGTGCTCGGCTGCGCCCATGCTGGAACAATCAATACGTTGCAGTACATAGCAAAGAGAATGGGTAACTCCCATTTTCTTGCAGTCATCGGTGGAACGCACCTTGGTTTTTTAGAAGAAACACAGTTGGAACGTTCCATAGAAATATTACATGAAATGGACATAAAGTTTCTGGGATTTTCCCATTGCACAGGAGTTATGGTAGCACAAAGGCTTGCTCATGAGTTCAAGGGAAACTGCGTCTATGCTGCTGTGGGCACTACATTTGAGTTTTAATATGGTGTGACACAATTAGAGAAAACCAATATCGTGGAGGTTCCATGAACACAATAGGAGAAACAGTAACCGGTTCAGTATTCACCATCATATTAAACAGACCGGATAAGAAGAATGCAATGAATTCTGAGCTTCTCAACGACCTTTACAGGGCCCTTGAGAATGCTGAAAATTCAAAAGCTTCCGTCGTTGTTATAAGGGGCGCAGGGCATACATTTTCTGCAGGGGGAGACCTCCTTGAATTTAAAAGCAGTGATGATGCAGGCACGTTGATTGACAGAATGGCATTAGCCCTTCACAATAGTATTAAAAAGATTCGTCAGATAGATGCCATCGTTGTTGCCATTGTGGAGGGTGCTGCAGTGGGAGCAGGATTTGGTCTTGCCCTTGCCTGTGATATAACTGTTGCAGAACAAAAGGCTATCATGAATATGGCATATCGAAGGGTTGGGCTCACACCTGATGGTGGGGGCAGTTTCTTTCTTTCCCGTCTTGCAGGTGCAAAACGATTTAGTGAATTCTATCTCCTCTCCCGTAATATCACGATGACAGAGGCTCAAAAACTGGGCCTTGTAAATTTTGTGTATCCCCAGGAAGAGCTCGAATCAAAAGTCGCACAACTTATAGATAGCCTTCAGGCTTTACCCATGGAAACCATACACTATTTTAAAGAACTCGTGAACGCTTCGTTTTATAAGGGGCTCGAGGAACATCTCGATAGAGAGAGATTATTCGTTGCAACGCTTGCAGGGAAGACACAATTCAAAGAACGGCTTGAAAATTTCTTTTTGAAGAGATAGGTATGACAGGTATCCTCCTCTCCACAATTTTCATCTACATATGCCTTCTCTGGTTTACCGGTATCTATGTTACGAGAAAATCAAAATCATCGGAGGCATACCTCGTTGCATCCCGGGGATTGTCCGTTCCCTTCATATCTGTCCTCATTGCCGGCACATGGATTGGCGGGGTATCTATTGTGGGTATGGCTCAGGGTGCATACATCCATGGAATAAGCGCCCTGTGGTTCCAGTTCGGTATATGGGTCGCCATGGGTGCCACTGCGCTCCTGTTGAATAAGATTCTTAAAGGGAAAAAGACATATTCCATACTTGATGTAGTGGGAAGTATCTACGATAAAAAGACCACACAACTTGCCGGCATTCTTCAGCTTATCTTCTCCATCTGGGTTGTGACCATGCAGATTGTTGGTGGTGGCGCCATCCTCTCTGTCATACTCAAAGGGTACATAACCTTCAAAGAGGGGATGCTTTTAACAGCCATAGTCTTTACTGTTTATAATGTCATGGGCGGTTTTGTTGCCACGGCATATACCAATCTCATTCACATCTGTGCCATCTTTATTGGTCTCTTCCTTGGCGGTCTCTATGTCATCGTGAATACCCATGCATTGAGCCATATGATAACGCATAGTCACTATTTCGACCCCTTTGGCGATCTCGGCATAGTACAGGCTTTGAGCTGGGCATACATAAATTTTACGCTCGGTGTCCTTGCCCAACCGGTTATCAATACTGCATCGTCAGCAAAAACATTGCGGGAAGGTAAAATCGGTATAGTGATTGGAAACTGTATTGCCATACCTGTGGTAATCATGGCTGGCCTCTGTGGCATAGTAGCACAATATATGTTTCCCAATATACCCTCTATCACTGCACTTCCTGTTCTCTTAAACATTGTCCCGCCCTTTATTGCTATCTTCTTTCTCCTCAGCATGTGGGCACCCCTCATGAGCTCAGGTTCCCCATTTCTCATGGGAGCAACAACTCTTGCAGTAAAAGGGTACATTGCTCCTTTTTTCAAGATTGGCAACGACCGTTCATTGCTCTTCGTATCACGCATAACCACCTTCCTGATAGGGTTTATTGCACTACTCCTTGGGTTCTTTGTGAGGGAGATTCTCAGAGAAGTTACATGGATTGCTGTTTTCTTAAGCGCCATTGTGTATATTGTGTTTATCGGATGGATGGGATTCAGAGTGAAAAGTATCTATGCCTTTGTCTCGCTTCTCGGAACAGTTATTATTATCATCCTCTCATTCATTTTCGAAATTCATAAGATTATTCACCCCATCTGGCCTGTAACCTGTTTTATAGGAATTGTCATGACGTACGCTATCTGTAAAAAACAATACAATAAATAATCAGTCAATAGTCACAATAATCTGAGGAAGACATCCAGAGATTATTATAGATAAACAGAAAAGTATAAAAGATTAACCTGTGAGGGACAGAAGATAGGATTGAAGGTTAACTTTCTTTTTAGTTAGATTGAGTTTACGCCTGATGTTGTACCGATGGATATCGATTGTCCGTGTGGAAAGACCCAAAAGCTGTGACATTTCTTTTGTTGTTTTACCTTTTTTTATTAGGTCTGCTATTCGTATTTCACGGGGGGTAAAGTTTTCATAGCGCGATGCCATACGCCGTATAAAGGGCGACATAATTTCTCCCAGATTGGATTCAATAATACCGACAATAGCTTCGTTTGACTGGTGTCTGAGTGTTTTCAGCCGCTCCACATAAGGTAACACCAGTTCCCTGATGTTATTAACCACCTTTTCTTCCAGTTCATGGGTATCCTGTTCTCTGTGTTTGAGAAGTACGTTCAGTGCTGCATTTGCTTCCTCAAGACTTCTTGACTTTTTTTCAAGCTCTTCCTGAAAATTTTTACGTTCTGTTATATCAATCATGGTTCCTTCATAGTAGAGAATATTACCCTCTATATCACGTACCACTCGCATATTTGTGCTTATCCATATTATCTTCCCGTCTTTTCTGCGGCACTGTACTTCAAAATTGTTCACAAAACCATCTTGTTCCAACAACCTCCTCAATTCTCTTCTTCGTTCAGGATCAACATATATATCATATGCAAGGTCATGGATAGAGGCAATCATCTCTTCCGGAGAAGTATATCCGAAAAGACGCGTGAATGCAGGATTTGCACTAAGTACACGACCATCCACACTCGTCTGGAATATTCCTTCTGTAGCATTTTCAAAAATTTTTCGATATTTTTCTTCTGCCTGCCTGATTGCTTCTTCAGACCGCTTCCGCTCTGTGATGTCCCGCCAGATTGTAAAAAGTATAGGTTGACCTGCAAGCTGAATAAGCGTGAATGAACCATCAATGAGTACCTCCTCCCCATCGAAGCGACGAAGCATCCATTCGAAACGGCTCATCCCTTCTTTGAGAGCCTGTCGTACAATGCTCCTTGTCTTTTCTGAGGAGGGTATACCATCAGGCTGTACATCTGGAGAAATATCAGAAGGACTAAGGCCTATAAGCTGTTCTTTATTGGTGCAACGCATGAGCGATAACGCTGCTTCATTACAGTCAACAATTCTTCTCCTGCTGAGTAAAAAAATCGGGTCAGCTGATTTTTCAAAAAGGAGTCTGAATTTTTCCTCACTTTCCTGAAGAGCCCTTTCTGCTTTCTTTCGCTCGGTTACATCCCTCAATACGGTGATAATGTAATCCTTCAATATAATGGATCTAAATTCAATATCCTTTGTTTCACCATTCTTACACTGTATGGTGAACTCCTCATCAACCCATTCCTTGCTTTCCGACAATACCCTCCCACGCCAGAAATCCAGCACTTTTCTCCGGTACTCCATATCAGGATATGCCTGCCTGAACCATTCCTTCCCCGTAGGAACATCCTGGTGGGTATACCCGGTAATCTTTGTAAATTCCTGATTTACAAACAAGAAAACACCGTTGATATCGGTGAGAATCACCCCCATTGGATTATTGTTGAGGATGGTAAGAAGGTCTTCTTTTTCTTTCCGTAACGCATCCTCTGCTTCTTTACGTTTTGTGATGTCCTCAGCAAAGCCCTCATAATAGACTATGGCTCCTGCGTCATCTCTGACGGCTCGTGCATTTATAGACACCCATATCCTGTGTCCATCTTTCCGGTATAATTCTATCTCCATTTTTGTGACAATATCTCCCTGCTCTATTGAGTGCCTGAGCTTCTCTCTGTCCTCGGATTTTACATAGTAGTTCTCGATATTTGAAACGTCTCGTATCATTTCCTCAGGTGAGTTAAAACCAAACATGGTTGCAAAGGCTTTATTGACGCTGATAAGTCGTCCATCTGGCGTGACCTGAAAAATACCATTGATGGCATTTTCAAAAATGTCCCTGTACCGTGCCTCAGCCTGTTTTAGATTCTCTTCAACCTTCTTTTTATCAGTGATATCGTGCCAGACTGCATGGATAATTAACTCGCCCCTTACAGGGATCATCGTCAGTGATATATCAACCCAAATATCATTGCCCTGAAAGCTTTTGAATTTCCATTCTGAACGCGCATGTCCTTTTGTTATGACCAGCGACCACAAGATCTCCTGCTTATCTGCAGAGAATTGTCCATCTGGTTGTCTCTCAGGAGATATATCAAGTAGCGTGAGTCCCACAAGTTTCTCTTTCTCGGGACATTGAAGTATTGAAAGTGCTGCCTGGTTACAATCGATAAACCGATTTTCTTTAATAAGAAAAACAGGATCAGGAGACTGCTCAAACAGAAGATGGAACTTCGTCTCACTTTCTTTAAGAACCTCTTCGACTTGTTCAATTAATTGTCGGAGACGAATATTTTCTTCATCCATTGTTTTCATTGTGAAACCAGTTATGCAGCGATATTCTAATGCGTCAGTCTATAATAGAAAAGTGTAGCAAGTTTGGGAGAATATATCAAATACCCCACTGATGGGGTAATGTATTTTTCTTTGTGTCAACACAAGAAAATGGGGTACCATCATAGCCAAAGAACCCTCAACGGTTCGATCAATGACAATGAGGAGGTACCCCACGATGGAACACAAGATTATGATACGGAG
>Ga0272448_1004665_pt1 | contig 15483 bp, 12 predicted proteins | sample YNPCB0191_FD_202220 | JGI IMG/M metagenome (GOLD analysis project Ga0272448, IMG submission 202220) | Hot spring sediment microbial communities from Yellowstone National Park, WY, United States - YNP-CB-019-1 | ecosystem: Environmental > Aquatic > Thermal springs > Hot (42-90C) > Sediment...
AAAGAAAAGCTCCAAACAATAGGTAGTCTATAACCAAGCTTGTCAGCTATAACGCCGCTTGGAAGCGTTAACAGAGCAAATGCAAGCCTAGCTACAGTAACGATTAATCCAACCATGAAAGAATTGAACCCCAGTTGACTAAGATAAAGAACTAGTAAAGAAGTAGACAAATTAAAGCCTAGAATGAGTAAACTGACTGAAAAACTTACTAAGACTATGTTTCTAGTTAAGCCTAAGTCATCGAGATTCAAGCTTGGAGGAATGAGAGGTTTTTTCTCGATATAAAAATATTGTGTTTACTAGCTTAACCCTTTACTCTAAAACTAATTAAAAAAAGGAGTTCGTAAGAGCATCGAAGAAACTATACTTATTATTTGTAAGAAGCAAGTCTATACACGATGTATTCTAAGTTAACTTTGTAACTTAAGATAATAAGCTAAAACTTATAAGTGATTAAGGTAATAAATTAAGTACAATGCAGGAATTAGCAATTCATGGTGGAAAGAAAACTAGAACGAGGCCATTTCCAAACAAAAAGGATGTAGGAATAGAAGAGCTAAAAGAAGTAGCAGAAGTTATATGGTCTGGTCAACTTAATAGAGTTGGAGGAACGAAGGTTTCAAACTTTGAAAAAGAGTTTGCAAAACTATATGGAGTTGAATACGCTGTAGCGTCCACTTCTGGAACTGCTTCGATTCATGTAGCACTTGGAGCATTGAATCTTGATCCTGGTTCTGAGGTAATAACTGGACCAATAAGCGATATGGGTTCAATAATACCAATCTTGTATCAGGGCCTAATTCCTATTTTTGCTGATGTTGATCCTAAAACTTATGCTTTAGATCCTGAAGATGTTGAAAGAAAGATAAGCGAAAAAACGAAAGCCATAATGGCAATTCATTTGTTTGGTCTTGCGGATAAGTTGGATGAATTGAGAAAGATTGCGAAGGAACACAATCTATATCTTATCGAAGACACATCACAAGCACACCTAGCAGAGTACAAGGATAAGCTTGCAGGTACAATTGGGGACATTGGATGCTTTAGTTTGCAGCAGTCGAAGCAGATGACAACAGGTGATGGAGGCATGACTATATTTAAGGACAAAGAACTTTATGAGAGAGGTTCGTTGTTCGCAGATAAAGCCTGGCCAAGGAGTGGAAATTTAGCTGATAGAGGTTACCTTTTTCTAGCAATGAACTATAGAATGACAGAACTTCAGGGAGCAGTAGGATTGGCCCAAGTAAAGAAGATTAGGAACATAGTTGAGAGAAGAAGAAAAGTAGGAGAAAAACTAGTAAAGATGATAAAAGAAGAGGTTGAGGGTGTAATTCCTCCTCATGTACCAAGTTATTGCAAACATTCTTTTTGGCTTTTTCCGATAACGTTGGATGAGGAAAAAATAAAGATAGCTCCAGAAGTTTTCAATGAAGCACTGAATGCAGAAGGCATACCTTCTAGCTTTGGTTATATAAAGAAGCCACTTTACCTTTATCCAGTGCTAAAGGAAAAAATTACTTTTGGAAGGTCTCATTACCCATTTGATTTACCAGAAGCAAGAAAGTTAGAATACAAAGAAGGAGATTGCCCAAATGCAGAGAAATTGTTGAAAAAAGTTATTACAATACCAGTAAACGAGTTTTATGAAGATGAGGATATCGAAGACATAATTAAAGCCTTAAAGAAAGTTTCAAACTACTACATAAAAAATAAGTTAAATAACCTAAGTTAGAAGCTCTTACTTCAGAAAATAACCTAGTCTTTGAAGCTTTCCCTTATCAATTCAATTGATTTCCTTACCCCTAAAAATGGGTCCTCTCTCCCTTCAAATTCTATAGAGATATATCCTTTGTAGTTTGCCTCTTTTAATATTTCGTAAACTTTTTTATAGTCTATGTCTAGAGTATACCAAACACCTCCTCCAAAGTAAGTCTTTGCATGAACTAATACTGAATACTTTGCGATTTTCCTTAAGCTTTCGTATGTATCTTCTATGAAGTTACCAGTATCCATGAGAGCTCTTAAGTAATTTGAATTTAATGAAGTTATTATTTTCACTAGATTCTCTGGACTTCTTGTTAAGCCCCAATGATTTTCAAGAGCTAAAACAATTCCATAGTCTTCAGCAACCTTTAACAGATCTTCAATAGAACTCATAACCCATTCAAACGCATCCTTTTCGGAGTAACCTTCTATTGGTGGCTCAATGCCTTTGTTTTTCATGAACTCATCGAAGCTTTTTATTGTCATCCACCTACCAGAATTTATTCTTATAGCGGGAGCTCCCAAGCGATATGCTAGCTCTAAAGATTTTTTTGTTTTCTCGATTTCTTTTTCTCTAACCTCTTTACTCGGAGAAACAAAGTTTTGATGGGTAGCAACACAATAAATATCTAAGCCAAGTTCCAATGCTTTTGTTTTTATCGAGTTCAGATAACTTGTGTCTCTTGATTCAAGTTGAACCTCAAGTACTTCGATACCACTTAACTCAAGTTTGTAAGCTTGTTCCATAACGTACTCAATTGGAGTTCTAACTTCAGAGAAATGCCAAAACGAATACGTTGAAGTCCCAATCTTTAAGTTCATTTAAAAGAAGTAAAAGTAGAGCTGTATTTAAGTTTTTTGAGTCGCATTACTCGTTGGAAAAACTTATTAATGTACAACACTCTAATAAATAGAAGAAAAATGACAAGGTTTCCTAAGGGATTCATGTGGGGAATCTCGATGGCAGCATTTCAATACGAAATGGGACATTCAAAGGAAGCTGTAGATCCAAATAGCGATTGGTACCTGTGGCTACATAACGAGGAGAACAAGAAAAGAGGAATAGTTAGCGGAGACGTTCCAGAAATGGGACCAGGATACTGGGACCTCTATAAGGTAGACCACGACTGGGCTGAGTGGCTAGGTCTAAATGCTTGGAGGATGAATCCCGAATGGAGTAGGATATTTCCTAAGTCAACAGAAGAAGTTAAAGTTAATGTAGAATCCAAGGAAGGAGACATTATAGATGTAGAAGTCACAGAGAAAGACCTTAAGAAACTTGATGCCATGGCAAATCAAAAGGCAGTAAAGAAATACAAGGAAATTTTTAAAGACATAAACGAAAGGGGAATAAAACTAATAATAAACTTGTACCACTGGCCATTGCCAATATGGATCCACGATCCAATAAAGGTTAGAGAATCAAAACTAAAAGATGGTCCAAAAGGATGGTTAGAAGAAAGAACAGTAGTAGAGTTTGCTAAGTTTGCAGCTTACATTGCATGGAAGTATGAAGACTATGCTTACATGTGGAGTACGATGAATGAACCAAACGTAACGTGGAGCATTGGATACCTTGGAGGTAATTTTCCACCCGGTGTTAACTCAATAGAAGCGGCAACGAAAGCAGCTTACAACATTACTCAAGCTCATGCTAGGGCTTATGACCAGATAAAAAGAGTAATCGGTAAAAAAGCAAAAGTAGGAATAATATACGCAACAACACCTTCTGAGCCATTAACTAATTCTGAAAAAGACATTGAAGCAGCAAAGATTTCAGATGAAGTTTCAACAAAATGGTTCTTTAACGCAATAGTAAATGGAGTAATTTCAAAGAACTTTGTTGGAGAAAAGATTAAGAGAGAAGACATGAAAGAAAAGGTAGATTGGATAGGAGTGAACTACTACTCTAGAAGTGTCGTTAGATCAAAACAGGAACCTCCTGGTTACGAAAGTGTTGCCGGCTATGGTTTTGGTTGTAGTAACATGGAAAGATCTAACGCAGGTTTACCGGTTTCAGAATTTGGTTGGGAAATTTATCCAGAAGGAATAAGAAAGGCATTAAAATTGTACAAAGAGTATGAAAAACCACTTATGATAACTGAGAATGGAGTAGCGGATAAAAAAGATAGACATAGAACATGGTACATTGTTTCTCATCTTTATCAAGTAAGCAAGGCCATAGAAGAAGATGGGCTAAAAGTTACAGGGTACTTACACTGGAGTTTAATAGATAATTTAGAATGGGCTTCAGGATTTAGCAAAAGATTTGGTTTAATATACGTTGACATGGGTACTAAGAAAAGAGTTCCAAGACCTAGTGCATACTTGTATAGGGACATCGTTACCTCGAATGAGATACCAGAGTATCTTTTAGAGTATAGCAAATTTCCAAACGCTATTACTTAACATAGAAAAGGAGTAAACAACAAATTAAAGCTTTTTTATTAGTTTAGATGCCCTAATTTAGGGTTATAGATAATTAAGAAATAAGAACTTAGATTAGATGTCCAAGTAGAGGTAGAACTCATATGGATGCGGAAGCGATGAAACTTGCTTATATTGAGACACTTCAAGTTCGGCTAAAGCATCAATTAAGTCATCAGTAAATATTGGTTTTAAGAAATCTGAATCACTTTTTAATGCTTCAACAGCTTCTCTTAGACTTGTTGGTAGCTCTTTTATTCCAAGCTGTTTCTTTCTTTCTGGAGTTATAGAATAAATGTTTTCATCTACGGGGTCTCCTGGGTCGATCTTCTTCTTTATGCCATCTAATCCTGCAGCTACTATGCTTGCAAAGCAAAGGTAAGGATTACATGAAGGATCTGGAGTTCTAAACTCAACTCTTTTTTTGCCAGCATTCTTTTCTCCTTTTTCGTAGACTGGAATTCGAACATTTGCAGACCTATTACTCTTGCTCCAAGCTATATAAATTGGAGCCTCATAACCAGCTACAAGCCTTCTGTAAGAATTAGTGGTTGGAGCAACTATTGCTGAAAGTGCACGACTGTGTTCAAGCAAACCTCCAACAAAGTATCTTCCAAGCTGACTAAGCTCTGCATACTCGTCTGAAGCATCAAAGAAAAGGTTTGAAAGTTGAACTGTTTCCAAATATGGAGTTGGATCTGATAAATCTTTTCCCCACAAACTAACATGTACATGCATACCGCTACCATTGTCGCCATAAATTGGCTTTGGCAAGAAAGTTGCAACTTGATTTCTTCTGTACGCTATATTCTTTGCAACATATTTTAAGGTTACAACGTTGTCAGCCATCTTAGTTAAGGTATCGCGCACCATATCAATTTCACATTGCCCTGCAGTAGCTACTTCATGGTGATGAGCCTCGCAAGGTATGCCAAAATCGTTCTCTAAAGTAATAACAACTTCGTTTCTGTAATCCATTAATGTATCCTGAGGAGGTACTGGAAAGTAACCTTCCTTGAACCTAATTAAGTAACCGCCATCTTCTTTCGACCATGGCGCCTCTTTCGAAGTTATTGAGTAAGATTGCCCCTTAAAAGGAGAAAGAACATCCAAAGAAACCTTATCGAACACGAAGAATTCAACCTCTGGACCCCAATACGAGGTATCAAAACCTAAACTTCTTACATAATCTTCTGCTTTTTGAGCTATATATCTTGGATCTCTTGAAAAGTTTCCTTTCCCAAAGCCCATATCGACGTTACATATTAGTCGAGCAACCTTATAGTTACCATTGTACCATGGAACAATAGAAAAAGTACTTAGATCAGGCATTAAAACCATATCAGACTCATGAATCTCTGTAAAGCCTCTTATTGAAGAGCCATCAAGCTTTGGAATGCCTTCCACTAAGCTTTCTTGTGATAAGTTGGAGGTTGAGATCGTAACATGCTGGAGCCTTCCAGGAAGGTCCGTAAATTGAAGGTCTAAGAACCTAATGTTCTCCTTTTTTATTCTTTCAAGGACTTTGGTGCTTAGTTCCTCACCCTGTAGCATGCCAACAAACAAGCATACCCATATTTAAATCTTTTGCTTATAAGTACCGTAAATTTGAACTTATTTGCACAATTGTACATAAAAAGACAACTTTTCTTCACATTTTCATAAAGCAATATTCAGGCTTTCCTTTATAGGCGTTAAAACTACGTGAGTGTTTGTCCTTACTACGTTTGGTATAGAAAGTAAAGACTTAGTGAACCTACTTAGTTCCTCTGTTGACCTAAACTTACTTATGACTACAACGTCGTTTTCTCCAGTTATGTCGTAAACGATAAAAGTGTTCGGTATGCTTGCTATTTGGCTCTCAACTTCAAGCAATTTCCCTCCAGAAACTGTTATCTCAGTAACAGCAGTAACTGAATAGCCTAGCTTTCTATAATCTACTTCGATTGTATAGCTCTTTATGACGCCCATTTTCTCAAGCTTCTTTGTTCTTGCTAACACAGTTCCGGCAGAAACCTTAAGCTTCTCGGCTATCTTTCTAAATGAAACTCTTGAGTCCTTCATGTACTCCTTTAGTATTTGAATATCAAGCTCATCTACTTTTTCTTCGCTCACATAATTTTATTTCTTAATACGACTTAAAAAGCTTTGTTTCAAACCAGAACTGCAACCTAAGGCTTAAGGGTTAACACTAAGTTTGCTTGTTAGCAAAAGTTTTCAGTGAACTGTCCTCTACTTATTACAATCTCTTCATTTGTATTCTTCATGGAATATTCTCAAAAGAATATTCTTATTTTTTATGATTTATGAGTGCACCATTTCTTGACTCTATCAAGTTGGCTACTGCTTGGCGTTGAAACTTTAGTTCTTTTTAACATTCTCCATACTAAAGTCATGAGATTCTCAAATTTCAGAAACTGTTAACCACGACACATTCTTAAAGAGATTAACTTTAAGCTATAGCCCAAACTTTCTAAACACATAGTACTTTGGAAAATCAATGAGAAGTGTAAAGAACATCGAATATCCTAAGATGACCAATATTTCGTATACTGTTAACGGATAAATGAAGATGCCAAAGGCTCCAAGTATCATGAATCCAATTATAGTTGCCGTACTTGTAATAAGCAACTCTCTACCTGGACGTGAAGACCAAAAGTGCCTTCGCTCCCTTATGATTAATACTCTAAACTGACTATTAAATACAAGATTTAGTAGTACTAAACTACGAAGGTGTTCCATATTTAAATGGAAATACTGAACTCCTGTGAATATTACAAGCATACCTTCCAAAACTAAAAATGCAGCGGGAACTAATGATGCGAGTGTAATGTTTTTCACATTCCATTTGTTAGGACTTTTTGTATGCTCAACGTTATCTGTTGCCAGCGACATTGTTACAAAGTCATTTGCGAATACAAGTAAGGACATGCCAAGAAGGGAAAGTACAAGATCGTGTAGCCAGAAAAAGCTTAGAGTCAACACAGAAATAAACTCTATGACCTTTGTAACCTTGTTGATTACCCATGAGAGTGCACGCTGATATGTTTGTCGACTTACTTTAATTAGGTCAACTATTACACCCATTCCAGGCTCAGTTAAGACTACACTTGCAGAAGCTTTAGCTACATCAGTTGAGTTACTCACAGCAATACCCATTTCAGCTTGCTTCAGCGCAGGAGCATCATTAACACCATCGCCAGTCATTCCAACCATATGACCCTTAGACTGAAAAAGTTTAACTATCTTGTATTTGTCCTCAGGATATATCTCAGCAAACCCATCTGCTTCTTCAACTATTTTTTCTTGTTCCGCTTCGCTTAAGCCTTCGAGGTCAGGTAGTCTTATAATTTTATCGCCAATTCCTACCTGACGTGCTATTTCTTTGGCTATAGCAATGTTGTCACCAGTTAACATGACTGGTTTTACTTCGAGCTTCCTTATTTCTTCTATCATACTCTTCGAATCAGGTCTAGGAGGATCGGCCAACGACAATAGGCCTATAAGTTTAAGATTATCGTTGTTGTTCTCTTCCGACTTAGCAACAGCTATTGCTCTATAGCCTTTACGCGAGAACTCTTCTATCATTTTGTTTGCTGAATCTATAGTTTTTTTATCTATATCTTTACACAACGACATGATAACTTGGGGTGCTCCTTTAACTACCTTAAACTGATCTTCGCTTACTTTGACAATGGCTTCTGTTCTCTTCGTAGAGGGATCGAATGGCTTATAGGAAACTTGTTTGTACTTGCTGAGGTCAACTTTAAGATCTTTAGCATAAGAGATTACCGCGAGGTCTATTAAGTCGAGACTTTCCTCTTTTGATGCTAGAGCCGCAAGAGCTATAACTTCTTCTTTTTTGTATTCATAGAAAGGTACAACATCAACAACAGATAACTTGTTTTGAGTTATCGTGCCAGTTTTATCGAGGCATAGAATGTCTATTGAGGCCGCATCTTCGATTGAATCAAGCCTCGTTACAAGAGCTCCTTTTTTAGCAAGCTCTACAGCTCCAACAGCTTGAATTATAGTTAATACTGCAGGAAGCGCTACTGGGACTGCACCCATAAGAAAAGTCACAACAAAAGTTAATACTGTTAGCAAATCTACATTAATAAGCAAAGCATAAGAAGAAACCAGGAGCGACGCCGCAACACCAAAATACATCATGTACTTAATTACAGCCATCATTATTTCTTCTTGATGCGATTTTGGCTTAGCTATTTTAACTAGTTCAGTTGTTTTACCAAAGTATGTGTTTGCTCCAGTATTAACAACAACACATATTGCTTCGCCGCGTCTCACTATTGAGCCAGAATAAACAACATCAGACTCATGAACGTCAACAGGAAGAGATTCTCCAGTTAATGCAGATTGGTCAACAGAAAGTTCACCACTTATAATCTTAGCATCTGCAGGTACTATGTCTCCAAGTCTAATAGAGATGACGTCACCAGGCACTACTTCTCTAGCCTCTTTTATTGTCCAAGCGCCATCCCTTAGAACCTTTGCTTTTATGGCTAGCTTTTTCTTTAAAAGCTCAACTGCCTTTTGTGAACCACGAGCGTGCCAATGGCCTATAACTGCGTTAATCGTTAGTAGCACGAATATTATAATTCCTTCTATATAGTGTCCCAATAAGAGCGAAAGTACTGCGGCTAGTTCAAGTAACCATGGCATAGGCCCCCAAAAACGAAGTAGAAAGTCAACGACGGGATTTCTCTTTTTCTCTACCACTTCATTATACCCAAACACTTCAAGACGTCTTTTTGCTTCGGATTCAGAAATGCCTTTTTCAGTAGTACCTAACAGTTTCATAGTTTCTTCAATTGAAAGATTTTTGAAATCAGACGTGCTTTTTGCCTTCAGCTAGTGTGCCACCTCTCTATGAAGTTTTTAACATTTAACTTTAGCATGCCCTTTTTCTTTCGCTTTATAAAGTTTGTGATTGAAGTTAGCAGAGGAGCTTATGAAAATGTGGATTATCTTTAATTCAAAGTACCAAAAAAGAAGAGGAATTTCTTATTCTTTAGAAAATAATTGAGTTAGCGAGACAATTCTAGATTTTTCTTGTAGTTTGAAAATCAGGTTTTCTTATTACTATTTGTTCACCACTTTAACTGTCATTTCAACAATTTTCTCAACTTTCCATTGAAGTGTGTCAACTACTACAATGGCTCGAGTATCTTTCGAGCTAAGGAACAAACGAACTTTTACAACCTGACCAAGTATCCTTCCATTAGCATCTACTGAGACGCTTGTGAAAAATCGAACAAGTGTGACATTAAATCCATTTGGGAAAAGAGCTTTAACATCGTTGTCTTTCTCTATAACATTAAGTATCTTGTTCTTAAATTCTGGACTTACGCTTTTGTTGCTTAACACAAGATTTGAATGGCCAATTGCTAAGAAGCCTTTTGATCTTGCAAAATTAAGGTAAGGTATTCGATTTTGTGGATTACTAAAAACTATAAGCAACATTGACCCTGTTACTATAGCAGAGAGCAAAATTATTGAAAAAGTCATCAGGAAGGCTTTTCTTTCCATGCTACGCCACCTAAATCTTTGAATTCGAACGTTCTTATATAAGATTTACGAACGAATCATCTATTCTTAAATTATCTTTAGTTTACCAAAAACCAAAGGAAATTTTTAGTACTATTTAACTTAATCTAAAAAGAAAAAGTTCTTTTCAAGTCTAAGTTGTCGAGTTTTTCAATGAACTTAGCTATCAACTTTGATGCATTTTCAATATCGTTAAGCGAGACCACTTCAACTGGAGAGTGCATGTACCTCAAGGGGATTGAGATTAAGCCTGTGATAACGCCTCCTCTACTCACCTGTATCGCGGCTGCATCAGTTCCACTTAAGTTTGGAAGGGCTTCTAACTGATAAGGAATGTTAAATTCTTTTGAAACTTCTTCTAGTAGCGTCCACATTTTTGGATGAAAGTTTGGCCCAATCCCTATGACAGGTCCTTTTCCTAAATCTACTCCAGATATTAGATTTGGATCTACTCCTGGAGAAACAGCATGTGTTACATCTACGGCAATGGCAATGTCTGGTTTTACATTATAAGAAGAAGTAATAGCACCTCTTAAACCAACTTCTTCTTGAACAGTTGCCACAGTATAGAGCTCTCCATTTATTCCATTACTTAGCGCGATGTATGTTGCGTAAAGTATTGCTACAACACCAGCTTTGTCATCTAACCCAACACCTGATACTTTACCATCAACTAGATCTGATAAGTAGGGGGTTGTAGTTCCAACAGTTCCTGGTCTTATGCCTAAATTTAGAACATCCTCCCTAGAATTAGCTCCAATATCTATGTACATGTCTTCTATTTTTACTGCTTTTTCTCTTTCTTCAGGTTTAGTGAGATGAACTGCTTTCGCTCCTATTACGCCATTAATTTTTCCCTTTTCAGTATAAAGCGTTACCTTCTGCCCATAGATGACTCTTGGGTCAAATGATCTTGACGAAAAGTAGATGAACCCCTTCTCATCAACGTTTGTGACCATTAATCCAACTTGATCCATGTGTGCAGCTAACATTAACTTGTACTTCTCTCCACTTCTTTTAATTCCATAAAGATTACCCATAACATCAGACTCTACGCTCATTCCTATGCTAGTAAGAATTGATGAAATTTTTTCCCTTGCTTCAGTTTCAAAACCAGATACGCTTGGAGAAAGAACAAGCTCTTCAATTAATTTCCTTATGTTAAAGCTTTGCGCTTTCATTTGTCACACAACGACTAGAAAGCTGTATTAAAACTTTTTAAAAATTCAACGAACAAAGAAGTTACGAATTAAGCTTTAGACGACGTCGAACAGCCAAAGAAGTTACAAAGAACCTTTTCTAAGTATGCTAGCAAAGAAATAGAGCTTTCAAAGCTTGACTTTAGATTTAAGAATGGGTTAGCAAAACACTCAAGTTCTATTGAAATTGTAGGCTCCTTAAGCTGTAGCTCAGGAGCACCATACAATCCTGGACCCTCTTTCGAGTTATGAATGTAGCTTACTTCAAGTCTTTGTACGTCGATTGCTTTAATTTTTTTAAGCAACTCATTGTCTGTATTTAGTAGTTCTTCTAAACTTTCGAGTTCAGTAACGTTTGTTACAAACTTCATTTTTTTACCGGACAAAAAAGAGCTTTTAAGCTCAAGAAACATAATGCTACCAAAGTTAGAGTTAAGTTCCTTTTCTAATGTTAAAAGTCTCACTAGAAGTATAGAAACTTTGAAAGGGGAATCTCTTATGTTTCTTAAAGTTAGAAAAACGTTGTTGGGCTTTACTTTTGGTTTAAGCTTTAAGAAATAGTATTGGCCATTAATGTCAACTTCGTCAACAAGCTCTTTAAGTTGTGCTAGCTCTTTAGGAAAACTCATCTACGAAGCTAAGAAAAAGAAGACTTACTATTTAAAAGTTATTTCTAAGAGATCTCACACTACAACGAACTTTAATTAGTTTACTTTTCAATAACCAAAAGAGATAAAACGTCCTTTAAGTTACCTTTAAGAAATGAGTTTTAGTGTAATTTGTAGTAGATGCAGCAACTATAGGAGAATGGCAACAGAATGGAAGTGCAGTTGTGGTGCTCCTTTTAAAGTTGTACTTCAAGAGAAATTTAAAAAAGAAAAAATAATTAGAAGCAACAGATCGTTATGGCGGTATTTTCACTTTTTTCCTTATGTTAGAAAGGAAAAAATTGTTAGCTTAGGGGAAGGATGGACTCCTCTAGTAAGGGTAAAGGAGAACTTATGGTTTAAGCTTGATTACCTTATGCCAACTGGATCATTCAAAGATAGAGGCTCTTCTGTTTTAATCTCAGGGCTACTTTCTGAAATTTCAGAAGTAAGTGGCATTTCTGAAGACTCTTCAGGCAATGCGGGAGCATCAATTTCAGCTTATTGTGCAAGAGCTGGAATAAAATCAAAGATCTACGTGCCAGAAAAAGCTTCTGGACAAAAAATGCTACAAATATTAAGCTATGGTGCTCAAGTATTTAAAGTTAGGGGTTCTAGAGAAGAGGTTTCAAAGAAGGCTCAAGAAGTAGATGAAGGCTATATTTATGCTGGTCATGCGTGGCACCCATACTTTAGAGATGGGATTAGAACATTAGCTTATGAAATAGCAGAACAAACAAGATGGAAAAACTTCGACTATGTTTACCTTCCAGTTTCCTCTGGAACTCTTTTACTTGGATTTATGGACGGAGAAAAACATATGTATGACTCAGGAATAATAGATTCAATCCCGAGGGTTGTTGCATCACAGACAACGCAAGTTTCCCCAGTATACCACAAATTAAGAAACCTCCCATATTCGCCACCATTAGAAGTTAATACAGTAGCAGATGCATTAGTAAGTACAAATCCTCCTTTGTTAGAAGAAATGGTAAATACTTTAAAAGCAATGAATGGAGATGCAGAAGTTGTTAGTGAAGAGGAAATATTGAATGCTCATAACTTACTTGCAAAGAGTGGATTTTATGTTGAACCAAGTTCTGCTGTAGCGTTTGCAGCCTACCTAAAACAATTGAGAGAAGGAACAACTAACAAAAATAAAAGGGCATTAGTTGTACTAACTGGAATAGGTCTAAAGTCTCAACTTCTTAACGAAAACTATCTTTTGGAGATAACTTAAAAAATAAAAAAGAAAAAACCAAGAAATTTAGAACTTTATTGTAACACGTTTTCCAGTTTCTGCTGACTCTAGAATTGCATCAAGAATTACTGCATTTTTATACCCATCTTCAAACGTTGCACCATATGGCTCTATTTTCTTGTCATTAACTATTGCATCTATAAAGTGATAAACCTCGTTTATGAATGTATGCTCCCATCCAATTATGTGGCCTGATGGCCAATAGTGAGAAATATATGGATGATCCTTTTCAGTAACTAAGATTTCACTCCAGCCTAGTGTCTTTGCTTCTCCATCTGCGGAATAGAATCTTAGTTCATTCAATCTTTCTAAGTTGAACTCTATTGAACCCTTCTCTCCGTTGATTTCAAAGTTATTGTAGTTCTTCCTTCCTGTTGCAAATCTAGAAGCTTCAAATGTACCTATTGCACCGTTTTCAAATTCCAAGACTGCGGCAAAGGCATCTTCAACAGTTACTTTTCCTTTCTTGGTTGGATCTTCTGGCAAAGGCCGTTCGTTTATGAAAGTTCTTGTAACTGCAGAAACCGCAGTAACTTCGCCTAAGATAAACCTAGCAAGGTCAATTATATGGCTTCCCAAGTCTCCTAGAGGTCCACTTCCAGCCTTTTCTTTAACAAGTCTCCAAACTAGGGGGAAGTTTGGGTCTACGATCCAGTCTTGAAGGTACCTTGCTCTAAAGTGGTATATTCTTCCTAGTTTTCCAGACCTAACAATTTCCCTTGCTAAAACAACTGCAGGAACAAAGCGGTAATTAAAAGCAACCATTGTTTTTACAGAACTTCTCCTTGCTACTTCGAACATCTCCTTAGCTTCCTTGCTGTTTCTAGCTAAAGGTTTCTCGCAAAGAACATGCTTTCCTGCTTCTATTGCTGCAATTGATGGCTCAGCATGCATATCGTTTGGAAGAGAGTTATCTAAGATCTCTACTTCTTTATCTTTAATTACTTCTCTCCAGTCTGTTGTATACCTTTTAAAACCAAAATTTTCAGCAGCTTCTTTCACTTTACTTTCAGTTCTTCCAAATATTGTTATAAGCTCTGGAATTGCTGGAGCTGGCCAGAAGAAGTGAGGCATGTCTTTGAAAGCATGAGAATGTGCTTTACCCATGAAGGCATAACCAAGTAAGCCAACTCCAATCTTCTTAGTCATTTTTACCACCATGGTTTAACCTCTGGAGGCTCTACATTAACTAAAGGCTTTAAGTATGAAATTGCTTGCTCAACACCAGACTTTCTGCTAAAGCATGGATCCTCATGTTCTACGCTAAGAACGTAGTTGTAACCAACTTCAAGTAGCGCAGTTATTACTTTTCTCCAAGGCACATCGCCCCAACCAATCGTTCTAAATCTTACAGCCCTTGCAATTTGATTCCAAGGACCAGTTATTAGTACGCCCGTTCTTGAAGCACTGTGCTTAACTACTTCAACGTCCTTTGCATGAACATGATAAATCCTTTCGTTTAGTTCGTAGATGAATTGAACTGGATCCATCTGTTGCCAAACTAGGTGAGAAGGATCATAGTTAAACCCTAAAGCTTTGTGATTGTCGACAACTTTAAGTAGTGTTTTGGCAGTATCTAGGTTGTAGTTTAGCTCCTGAGGATGAGTTTCAAAAGCAATTTTTATTCCATGATCTTTTGCATAGTCTAAAATTGGAAGCCATTTTTCTTTAAACAGATCTAGGTAGCTTTCCCAGACCTTTTGATTTCCTGGAGGATAACCATACCACTTGCCCCACTCCGGAACTCCAGTAAAAGAATTAACAACAGGAACTTCTAGTGTAGCTGCTGCCTCAATAGTCTTTTTTAGCCTTTCAATGCCATACTTTGATTTCTCCTCTGGAGTTCCTTTAAACCACTCATCCGTTGAAGGATCATGAGGTCCAAGTACAAGCTGCCCCTCTAGGTGGTTGCTTAAAGCAGAAATTATGAGACCGTATTTCTCTACTGTACTTTTATACTCAGAAGCCCCACCCTTTATGATCTTTTCTATGTCAATATGGTTGCTCCCTTTCCATGCTGCAATTTCAACTGCTTGGTAACCGATAGACGAAACATATTCTAGCGTTTTTTCCAACGGTTGGTCGTTGTACAAAGCTAAGAATATGCCCACTTTCATCTTCTTTCACCGCTTATCAACAATATTTTTTGAAAATATAAGCTTTTACTAGTTCAACTACTTAATCTTAGAGTTCTGAGTTACGTAGTCTTTTGACTTTCGTAGCTCTTGGAATTCATTAGCTTAGGGCTTTTCTTGAGTTCATTGAAGCCCTTATAAGTCTCATCCTCTGTCAGGAGTGAAACTACTCCAAGTCATCATAGGCTCTTCGAAGAGCCTTAAACTTGAAGAAAGCTACGACCTTAAGGTTTTTCAGTACTTCGTCTTTATTTTTTAGTTTACTTAGACACCAATGTTTTCTCATTCTTAAGTTTACCTATTTGAAAACTGATGACAACAGCTTACTTAAGGTAACAAATTAGGAACAACATATAGCAAGAACTTTACAATAAGAATAATGAAAAAAGACAACGCAGTTATTCTTGGAATAAATCATAAACTGGAAATTTGAATTGAAACTACGTTAACTGAATGCGGATTGAGCAATAAGTTGATTCTTC
>Ga0272448_1004666_pt1 | contig 15483 bp, 8 predicted proteins | sample YNPCB0191_FD_202220 | JGI IMG/M metagenome (GOLD analysis project Ga0272448, IMG submission 202220) | Hot spring sediment microbial communities from Yellowstone National Park, WY, United States - YNP-CB-019-1 | ecosystem: Environmental > Aquatic > Thermal springs > Hot (42-90C) > Sediment...
TCTCAGCTTTACAGACTCTACAACATTAGCCCACATACAAAAAAACCAAATCAAAAAAATCCTAAGCTTTGACTCAGGTTTTGACGGATTAGTGCAAAGAATATTTTAACCTGTTATTTGATTCAACAATTCCCTGCTGCGTAGCCTAATTGCCTCCTCCTTTCAATAGTTTAGTGCGTTCTAATTATGACGTAAGTTAGATGGTAAGGAGACGTTTTAGGAAAGAAGCGAAAATTAGTGCTTTCCATTCCTCATATAATGCTCGTCGTAACGGCGGCGAGCATCAAAGACATTCAATGTTAGAGTTCTATTTCTCACTGCAAGTTGATGTGGATCAAAAGCGATCATTTTGAGGGAAGTTTTCTTTTTTGGTGGAACTCTTGGCTCGGTAAATTGTCCGCGGGAAATTCAGCGAGGTTTGGTCATTTCAAAGGGGTTATGGTGGTTGTTCAACGGTTAATGTCCATATATGAGGTGTTTCGTCTTGTCCGTCGGATACTACGACTTTAATGATATATGTGCTTGCTTGATCTGGTTGGAATATGATGGATGTGTTCCCTGTCCATTCTCCCTTTAGTGTCTCGTTTACGTACCATTGAATTGTTAGGATATCTCCGTCAGGGTCACTGCACGTGATGTTAAATTCCTGAGGGTTTCCTACGTAGATCGGGTCTGGATCAGTCGAAGGATACCATGACGTGATTACTGGTGGCTGGTTGACGTCGAGGACCGTCAATGTCCACTCATGGGAATCTTCATCGACGCCGTCGGATATAACGACTGTCACGTTGTATGTTCCAGCTGATGTGCAGTTGGCTTCAAAAATGTAGAAGTCTGTTGTGACTGTTTGGGTGCCGTTGAGGTACCACTGGACAGTAATGTAGTCGCCATCGGGGTCGAATTGTGTGATGTTGAATTCTTGCGTTTCTCCCTCGTTTATGGTTGGGTCAGTCAACGGATAGTATGAATCTATTGCTGGCGGAGTGTTCTGGACTACTATATGCGTCGATTCATATGTGTCGCCGAATTCGGTTCCGTCTGATGGCTTTACTGTGAAGTACCAGATTTCGCCTTTTGTTGTATAGCTGCTCGGGATGGTTAGCGTGTTGTTCAGTTCTGGAACTAGCACATCGTTCCTGTACCACCTTATTTCAGTTAGTGTTGTATTCTCTGGATCTCCGTCTGGGTCAAAGAATGTGTAGTTTCCGATTAGGTCGTCGTTTGTATTTGGAGTTTGCGGAGTTATTGTTAGGTTTTTGGCTGATGGTTTGTTGTTTTGGCCTATGGTTATTGGGTTTGAGGTTTTTGTTGTTCCGTCTTGGTGACTGTCGTTTGGTGTTACTTTGCATTGCCATACGTCGCCTGTGAGTAGTTCAGCTTGAACTATTGTTGAGCTGTTGGTTTGGCCGTCTTTGGTTTCTGAATAGCGTTGGTAGATTTGTTGTGGTGTTAGGCTTTTTGGGTATATGCGTACTTCGTCTATTGTGCCTTTGAAGTAGTCGAACCATCCTATGTATAGTGGGTTAGGACCGCTTGGTTGGATGTTGTAGTTTAGTGTTGATGATTCTGAGGGTGTTTTTGTGGCTACTGCTGTGCCGTTTATGAAGAGGGTTAGTGCCATGCCTTTCTTGTATGTAAGTGTTATGTGGTACCATGCGTTTAGTTGAAGCGTCGTGTTATATGTAAGTTGGTTAAGGCCGCTTATCATGGGGTTTCCTGTGGCTGTCCATATGCTTGCGAAGAGCTGTCCGGCGCTTGTTATGCCTATTTCGTAGCTTGGTATTCTGGCTATGATGCGGGTACTTGTTCCGCTTTGCGGATATGCTGTTATTTTTATCCAAGCTTCGACTGTTATTTCAGACCATGTTCCTCCGCCATCTAGGGTGTTGGTTCCTGGGATTTGTATGTAGCCTCTGTTGAAGTTGTAGGCGCCTCCTACTATTCCGTTAGGCGTCCATGTTACATCTTGGATTATTGTGCCGTGGTTGTTATATCCTGAATAGTCTTTTACTGTTGTTGTGGTGTTTGTTTCGAAGGGTAAGAGCAGGTTTGTTATTGAAATGCCGTTTCTGTACCAGTTGTAGATGTTCGTGACTTTGTCGCCGTCTGGGTCTGTGGTTGATTGGTTGTAACATACTATGTTGTTTCCGGTTTTGACAAGTATGGGTTCGCTTTGGGTAGGTGGTTCGCTTGGGTAAGTTGTGAAGGTGAAGGTTCTGCTTGTTTGGTGGGTGCCGTTTGTTATGGTTACTGTCCATTTGTAGGTTTGGGAGTATTGGAGTCCGCTTATGTTTATTGAGTATTTTCCGCTTGGGATGTTGATGTCTGATCCTGAACCTATGTCTGGGTCTGTTGTTACCGTGTAGTTTAGGTTGCCTTGTGGGCTGGCTATGCTGAAGCTTAGCTGGGATGTGGATGGAGAGATGTTTGTTGCCTTGTCTGGCGGTGAAGGCGAATAAATTATAAGCAGTGAAGAAAATGGTTCTTCGCCACCTATTGTGTAAAATTGTGTAGGTTCTTTTTGGTTGTTATAGCTTGTCTGTATCCAGGCTAATGAACGAGCGACGTTTGAGATTCTAACTTCGTCAACCCCACCCTTAACCATGCGAGTTGTATCACTTATACGAAGAGGATTTGTTGTCGCTATAAGGGTCTTTCCAGAAGCAAAAGTGCCACTAAGCTTCTCGACGCCGTCAAGGTAGACTTTTACTGTTCCTGAAGTTGTGTCTGCTATAGCTACTATGTAGTGCCAAGTGTTCCATTTCCAGCCAGTGTTAAATCCTTCGACTCCCGCTGATGTGCCATCGCTAAATTTCACATTCCAAAGAACCCTGCCCTCGGATGGGCCTAAACGTAGATAATACTGGCTCCATCCACCCTTACTAACTAGATTAATAAAATCACCTGTTGAAGAAAGCTTCATCCATAATTCTACAGTTATGGCAGTTGCAGGATTCAGTGTTGTGCTGCTTACAAAATTTATGTAATCGTTTATTCCGTCGAATTGGTCTGCACCATCAATTTTTTCGGAAGTTTTGCTTATTCCATTGTAGGCTGTTCCGTTGTTGCCATTAATTGTGGAGTCAAGGCGACTGGTAGAGGTTTCTTCTAGATGTTGGACCATTGCGAAGTTGGAATCCCAAACAGCTGTTAGGTTTTGTTGGTTAGTTGCTGTTGGATTTCCATAATACATGTAGAGTTTTGTGTCTGTTTTTGATGAGAGAAGTGGTATTTTTACCCATGCAGTTAGGTGTCCCGTGCTGCTGTCATATTGTTCTATTTCGTGGTTGAGTTGTATGCCGTTGCTGTCTGTGAAGGCTATGTCTTGTCCGTTTGTTTGTGCTTTGGTTTTTAGGTCGTTGTCGGTTATGTCTATTAGGATTGGGAAGTCGGATAAGTCGGTGTTTGTTTTTGTGTGGTCTATTATTATTGTTTTCCGGTATTGCCATTCTGGGTTCCACCATGGTGAAAAGTCTTGTGTGGTGAATGTGTAGGTTTTGTTTGTCCAGTGTGTTCCATCAGTGGCAGATATTATCCATTGGTAAGTGGTTGAGTATTGTAGGTTGGTTATGTTTATTGTGTATCGTCCGTTTCCTGTGTTAATCAGGTTGGCGTCTCCTATGTTTGGATTTGTTGTTATGGTTATGTTCATCGGGTCGCGTTGATAGTCTGTAATTGTGAAGTTTAGTGTTGAGAGTGTTATGGGTATGTTTTGGGCGAGGTTTGGCGGTGATGGTGAGGTTATTACCGGTGTGGGCCCTGCTTGTGGTTGAACGTATTCTGCTGCGCCGAGTCTGTATTCGCTGTAAAATTGTACTTCGGTTCTTGGTCTTGGGTTTGGTCTGCGTGCTGGAGTATCAAAAGCGTATATGTCGCCGCTTTGTGTTGAAACGACTACTTCGTTGTAACCGTCGCCATCTATGTCCTGTGCTACTGCATAGTTGAGCGTTCCAGCGAGCATTGATATGCCGTCTATGTTTCTCAGCTGGCCCTCTTGGGTTATGTCTCCAGATAGGCCTACTATGCCGTCTATTATGCGGTATGTTTTGTCAATTATAAATATGCTTTTGTAATTGCAGGCAATGATTTCCATTACGCCGTCGCCCGTTACGTCTGCGACTTGGGGTCCGTAGAAGCATTTACCTATGTAGATTCTGGCATCTATCTGCCATTTCACAAGATCCCAGATAACAAGATCGTCTGAAGTTGTGTCATGTGGGTCTGCCATCAACATTTCCAGGTTACCGTCGCCGTCAATGTCGTATACGCAGGGCTGGTAATGTGTGGGTGCATTTTGAGGTATGCCTCTCGTCATTTTTATTGTGCTTCCGTCTGTGGCGTTTAGTACTGCTAGTCCGCCTTCTAAGTCGCCTATTATTATGTCTAGTATTCCATCGTTGTTTACGTCGGCTATCATTGGGATTTGGCTGCTGCAGAAGATTTCTGGGCGATACCATCTTATGGTTAGGTTTCTAGCCCAGAAGGATACCACGCCTTTACCGTAGTCGTTGTCACCATATTGTGGATCGTTTAAATACATGTTTCTCTCGCCCATATAGATTTCAAATTCGCCGTCACCGTCCGTGTCAGCTATTGACAAGCCACCACTGCAAGGACGCCAAACAAAATTCTGATAGAGGATTCTTCCATCGTAGCTTACGGCGGATATTCTTCCAGTACCGCTTAAGCCACTGGATATATCTGTTGAGGCAATAAATATTGTTGGATATCCGTTTCCATCGATGTCAAATACAACTGGGCTAGCATATGTTTCTTTTCCCAGACCCGATTGAAGCCTCCAGTATGTGCTCCCATTATTCGCGTAGAGTACAAGCAGTCCTGCTGGGGATTCGAGCGGTATGATTATCTCTAAAATTCCATCATTGTTAAGGTCAGCCATTTGCGGTTGAGCATGATCACCGATGCTGCTGTCTACAACTTTCCATATGGTGCTACCGTCTTTCCCGTTTAGGGCGATGACTCCGCCTTTTCCGGCATATAACACTTCATCTATTCCGTCTTTGTTAATGTCTGCCGCTAATACTCCTGAAACCCCACCAAATCCTGTTTTGGCTATCCATTTTTGTTGAAGTATTTTCGCAGTTGTTGTAAGACTGTAGGTTTTGTTTGTCCAAAATATTCCGTTGTAGACGCATACGCTCCAATAATATGTTACGCCTAAATTTTTCATTTGAGTTGCATTGGCATAATATGTTCCTGAGGGAACGTTCTCGTATGTTGCAATATCAACCCATAGGCTTGAAATCCTTTCTTTAAATATTATTGTTAAGAGACTGTCTTGTGGGTTGATTATTTTTGCTGAAAGAGTTGGGTTGGTGTAAACGTCGGTAGCTTCATTTTGAGGATTTTCAAAAATTAACGGTTCTTGGGAGCGTGATTCTTCGCCTCCCACTATGTAAAATTGTGTTGGGTCTTTCTGGTTGTTGCAGGCTGTTTGTATCCATGCTGCTGATCGGGTAGTGTTTGATATGCGTACCTCGTCAACGGCGCCTTTTATTCGTCTTTGGCTTGAGTCGCTTATAAGCAGTGGGTTTGTTGTTGATATAATGGTTTTCCCTGTTGGAAATGTGCCGTTTAGCTTTTCGACCCCATCAAGGTAAACCTTAATAGTTCCAATTTGTGTATCCGCGGTTGCTACCAAGTAGTGCCAGGTATTCCACTTCCACCCAATGTTTCCTTCGATGGCTTTGGTCGAATTATCGCTAAACTTGACGTACCAGTATATGTAACCTTGAGAAGCCCCTGCTCTTAGGTAATATTGGCTATATGATCCTTTGCTTGCAAGATTGATATAATTTGCAGTTGATCCTAAATTTATCCAAAGTTCAATTGTTATTGCAGATACTGGATTCAGACTTGGAGAGTTGCTAATGCTGATATAGTCATCTACGCCGTCGAGATTGTCAGCTCCATCGATTTTTCCATTCGAACTTTTTACTACGCCGCCGTAGGCTACTCCATTATTTGAATTTATTGTTGAGTCAAAGCGGTTTGCTGTACTTGTTTCTTCTAGGTGTTGCACCATTGTGTAGTTTGCGTCCCATACTGCTGTTGGGTTCTGCTGACTTGGAGCACTTGGATTACCATAATACATGTAAAGAACAGTGTCTTCGGATGAGGATAGTGATGGCAATTGTACCCATGCAACTAAGTGACCTGAATTGCTGTCATAAAATTCTATCTCGTGGTTAAGTGTGCTGTTCTGATCTATGGTAAAAACTATATCGCTACCGTCATTTTTGGCTTTTATCAAGTCTGGGTCAATCATGTCTATTAAGACTGGAAAGTTCTCCAAATCGGCTATTACCTTTGTGTGATCTATGATTATCTGTTTTCTGAAGTTCCAGTTTTCATTCCACCATGGAGGTTCAGACACTGAAGGTTTTATAAGGATCGATAATGGAACAACAATTGCACTGATTATTAAGATAAAAGTGAATGTCACGCCATGAATTTTCCTTCTAGAAGGTCTTGCCTTACCCATTTAACTTCTCTCCTCTCACCATAATTTTATTGCCAGGCTCTGATAATAACTTATCTACTTAGGTATTTTGCAGAATCATTTTGAAATTCATTTATCAATTGCGTGTGTCGGTATTTCTTCTTCTGTTATGGAATATCAAAAGCTATCCGAGGGGCTAGGTAAAAGTTTGAAGATTTTTAAGTCGTGGTATATGTTTCATCTTTTGGGTGTTTGTGAAATCTGATTTGTTGCGCGCACAATAATCTTCTTCAGTTTACCTATGTCAGTTTCTCTGATCTTTCGCAAAACTACCGCATCTTTTTAACAAAAAAGAGGGAGCTTTTTGAAAAAGTTGTGCAAGATGAAGTGAATGAGGATTTAGTGGAGAAATTTAGGGTGGGTGTGTGGGATGTTTTGAGGCATGTATCGCGGTATAAGAATCGGATTGAATGGGTGGGTAAAGAGATCTATCCATTGTTGGAGAGGAATGTGGAAGTTGGCGATGAGCAAACTAGATTGTTTGCGATGAAGGTGATTGGTGAGATAGTGGTTAATAGTGTTGATCCGTTTTTGAAAAGTAAGGCAGAGAAGAAGTTGGTTGAAATTTGGTATTCTCCTGATACTGATCCGAATAGCAAATTTGGACAAGACGTGCTAAAATGGCTGGTTTTGCTTTCTTCTAAGTGGTTGTTTGATGACGCTAAAGCTAAAGCGAAAGACGACAAATATAGAGTAAAAGCTGAATTGCTTCTTGAAAAGCTTAAAGAAGTGCTTTTGCCAAAATAGCGGTATGAAGGTGTGGGATTAACAGTTTTGGAAAATACCTTAAAACCTATTGATTTAGGCCGCGGTTTAGGTATTGCACACCCCCTCCCACCCTCCAGATGAACCCTAGGTTTAGGTCTTGTCAAGAGTTCTTATGTTAAACTTCTGACTGCGCGCGCGTACAAAGTTTTTTGCTTTTAACAAGGTCCTTAACGGTTAACTCAGAAAACAAACTTAAGTAATATCTTGTTTGCTGGCATAAAGTATATATGTCTCACTATCAACACCATTGACTTTCTCAATTTTAAAATGCGCTTTTTGCAGTATGTTAAATATACGGTGAGGATGTTGATGAACCTCAACGATAATATGGCTTACCTTTTCCAGCGCCCTATTTTCGTAGGCCTCTCTTATCATTTTATGTTCGTAACCTTCACAATCTATCTTTAACAAATTGACTTGGTCCATTTCAAAAATAACATTAGAAAGAGGGACAGCTTTGACTTTATAAAGACTTGAACTTGTATTCCTGGCGCTAACCAATGAAGATCTCCCGGGCCACGAATCGTCATAATTCAAAGTTTTTGTGCAAAATTTCTCGCCGACCGCTTCATTTCTAACATTAATCACATCAGCGAGTCCATTTATTTGAACATTCTTTAATGCTATTTCATATAAGGGAGGGGCAGGTTCAAATGCTATAACTTTTTTCGCTCCTTTACCTGCGAAATAAATGGCGGTATCACCTATGAACGCTCCAACATCTATCACTGTTCGATTATAAACATCAAACCAACCATAGCACTCATCATAGAATGTTTCGGCTAGTTCAGTAATTCCATATGGAAAAGGCACCAGAAAAATGAAGTCTCTTACCTTAACATAAATTGCCCCATTATACCTGGAGAATTGCATTCTCGTTTTCTCTTTGAAATATTTATAAAGAACCTTTGCAAGATGCGAATCTTTAATAGAAAACATATAGTTCAGTTCAGGAATCTTAAATTGAAACCCACCTACGTGACATATTAAACTTCTATATTCATGCCAATATTCAATTGTTCTAAAAAGATATACTTTTCTTCCTAATTTCCCGGGAATCTTGTCTGCAAAGTTCAAACTAAGTTCGCTCAAGATTTCCGCTATATAAAGAGAAAGCTTATGATATGTCCTTTCTGTTCTTTTGTTATGGATTAGCATACTTTTCCTCTTTTGTTTTTAACGAATTTTATATCTGTTCTCCTACTTTGCGCGCAGGCGGATTAAATAATTAGGGAGAGCCTGACCTCGTCATCTTGGTGAAAAATGAAGAGATCAGGTTCTCCAATGCTTCTATTCGGAAGCTTGGATTTAACTCCTCTTCACTCCATCCTCTGGAAAGGCCTGCATGTTGGAGGCGCAGGACGGCCGGTAGAGTATGACCCTGAATGTGACTTGCGAGCCTTGATGCTGCGTCAGCTGGAGCAGATACCCTACGTTAAAGACTTAGTCAAGCGGCTCAGAAGATACAGAGACATGCGGTCTGCCTGTGGATACGGCGAGAAAGTTCCAACCGAGGCCCACTTCAGCCAGATGAAGAAGCGCATAGGCGTCAAAGGCTTCAGCGCCGTAGAGAAATGGCTTCGCCATGAAGCTTTGCGGCTCAGGAAAAGTCAGCCATTGTCCGCAGTGGGCTTGATCCAAGCAGCTTGCGTGGACGGAACTGACCTCCCAGCTTGGAGCAGCCGAGACCCGCATGACACGAGCCGAGGTCTAGGAGACTGGGAAGCCAGGCTGGGAAGGGGCAAGAAAGGTTTTGTGCTGGGCTACCAGTCGCTTTTCCTCGTTGACGTCGAAGGCTTCCCACTGGGCCACGTGGAGGCTCCGGCTAACGTCAACGAGAAGAAGCTTGTGGAGCCTTTGCTGGATAGGCTGCTGGACGAGGACATAGAAGTTGAGCTCGTCGCAGGAGACAGCCAGTTCGAGTCTGAGCAAGTCTTTGATGCCTTGAACGCGAGGAGAACAAGTAACATCATTCCGTGGAGGCGTTTGAAAGGTCATGAGAACCCTTCGGATGTGCTTACCGTGAAGGATCGCATTGACGTGGAGGGTCCTGAGCATCTTCGCGTCGTCTACAAGAGGCTGAGGGCGAAGTCTGAAAGCCTCAACGGGAGAGTGAAAGCCCGCTTGGCCTACAGCAGGCTCACGTGGCAGGGTCTTCGGGACGCCTGCATACACGCGTGCCTGGTTTTCTGCGTGGTCTACGCCGTCACCATAGTCGCTGCCCTCTTGGGCAAGCTAGAACTCCAATACAGCATAGCATACTTTGCGTGAAAGCAGCAGGATAGATTGGAGGGAGAAGTAGCGTACGCCATGAAACTGAAAGGGCCTCGGACAGCCTACACGACCAAGCAGTCCCAGCCTAACACACACCGCCAAGAGAAACCTGAACTGAAGCCGCCAAAAACAGGGAAAAACAAGTTACCAAAAGCATCCCCTCAGCAGCAAAAACAATTATTTAACTCGCCTGCGCGCGCAATAAAGGTTTCTTTGGGTCAGCTTCAATATCTGCAGGAACTTCTAGCGCGTGCTACGCTTTTTTACCTTTTAGAACCATCGACTCTAGCATATTAAATTCATCGCCTATTTGACGATTATGCGACTCAATACCTTGAAGATTTTTATCATCACTATCCACGTTCGTAACGTTTTATATTGATAAATCCGCACTTTCCAATGAACTCTAATGTTTTGTAATCATAGGTAAATTTATAACTCGCGTGCTATATAACGTCTCAATCACTTGGTGCTATTAACGTTTGTCTTGACATATATCCGGCTAAGTCCATTTGAATAAACCAAGTTGTACTCATCTCCTACGAAACCAAGGTTGTAATAATATTGCTGTCTAGGTAGATACTGCAGACTTGCATCGGCTTTATTCAATATTTCCTTAGCTGTCACAAGAGGGACATAAGGGGGATTAATGATTTGCATTGGCACAGATTCATTTGCGTAGAATTGAATTATAAGAGCGTCATCGACTAACGTGGAGATCTGTCTTTCGATTTTTCTGGCAGCGAACTGTGCAGCACTTACTTCATCTGGATGCATAAATATGGTATAGGTAGAAACATACAGGTATGATACAAGAAAAGTTCCGATAATAAGAAATGGAATTAGCGCTTCCAAGACTTTTACAGGTTTGGACAATAACTGGTTTTTAAGATTCTTGATTAGATAAGACGTCAGAAGAGAGACAGGCACCCCAGCAAACAAAACGATGCGACCTACTCCAAATATTGCCGGAGTAAAATAAACAGCTATGCCTTCTAACAGCGCTCCGAGGAGTAGCAAAGTAGTCAATTTTATCTCTTGTCGTCGCCAAAACAAGAGAATACAGAGAAAGCTTAAGGTGGCAAAAAGCCCGTAAACTCCGTACCGATAATACGCAATGATTTGTGTCAAGGCGCCGGGTACAGGTTTATAAATAATAGCTTGTAAGAAACTGGAACTTTTCCCACGCTGCAATATCGAAACAAGAGAACGTATTGAGCTCTCGAATGGGACAACTGCAACAAAAACATGCCATGAAATAAACAGAAGACAACCAGACACAGCTAATAAGAAGCTTATCAGTTGTCTGTTCCTTAATTTAAAAGGTGATTGCAACCTATTTCCAAATATATAGATACACGATAAAGTTATAACTGCTAAAAATGCGGAAAATGGATGGATTACCATCAAAGCCGATAGCAAAACAAATGAGAGAACTATAACCTCGCGATTTGTTGAAGATTTGCTCTTTGTCACAATGGCACAAACAAAAAGGACATACAAACAAAAGCCTAGCAATTGTGGGCAATAATGTAACAAGCCGACATCAAATGTAAAGGAGAAAGCAAAGAAAATTGTCGGAACTATCCAGCTTTTTTCTCTGCCAATGATCATCCATCCAGCTAGTAACAAGAGAGATACAATCAAAATATTCAGAAAAGATACTAAGAGCATACTCGCTTCTAACACTGAACAACCTATAATTTGCGAAAAAATTGTTGATAATATGAAAGCCCCCGGATAAACAAAATATCCAGCATAGCTTGGAATATGCGCATTGCTTTCTATGCTAATGACTGTTGACCCATGCCCAAAAGAATCCCATGAGTCAATGCTAGGATATTGCATCAAAGGAAAAGCCACTGTAAGAATTGCAACCAAAAGAAAAGGAATAAGCCATGATGCTCGCTTGTCAATAAATCTGTTAATAATCAATAATAGTGCACATAAGAAAAACAAGTAGATAACGGCCGGCAAGGAAAGCATATAGGAAAGGTCACCAGGAGAGAAGTTTGATTGGGAAAAATCAAGCCGTAACAGTATTGTGGCTATGAAAATTAGCATACTGCAAGTGCAAAGTAGTATTAATGATTTTGATAGATTTCTATTCACAAATTCCACCATCCAGAATAACTGCTATACCTAGACGATATTATAAGGACTCTTTATAGGCAGCTAAACATCTTTTAGCTACCGCATCCCAAGTATAATTCTTCAGCACCATTCTTCTTCCAAACTCCCCCATTCTCCTTGCCTCTTCAGGATTGTTAATAAGATACTCTATTCCATCTTTTATAGCAAAAGAGTCATTAGGATTTACTAAAAAACCGGTCTCTCCATCGACTACTATTTCCGGCATTCCACCCACTTTTGTACAAATCACAGGCGTTCCACATGCCATTGACTCTAATAAACTCAAACCCAAAAGCTCAGGGATAGGATGGAACCTACCATAATAATCTATATGAACAGATGGCAAAACTGTAACTATGGAACTACTATATTCTTTAGCCAAATCTTCATCTGAGATGCTAAAACTAAACTTAGCTCTTCTGTTTTTATCAATTGATTTCAGAGAGCTAAATACTTTCAGATTTGAAGGAGGGCCTACTATATGCAACTCGACATTTATGTCTTGGACCGCTTGCAAAAGATATTCACACCCTTTGTGCGGAACAAGTCTTCCTACAAAAAGTACTTTATTTTCTTTCTTCTCAATTTTTCTTGGATAAAAGACGGAAACATCAACGCCTCCATAAATCGCTCTCACAGGTCTATTAAACTGAAGAAAATTTTTTCCGCTGAATTTTGAAACTGTTAAAAAACCAGATGCCAAATGTCCAACAAGAAAAGAAAACAGATATATGCTAATAGGATCTCCTCCGCCATGATCTGTAATGAATATCGGCTTTCCTCTTATTCTCCCCCATAGGATAGAAATGTTTGAGATCATCTTTCTGAATTGATGGATATGGACGACATCTGTATTTTTTAATTCATGAAGAAAGGAAATTGAAAAAGGATCCATTTTTAGCCATCTGCCAAAGCCCCATTCAGGATATACTTCGATGCGTAATTCGTTTGTCTGGATTGTATTTCTCTTATCTCCAAAAACCAGAAGGGATGTTTCAGCGTATTTGGATAGCGCCTTCGCTAATTCTAACGGATATCTTTCCCCTCCTCCAATCTCTTTATTAGTAAAGTATCTAGGGGATATGTGAAGTATTTTCACCTTGAATCAACCGTTCTGTGCTTTTACCATCGCTACGTATTAAGTCAATAGCGTGCACGTTCGTTCCGAAAGTGGCTAAAAGTGGTTTTAATTCTGTTCTGCAAACTTTTGCGAGTCCGAGAAAGCTGGCCGGCACGAGGGATTTATAAACAAATGCTAAGTCCGAAACTGTCTCCGTGCGCATATGAAGAACCCTTTTAAGTTTTGGAATAATTAAAGTATGAAAAAATGTTTCTTATCAATCACGTACCGGTTTGAATAGTTGCATTAAAAAGAATCAAAGACTTGCCGCTGTTGTATATTACACTATTTTCTCGTGAAGCATTTTGCAAGTATTGTTCGTGAGCAACTGCGTCTCTAGCTGACGGTATTACGTGAGCATCACCTGCGTGAGAAAGGAGTACTAGAGGCGAGGAAGAAGGGTGCCAAGTGAGCAGGGATTGAAAAGTTGGACTTGTCAAACCGTATATTTCCCAACGTGTAATATCGTCGGCCCAAACATTTAATCTAATATTATATGTAGCCACAAAATAAATCATTGATCGAGTATATATAGTACTGACTTCCCTCCAATCGGCGACGTAATAATTTCCATATTCTGTGGAAACTTGAGGTATTAAGGGTTGACATGGATATATTTGGATGATGGATATAGAAATAAGCGAAAAGACAATGACCGCTAATATTGTATTTTCGAAGTGGCGCTTCGAATAGATAAACCAGAAAATTGTAATACCTGCCAAGAAAGGCGAAAAAGCTGAAAGATAGATAAGCCCTCTAGATACAAGGGGTCGTACAAACAACGGCAAGATAAACAACAAAAGAGCAAAAACTGTTGGAATGGCCAGTTTGCTGTAGAACCTTTTTAGATCATTGTTATCTAGCTTTAGCCTCCATATTGCCAAAGGTGCTAAAATTGACAAAAAGATCAAAATAGCGTTTTTCGCAAATCTTACAGCCAACACACTAACTTTCTGCAATAGGTTTAATTCAAAAAAACTCTGATAATATTCAAACGCTACCGGAGAGCCTCTTAAGAATAATGACCAAATAGAATCCTTGATCAAGAACAAAAGCCTCGGGAAATTAAAGCTAGAAGCAAAAACAAAATGTATTAAAATTAAAAGCACAATTGTCAAATTGAGTAGGGAGTTTGTCTTGGAATATTTAGAATATTTTACAGTTTTTGTGAATAAATTAGCAAATAAAACAAAAGACAAACAAGCCAACACAAAAAAGGACGTGACATCATGGCTGATTATTATTGTTATACCAAGCAAGGTGGCTATAAGAAAGTTCGAATGTGTATAGTCACGGCAAGCAAGTAATAGCCAGAAACAAAAGAATAACACCAAAATAGGGTACGAAGCGATGGTTCCGGTAAATATATATTGTACAGGTGCAGTTACGGCTGTTGCGATGATTATGATCTTAAAGAGTTTTTTAGGCATATTCAGTTTCTTAATTACGAAATATGTTGCCAATGGAATAATAAACGCAGAAATAATTAAGAAGACTTTCATCGCTGCAGCTGCATCTAGACCAGCAATTAGAGATATTGTAGACACAATAATATGAGAGCCGGGTGTAGAGCCATATTGACTAGCATAAAACCCGCTCTCAGGTATGCTGCCAGAATTTATCAATTCTCGAATAAATCCGTAATGTCCAAGTGGATCATGGTATCCATAAATGAAAACGTATTTTAAGCTTGGTATCAAAACAAACGTTGCAAGGGAAATCGACGTAATAATAGCTATAAACTTTATGTTTGATGAAAAGCTTACAATTACAGCAAATAACATAACAAAAGGTAAATAAATAGGAAAAATCCCATCCAAAATCCACTCATCATTAATATCCCTTCTATTTAAAAAACATGCAATTATTAAAACCAAAACAACGAAGCAAAATATCACCGCCTGCATTCTATGAGTAAACCGCATATTGAACTACTCCGATATCATACAACAATTTTCTACTGATTGTCAAACAAATAAATTAAAGAAGGTTAGATATATGTTTGTTTGAGAGCATGAACGCAACTACCGAACTATTGCGATTGTTGGGTTCTCCATTTGTCAAGAAGACTTCATTAATTTTAGAAGGAATAAAGATAGTGGAGCTTTGCAGTTATTCTAAAAATAATAGGATATTGCTTTTCTACTTAGAAAAAATAATCAAAAACAACCCGCATCTCTTTTCCATATTACATCAAAAAGAAAATGTTCGTTATTGGACAGCTCTGGACGCGATTGCCAAAGCTTCACAAGCGTTAACTTACCAAAGGATACCGTATGTAGTTTTCAAAACAATTAGACCTTACAAATCTGCAACTGTTGACATCGACATCCTAATTTTTGGAGAAAAAAACAACTATGTAAAAGCTGTAGATGAAATGCAGAAAGTTGGATATAAATTGGTTGTTCGCGGACCAAAATCAACGACATTATTAGATCAAAAGGCAAATATGGGGATAGACTTATACGAACAGGTTGCCACCGGCTTTATAATTTACATAGATAAACAGGCGCTAAAACCGCACATTTCAAAATTAAAGCTGGAAAACGGAATGTTTATTCCAATTCTAGACTGTGAGGCGGATCTATTGTGCATAATTGCTCACTCAATAATAAAAGAACAAATGTATACACTATCTGAATATTTCACTTTCATTTACTATCTT
>Ga0272448_1004667_pt1 | contig 15482 bp, 11 predicted proteins | sample YNPCB0191_FD_202220 | JGI IMG/M metagenome (GOLD analysis project Ga0272448, IMG submission 202220) | Hot spring sediment microbial communities from Yellowstone National Park, WY, United States - YNP-CB-019-1 | ecosystem: Environmental > Aquatic > Thermal springs > Hot (42-90C) > Sediment...
CAGGATGGGCGCCACAAACAGGATGCCGGCGATGGTCGTCGCGGGCGGACCGAAGATCGGACAGAGGGCCACGCAGAAGAAGCCCATCTGGAAGCCGGCCGCCAGCCGGCGGGTGTTGCTCGGCGGCAGCTCGCAGATGGGCAAGCCGCGGCGCTGGCGCAGCCACAGGCCGGCCACGAACAGATAGCGCGCCAGCCCCAGGCTGATATACCACGCGGGAACCTTGCCCAGCCGCACGGCCAGCAGCGAGACGATCAGCATCGCCAGGGAATCGTATTCCATGTCCAGGATGCCGCCCAACACGGTGACGCGGTGGGTGGCCCGCGCCAGCGCACCGTCCAGGAAGTCGGGCAATACGCCAGCGGCATAGAGGAGCGCCGGCGCCCACGCCAGGAGGCCCTCCAGCGGCAGCGGCGCGGCCAGGAAGCCGGCGCACGCGGCGATCGCCAATCCGCGGCCCAGGGTGACCAGGTTGGCCGGTCCCATGTCGGCCAGGAGCGGCAGGTCGGCTTCTCCCGGCCGGTAGTTGCGCGCCAGGTTGCGTCGCAGCAAGACCAGTTGAAACAGCAACGCGGCGGCGGCCAGGCCGGCCCAGCCTACCACCCGATCGGCCGGCCAGAACGCGCGCAGCGCGGCCGTCCCGGCGGCGAGGAGCGCGACGGCGAGCGCCAGCAGCGCCCACCAGCGCCGGCGCAGATCGGCCAGGCGAGTCCTTTGTTCGGAGGAGTCTCTCATCGGATTGCCGCCCGGCGGCCCTACGGCCGCAGCCGCGCCAGGGCCGCGGCGAAGTCGGCCGGATAGGGCGCCTCGAAGGTGATGCTGGCAGCGGTCACGGGATGGAGGATGGTCAACGCGCAGGCATGGAGGCCCAGGCGGGCCAGGGGCGCATCGGCGATCAGCAGCCGACGCAGCCGGGCGCCGTCTTCGCCTTGCAGCCGACCGCCTTGCGACGCGTAGAGCAGGTCGCCGACGAGCGGCAACCCCTCGGCGGCCAGGTGCGCCCGGATCTGATGCGGCCGGCCGGTGAGCGGCCGCGCCTCGATCAGCGCGTAGTCGGCCAGGCGCTCCAGCACACGGCAGGCGGTGGCCGCTGGCTTGCCGGCCGCCGGGTCGGCCACCGTGCGATGGCGGCGGTCGCCGTCGGGCCGCAGCGGCAGATCAATGACGCGCTCGTCCCATGCCGGCCGGCCGACCACCAGCGCGTGATAGGTCTTGCGGGCCGCGTGCTCCTGGAACTGCCGGTTCAGGTCGCGGTGCGCGTCGGCCGTGCGCGCGAATACGATTACGCCGCTCGTCTCCCTGTCGAGCCGATGCACGACCCACAGCCGGCCGAACGCTTCCTGTAGTAGCCCGGCCAGGTACGGCGCTGCCGATCGATAGCCGTCGGGCAGGGTCGGCAGGCCGGCCGGCTTGTTCACGGCCAGGATGGCGTCATCGCGGTAGAGCACCCAGGCGAGCGGGTCGGACACCGATGTCCTCCTTCTGTTGGCGTCGGCCGACCTGTTCAGGCTTCGTCCTTCGACAGATGGATCGTCACGTCGGCGGGCAACGCCAGGCCGGCCTCCACCTCGACGACCTTGATGATGCCCGACGGCACCGGACAGGCCGGATGGGTGAGGCATTGCGGCGCGACCTGGAGGGTGAGCGGCCCGCCGCGGCGCCAGGTGAACTCGCGGAACGGATCCACTTCTTTGAGCTGGGCGGCGAACTTCATCACGCCCTTGCAATCGCTCTGGATGTCCAGATGCACGGTCCCGTTGTCGTCCTTGTGCGCGATGACCGTGGTTTTGAAGCCACAGATCCCCGCGCAGATCTCCGCTTTTGCCATGCGAACCTCTGATGGGTGGTGTAGGTGTGCGGCAGAGAAGGAAAGAGATGGTAACCAGGATCGCCTGTTTCGCCAGGGGGCATCGCCGGATATCTTGATTCAATCGGATGGGACGCCATACCCGGCTCTTGCTTCGTTTACCCGCATTGATGTAGGGCTCGAGCCCAAAACATCGCGATCTGATAGCGGTCTCATCTGGTTGGAAACGGCAAAAAGTGTAGCAAATCGGCTTGCCTGTACTTGTTTATGGATATATGTCAGGAATTCGTCTGGCGTCATCTCGCGCGTTTCTGCGTAAATCTCTTCTTGGATGCGTCGTTTCATTTCGATGCAATCTAATCTTTCGTCAACTGTTATCTGGTTCATTGTCGGTCACCTCTATAACTCTGATGAGTTCTGCAGGCGTCATAACAACAATCAATCCGTATCCTCGCGCCAGATTGACTCCGTTAAACTCTCTAATGCGTTCTGGATTGACCAGATGCTTGAAATTCCACGAAGAGATCACGTCTGCGCGCGCCAGAGTGGCCTGCGCCACGTGAAGCGCATCGTTAGCATACTTTTGTGTGATCACTCCGTTTCTCACGTAGGCATCTCGTAGCGCAATGGCCTCCGGCGTTAGGACGAGCTGCTCGATCCGGGCGCGAACAGTTTGGCTCAACAGATCTTGAACGGGTTCAGGTGCGCGTACTAACTCAGCGACAAGCGTTTCGGAAACTAAAACGACAACTCGACCGGCGAAAACAGCATCGAAAAATCGGCGTGAAGCGGTAGAAAACTCTTCGTCGAAGTAGCCGCCGAACACGGATGTATCAACGTATACACGCAAAGGCATCGAAATCTTCATTTTGCTTCCGGCCATCGGTATACCTTGTCACGTTTGACCGATATCTCAAGTATAGCACATTACGGAGGCTCTCACAAGCGTGTTTGGTCCGAAAGTCTCGGAGAGTGTCTCTGCGCCTCTGGAGCGAATCTCACAGCCGCGCGTCGGCCGGCTCGCGACGGAACAGCTCGACGTATTCGAGCGACTGATGCCGGAAGTAGGTGTTGTAGAGCTCCGCGTAGTGGCCGCCGCGCGCCAGCAGCGCTTCGTGCGTCCCCTCTTCGATGATCCGCCCTTCCTTCATGACGATGATCCGGTCGGCGTGTTTGACGGTGGACAGGCGATGCGCGATGACGACCGCGGTGCGGTCGGCCATCACCGTCTCCAGCCCTTCCTGGATCTGCGCCTCGGTGAAGGGATCCACGCTGGCGGTGGCCTCGTCCAGAATCAGGATGGCCGGGTCCTTGAGCAGGACGCGCGCCAGCGCGACGAGCTGGCGCTGGCCCATCGAGAGGTTCGCGCCGCGCTCGCCCACGTCGGTGTCGAGGCCGTTCGGCAGGTCGGCCAGCCAGTCGCCGCCGGCGATCCGCTCGGCCGCGGCGCACACTTGCTCGTCGGTCGCGCCGGGCAGGCCGTAGCGGATGTTCTCCAGCACGCTGCCGGAGAAGAGGAACGGCTCTTGCGGCACCAGGCCGATCTGCCGGCGATAGTCGGCCAGGTCCAGGGTGCGGATGTCGCGGCCGTCAACCAGCAGCTCGCCGTCCTGGAACTCGTAGAAGCGGCTGATGAGCCTGGCGACGCTGCTCTTGCCCGCGCCGGTGTGCCCCACCAGCGCCACCGTCTCGTGCGGCCGGATCGTCAGCGAGAAATCGGGCAACACGACCTCGCCCGAACGGGACTCCGCGCTGCGGGAGGTCTGTTCCGCGGCCCCGGCCGGCACATAGCCGAAGCGCAGATGGCGGAACTCGATGCGCCCTTCCAGCCGGCCGACCGGTTCGGCCGCGATCTGCTTCACCTTCGGCTCGGCGTCCATCAACGCAAAGACGCGCTCGGCGGCCGCCAGGCCGTCCTGAAACTGGCTCCAGAAGGAGGCGATGTTGATCAGCGGCCACCAGAAGAAGCCGACCGATTGCATGAAGAGGTACCATTGGCCCGGAGTAACGCTCCCGGCCCGCGCGGCCAGTCCGCCGAAATAGACCAGCGCGGCCACCCCCAGCCCCGAACAGATGCTGAGGATCGGGAAGATGCTGTCGAAGGTGAGGCCGCGGCGCAGTCCGACCGCGTATGCCTGCCGGTTGTTGGCCGCAAAGATGTTGTAGATGGCGCGCTCCTGCCGGAAGCTCTTCGCCACCATGATCCCGCTGACCGATTCCTGGATCTGCGCGTTGATCTTGGCCGTCACGCGCTTGGCGCGCTGGGTCACCTGGCGGGCGACGCGGCGGAAGCTGAGCGCCACCGCCACGGCCACCGGCGCCATTGCCAGCAGGATCAACGTCAACTGCACGCTGATGCTGAAGAGATAGGCCGCCAGGATCACGACCAGCAGGGTCATGCTGAGCAGGTTGGTGGTCAACGTGACCACGTCGGACAGGTCCTGCGTGTCGGACGTGACCCGGCTGACGATCTTGCCCGATTCGAACTCGTCGAAGAACGACAGATCGTGGCGGATCGTCGCTGCGAAGACGTCTTCGCGGATCTTCAGCACGACGTTGCCCACTACCTGGGCCGAGAACCACTGCTGGATGAAGTTGAAGCCCCACGCCAGCGCGCTCAGGCCGAGGATGAGGCCGGCCAGGATCACCATCGTGCCGGTGCCTTTGTCGTGCGTCAACAAATCAATGCCGCGGCCGAGCACCACCGGCCCGGCCGCGCCGGCCAGCGAGTTGAGCGAGATGGCGACCGCCACCAGGAGCATCTTGCCGCGGTGGGGCGCGAAGTAGCCCAGCAGCCGGCGGATCAGCTCGCGGTCGCTGTAGTTGCGGTCGTATGCCTCGGTGTCGAGGCCGTCGAGGATGAAGCCCATGGCAGTGGTCAGTTCTCAGTGGTCAGTGATCGGTTGTCGGTGGTCAGTCGTAGCGCGCAAAGATGCGCCGGTAGTCCGCGCTGCGCGCCATCAGCTCCTCGTGCGTGCCCTGATCCACCAGCTCGCCGCGGCGGAGCACCAGGATGCGATCGGCCCAGCGGATCTGGCTGAGCCGATGGGTGATCAGGAAGGTCGTGCGCGACCGGCTGATCCGCCGCATGGCGCGCTGGATCTGGTCCTCGGTGGCGCTGTCAATGGCGCTGGTGCTGTCGTCGAGGATCAGGATGCGCGGGTCGGTGAGGAAGGCGCGGGCGATGGCGATGCGCTGGCGTTGCCCGCCCGAGAGCATCTCGCCCCGCTCGCCGACCTCGGTGGCGTAGCCGTCGCGGAAAGCCATGATGAAGTCGTGCGCCTGCGCGGTTTTGGCGGCCTCCTCGATCATCTCCTGGGTGGCGTCGGCGCAGCCGAACGCGATGTTCTCCGCGATGGTGCGCGAGAAGAGAAACGGATCCTGCTCGATGGTCGAGATCTGCGAACGGAGCGACTCCAGGCTCCAATCCCGCACGTCCACGCCATCCACCAGCACGCGGCCGCCGGTCGCATCGAAGATGCGGTTGATGAGCCGGGTGAGGGTGGTCTTGCCCGAGCCGGTCTGGCCGACGATGGCGATCGTCTCGCCGGCCGCGGCCCGGAAGCTGATGTCCTTGAGGACCAGGCGGCCGTCGGCCGCGTTGGGGTCGTAGCTGAAGCTGACGTGCTCGAACACCACTTCCCCGCGCATCGGCGCCGCGTAGCCGCCGACGTTCTCGTCCAGCTCCGTCTCGGTGTTGATCGTCTCCAGGATGCGGCGCGCGCTGGCAACCCCCATCTGGATCAGGTTGAAGATCCAGATCGACATAAAGGTTGGGAAGCGCAGCGTGCCCACCAGCCCGATGTAGGCAATCAGCTGGCCGGCGTTGATCTCGCCCGCGCGCCAGAGGAGCGCGCCGTAGAGGAACGCCGCGGCCCAGGCCACCGCGAAGGCCAGGGTGGGCAGGTAGAGCGCCTGGATGCGGCCCTGGCGGATGAAGAGATCGCGGTAGCGCCTCGCGTTGCCCACGAACTTGTCCCATTCGTAGCGCTCGCGCACGTTCGCCTTGACGACCTCGATGCCGGAGATCGCCTCGGCCAGGCCGGCGTTCAGCGCGCCGAACTGCTCGCGCAGCGCCTGGCTGACGGGGTTGAGCCGGCGGTTGTAGTCCCACACGGTGATCGCGAGTGCGATCAGAAAGAGGCCCGGCACGAGGAGCAGGCGGATGTTCAGGCTGGCGATGACGAAGAGCGGTACGACGATCGCCATGCCCGAATCGAGCAGGAGCATCAGCGCGGGCGCGAAGAGCAGGTTGAGGAAGCGCACGTCGTTGGTGGCGCGCGCCATGATGTCGCCGATGCGTTGGCGGCCGTGGAACGTCTGGCTCTTGCCCAACAGGCTGACGTACAGCTCATCGCGGGCGTCCCGTTCGACCCGTTGGGCCAGGAATTCGAACGCATAGTTGCGCGCCAGGCCGGTGATCCCCTGCGCCAGGGCCGCGGCCGCCACGCCGAGCGCCAGCCCGGCCAGCGCGGTCGGCGCCCAGCCCGTCGCCGTGATCAGGTTGTAGGCCCGGCCGATGAGCAGTTGGATGGAGCTGTACGCGTAGTTGTTGGCCACCGCGGCCACGACCGCGATGACCGGAAAGAGCGGATAGCGCGCCGCGTGGGAGATGATCCAACGCACCGGGCCGGCGCGGTTGTAGTGGTATTCGTCCTCGAGGCGAAACTCGCGCTTGCGCGCGGCGGGGGACAGAGCAATCGTCATGATGCGACGGGCTTTCTCCTCATCGGGGGATCAAGGTCAATGCGCCAGCAGCCCCGAAAGGCCCTGCAACACCACGTAAACGCCCAGGGCCACGGCCGGGAAGAGGAGCGCGGTGCGGAGGCGGGGCACCAGGAGCTGCAAGTTCCAGCGCTGCAGTCCGGTCTCGGCCGCCGACCGGCCCTCGTCGAGCAACAGCGCTCGCATGCGCTGCTCGCGCGCATCCTGGATGCTCCCGCGGCATCGCTCCTCCAGCCAGAAGATGTAGACGACCCAGAGGATCGCCAGGATGATCAGCGCGGTGCGGTCGAAGGTGTTGACCACCCCGCGCAGCTCAACGGTATGCAGGCGGTAGTACGGGTTGCGCAGCAAGAGGATCGCGATCAGCGGCGTGCTTGCCGATTTGACCATGACCAACAGGATCGCGCTCAGCGCGCTGAGCGCGATCCAGATCACGTAGGCCAGCAGATAGGCCAGGGCGTCTCGCCACGTGGGCTTGACGGACATCTCATCGTTCACCGTTGCCGACACGGACTCCTCGTTTTTTGAGTTCTATGATACCCGAAGTTGCCCTGAATGGCCAAACCGCATCCGCAGCGCGACGATCTCGAACGGCCGGATCGGCGACGTCGCGATCTGGCCGGCGGCCGCGATCGGACCGGCATTCTCCTCGACCAGGTTACAGGAGACGATCTCGCGCCAGGGCCGTTCCGAGCGCAGCGTGACCGTGCCGCGGCCGCCGTGCGGCTCATACAGGCGCACGATCCAGCCGTCGCCGTCCTCGGCCGGCTTGATGGCCTCGAGCACTGCCGGGCCCTCCACCTGGAGGAACGATGCGGCCCGGGCCGTCGTCGGTCGGTCGTCGGCCGTCGGTCGGTGGTCGGTCGCGATGCAGACCACCGGCACGTTCAGCTCCCAGCCCCGGCGCACCGTGTCGGCCTGCGTCCAATCGCCGGCATGCGGGTAGAGCGCGTAGGTGAAGCGGTGATGGCCGCGGTCGGCGTCCGGGTCGGGCGATTCGGGGCCGCGCAACAGCGTCAGTCGCAGCACGTTGTCGCGCACGTCGTAGCCGTACTTGCAGTCGTTCAGCAGGCTGACGCCGTAGCCCGGCTCCGAGAGGTCGGCCCAACGGTGGCCGCACACCTCGAACTTCTCCTGCTCCCAGGAGGTGTTGCGATGGGTGGGCCGCTCCACCGCGCCGAACTGGATCTCGAACGTGGCGCGCGGCGAGCGCACGGCCACCGGGAACGCGGCCTTGAGCAGCACCTGGCGCTCTTGCCAGTCGGCCTGGGTGACGAAGTCAATGCGCGGCAGGTGGTCGTACATGAGCACATCCTGCACGATGGTGCTGGTCCGATAGCGCCGTGTGATGCGGACGCCGCCGCGCACCGGCCCGGCCTCGATCACCGCGATCGCCACGTCGGGGTCCCACGCGTAGCGGCGCTTCTCGAAGGTGGCGTGGATGTTCCAGGCCGCCTCGCGTTCGGGGCCATCCTGGAAGAGCTGGAGCTCGTTGCCGCGGCGGCCGGCGGGGATCACCTCGCGGCCGTAGCGCTTGTCCAGCAGCCGGACGATGCAGCCGTCGGCGTCCAGCTCGATCCTGAAGAAGCGATTCTCGATGAGCCGCGGCGAGATGCGCAGGCTGGAGTCGGCGGCCGCGGCCGCCTGGCGCAGCGCGAAGGCCGCGTAGCCGGTGGCGGGCACACCCTCCGCGGCGAAGGCCAGCTCGACCTGGCCGTCCGCCTGGCGCACGACCTGGCCCGGCCGCGGCCGGCCGTCCGCGTCGACCAGTTCGAGCGCCGGCGCGCAGTCGCATCCCATGTGGACCGGCAACGCGCCCTCGGGCAGGACAACGGTCGCGACATCGCCGCGCGGCCACGAGAGGCTGTTGAACGCGACGATCTCGGCCGGGCCGGCCGCCTGGGCGGCCAGATGGCGCCAGGCCGCATCGCGCGCCGCGCGGGCGGTCGCCGCGATGCGGGTGTGGTCGGCTGCGGCCTCGCGGTACACCTCGCCGATGGAGCTGCCGGGGAGGATATCGTGGAACTGGAGCAGCAGCAGGTTCTCCCACGCGGCGTCCAACGGCCGGAGGTCGGTCGGCATGCCGGCCGCCTCGGCCATGAAGCCGGCGATCTCGGCCTCGCGCAGCAGCAGCTCGTTCTGGCGATTGGCGCGTTTGATCTCGCCGTGGGTGGTGTAGGTGCCGCGGTGCGTCTCCAGGTAGAGCTCACCGACCCAGGTGGGGAGCACCTCTCCCCCGGCGCCTCCCACCTCTCCCCCGGCGCCTCCTACCTCTCCCCCGGCCCCTCCCACCTCTCCCCCGGCCCCTCCCCTGAGAGGGGAGGGGAGGGAATCTCCCCCTTCCCTCGCAGGGAAGGGGGTCGGGGGGTTAGGTGTCCACCTTGCGCGCACTTCGTCGAAGTAGGCTTCGCCGCCGCCTTGCCGTGTGGCGGGCAACCCGGGGAACGCGGCGGCGCGGGCGGCGAACTCGAGCATCTCCGCGGTCGGGCCGCCGCCGCCGTCGCCGAAGCCGAACGGGAAGAGGACTTCGTCGTAGATCGCCTTCTGTTCGAACTGCTCCCAGGCGATGGTCAGTTGTTCAGGGTTGGGCCAGCCGTTGTACATATGGCGCAAGCGGGGAATGTGGGCCAACACGCGGCTGCCGTCTATCCCCTCCCACCAGAAGAGGTTGACCGGGAAGACGTTGCGCGCCTGCCAGTGCAGCTTGACGGTGAAGAAGTCGCGCAGACCGCAGCCGGCCAGGATCTGCGGCAGCGACGCCGGGTAGCCGAAGACGTCGGGCAACCAGCAGGTGTGGGGCCGCGCGCCGAACTCCTCCCGGAAGAAGCGCAACCCGTGCAGGATCTGGCGGATGAGCGCCTCGCCCGAAGGCACGTTGCAGTCCGATTCGACCCACATGCCGCCCGTGCATTCCCAGCGGCCGGTTGCCACCCACTTCTTGATCTCCTCGTACAGCGCCGGGTAGTATCGTTTGGTGTAGGCGTAGAGCTGCGGCTGCGAGCACGAGAAGCGATAGTCGGGATACCGTTCCATCAGCCGGCAGGCGGTGGCGAAGGTGCGCGCGCATTTGCGCACCGTCTCGCGCAGCGGCCAGAGCCACGCCGTATCAATGTGCGAATGGCCGGTCAGGTAGATGCGGCCGGCCTCGGGATCCGGCGCGATGGCGGCGATCCGGTCGGCCAGGAGCGCGCGGCCGGCCGCGACCTGGCGGCGATACTCGTCCTCGGGCGCGGTCAGGTCTATGAGCAGCAGCGCGTCTTCGAGCGCGGCCTGGAGGAGCTGCTTGCGGCGAGCATCCCGCGCCTGTTGGCCGGCCTCCCAGGCGAACCAGAAGTCGTAATAGGCGGCCTCGCTCTCGCGGTCTATCTGGACGAACGCGACCTCGCGCAGCCGGCTGCGCTCGCGGCGCAGGTCGGGGCGGTAGAGCGCGGCGAGCAATGAGGCGAACTCGACTTCCAGCTCCAGGCGGCCGGCATGCGGGACGGCCACGCGCAGATGGTTGGCGTCAATTCCGGCGTAGGGCCGGCCGTCCACCGACAGCAGTCCTTCCAGCCCTTCGGCGTCGAACTGGATGAACAGGTCGCCGGCGGCCGCGTCGGCGGGCGTCTCGGCGATCGTGCGGATGAACACCGTTTTGCCCGCGGGCCAAAACGCCTCGCCGACGCATGGGGTCCAATCGCCGTCGAAGCGATACTCGCCGACGGCAACGAAATCGGCCGTGCGCGCCTGCCACGGGCCGATGGGCCAGCGGCCCGTGGCCGCGCGACGCCGGATCGCGTCGAGCTTCATGCGGATGATGCGGTCGTCCATGGGGGTGCGTCTCCAGGTCGGGCAAGATGCGTCACGCCGGGCCGCGGTTGAGGCATGCGGCCGGTCGTGGGGTGTTTGGGTATATGATAGCACAAAAACGGGTCGGGGGCGAAATGGGCGGCAATGGCTACACTACCTATTCTGCACGAAAACCTTCCCCTGCTGACCTTGCGCCCCGGCGATGACATCGCCAGGGAGGCTAACGACGATCGCCTGCGCAGCCTGGGGACGGTCGCCATCCAGGAGGACGGCCCCGCTTACCGCGTGGTCTTCACCCAATCCGGCCTGGCGCTGGCGGCCGGCCAGACCCACGAGTACACACCGGAACGCTTCGGCGGCCAGGTGCGCGAGCGCTTCGTGCAGGCGCAGCCCGAGCGCTTCCCCGTCTTCAACCTTTGAAAATGTCGGCGCCGGTCTCACACCAAGACACCAGGACGCCAAGACGACTGGCAGAACTGATCTGCTCTTTGTGCTCTTTGTGTCTTTGTGTGAGCTTTTCACCTGAACCGCCTGACGGAGCAAGGATCCCCCATGGACAAACACATCCTCATCATCGGCGCCGGCATTGCCAGGCTGGGGAACTTCTACATGGCCGGCCAGTGGGTGGAGCCGGGCGGCAGCGTGCCCCTGGCGGCCGCGTCGGGCAAGGCCGTCATCCAGTTGCTCTGCGCGGCGGACGGCAAGCAGCGTGCCCAAACCGGCCAAAGAAGAACGGCGCCAGGTTGATCTTGCTCAGCGTCTCGCAGAGGCGGTCGAGTTCGGCGTCTCGCATGTTCGCCAGGCCGGTGATGATTTTGTATCAGCGAACCGGCTGGCTCGCGCTGCCAGACCAACTGTGGAGCCGTCGCCACCCATCATCCGGGCTTCAACAACCCCAGCTCGCGGGCGCGCAGGGCGGCCTGTGTCCGATCTTCCACACCCAGCTTGTCCAGGATGGTCGAGATGTAGTTCTTGACCGTGCCTTCGGCCAGGAAAAGCTGGCTGGCGATCTGACGGTTGTTGGCGCCTGCCGCCAGGAGGCGCAGGATCTCCTGCTCGCGCTCGGACAGCGGCTCGGGGAGCTGTTCGTTGATCGGACGGGCCGGCTCCGCCAGGCGCGCGAACTCGGCCAGCACCTTACGCGCCACCGACGGTTCGATCAGCGCGCCGCCGCCCGCTACTTTGCGGATGGCGTCGGCCAGCTCGTGGCCCGAAACATCCTTGAGCAGGTAGCCCAGCGCGCCGGCGCGCAGCCCGTCGAACACGTACGCGTCGTCATCGAAGGTCGTCAGGATGATCACCCGCGCGTCGGGCCAGCGCTCCCGCAGGCGCCGCGTGGCCTCGACGCCGTCCAGCCGGGGCATGCGGATGTCCATCAGCACCACGTCGGGCCGGTGCGCGGCGTACTGGTCGAGCGCAGCCTGGCCGTCTTCCGCCTCGGCCACCACCGCGAAGTCGCTTTCCAGACTCAGCAGCGTGCGCAGGCCCTCACGCAAGATGCGCTGGTCATCCACGATCAAGATGCGGATCGGCGCCATGGATCACTCCCTCTGGATTGGCAGCTGGATCGTCAGGATCGCGCCGCCGCCGGGCCGGTTGGCCAGGACGACGGTGCCGTTCAGTTGGGCCGCACGCTCGCGCAGGCCGCGCAGGCCGAAGCCGTTCCCGGACGCACCGGCCGCCAGGCCGCGGCCGTCATCGCTCACGTGCAGCGCCAGCCGGTCGGCCGAGCACTCCAGGCGCAGCCAGGCCTGCCGCGCTGCGGCATGGCGCTGGATGTTCGTCAGCCCTTCCTGCGCCGCGCGGTAAAGGGCCAGCCGTTGGGCAGGCGTCATCGCACACGGGGTTTCGGGCAGCTCCAGGTGGACGACCAGACCGGTCGCTTCCTGGAAGCCGGCGGCCAGGCGGCGGAGCGCTTGCGGCAGTGAAAGTTCGACCTCGATCGGCTCGCGCAACCGGCCGACCGTCCGACGCAGGTCTTGCAGCGCATCGCGCACCTGCTGGCGGCCGGCGCGGATCAGCGCGACGGCTCGTTCAGGCTCCTGGATCGCCAGGCGCTCGGCCCCGTCCAGTTGGACGGCCGCGGCCGTCAGCCGGTGGCCGATGGTGTCGTGCATCTCCCGCGCCAGCCGGTTGCGCTCCTCGATAGCGGCCAGCGTCTCCACCTGCGCGGCGTAGGCCTGGAGTTGGCGGTTCTTGGCCTGCAGCTCGCGCAGCAGCAGGGCGTTTTGGCGTTGGGCCAATCGCGCCTGGGTCAGCGCATGGGTGATAACACCGAAGAACAGGTAGCCGCCGGTGTAGATTGCCATCGCCCGCAGCCCGCCGACCAGCCCTTCCTGCTCGAAGAAGAACCCGCCGGTGAGGAGGACGAAGCCGGCCAGCCACAGCAGTCCCCGACGCAGCGGGTTGTAGAGCATCACCGTCACGCTGAGGATAAAGAACAGGAAGATCAGCGGAAACCCGGCTCTCGTGATCTCGATCAGCACGACCACCAGTCCGGTTTGTGCGGCGACGATCAGGTTCGCCCGACGTCGGCCGTCGGGCGAGGGCTGCCAGCTTTCCGCAAGTGCGCAACTCTCGCCGTAGGCCGGCAGGCGGCTGTGCAGCAAGCCGAAGCCTACCAGCAGACTCAGGGCGAACCAGCGCAGCAGGATGCGGTCAATCTGCCACAAGCCGGCGGCCGTCACGCCCGCCAGGGTAAGATAGGCGACGAGCGATAACCAGTCGGGACGGGAGAAGCGTTGCATGGCTGCACCCCATGTTGCTTATGCACGTGCCGGGCGCCTCGCAAGGGCCCGGCACGTGCTGACCTGCCATTACGCCTGCACGGGCGCCGGAACCTCAGCGGGGGTTGGCGGCGTCGGGCGGCGCTCGAAGAGGACCAGGAGGATGGCGCCCAGGCCGGCCAGGACGACCAGGAATTGAAGCAGGCCGCCGGCCACCGGCACGGCGATGAGCAGGCCCAGGACGAACAGGCCGATCAGCAGCGGCGCATAGAGCCTGCTATTCCACTCGGGCCGGATGCGGCCCACGATCCAGCGGCCGCCCAGGTAGGCGACGATCGCCTGGCAGAGATAGCTCACGACGAACAGGATGGCGAAGAGCGCCAGACCCAGGGCGGGCAAACCGGCCAGCAGGGTCAGCCACGTCAGGGCGCCCAGGCTCAGCAGGCCGAAGATTACTGCGACCACGATCACCACGCCGAGCGCCACCAGCCAGCCGAGCGGCGCCGCGACCAGGCCGACCAGGCCGATCCCCAGGCTGGGCAGCGGCCGGCCGAGCAGCTTCTCGGCCGGGACGGTGATCCAACGGGGCGCCAGCCAGGCGATGAGCAGGCCGATCAGCAGCAGGGCGATCAGGCGCCGTGCGGCGTTGAACACATAAGACGAGGCGCTTTGCCGCCGTGCCAACTCCCGGGATAGCTGTTCATCCTGGGGCGGCAGGGTGTGCGTAACCTGCGTCGAAACCCGATTGGCATCCGCAACCGCTTCAGGGCTGATATATTCCAGACTGCCGACCACGCGCGCCTCCTCGCCGAAGGTCAGGCCGGGCGGGACGTTCGGCATCGCCGGCATGTCCGGGCCGTAGTACATGCTGCCAGGCGAGTAACCGCCGTCTGCGGCGGCAACGGCGATCCTGGCATCCCGTCCTACCGTGCCTTCCAGGCGCAGGCGGCCGGTCCCGGCCAGCAGATCCCTGGCGATCTGGCCGGAGACCAGCCCCTGGCCGGCGCCGATCAGCAGCGAACCGCCGATCTGGCTGCCGGCCCGGCTCTCCACGCTGGCGCCTGCCGTGTAGGCGTTGTACTTGATCCGGGCCTTGGGCCCGATCGCGACCACGGCGCCCCCAGCAAAGAGATCATAGCCGACTTCGCCGTTCACGGTGACGCCTGCACCGGCCGCAACCACGTTGCCGGTGACCTTGCCGTTGATGATCACGGTTCGACCTGCTGCGATCAGGTCGCCGTTGACCGTGCCATCCACGGTCACGGTCTCCCCGGCCACGAACAGGTCATCGTTGATGACCTCGTCCTTGCCGATCACCACGTTCTCGCCGCCGCGACCATCGAAGGCCGACGCTGCCGGGACGAAGATGAACAGGGCCAGGACGAACAGGGTCAGCAGGTTCAGGACACGAGTTTTGCGCTTCATTATTGACCTCCGAGACATGTAGGAATGGGTTCTCGATCAACTTGATCGTAGCCCCATCCTAAGCGAACCCAGTCATTTTTCACAGTGCCAGAAGTCATCTCGGCGGTCATGTGACGCACGCGATAAACCTGCTGACGCAGAACTCCTTCAGCGGGGGCCCGCCAGTTGCGCGATCGCTTGTTTCAGGATGCTTGCGGAATGTTCCAGGGCGGCTTGTTCTGCAGGCGGCAGAGCCGAATGGAAGACCCTCTCCACGCCGGCCTCGCCGACGATGGCCGGCACGCCCAGGCAGACATCCCGCAAGCCGTACTCGCCGTCCAACACGACGGAAACCGGGAAGACGCTTTTCTCGTTGCGCACGATCGCACTCACGATGCGCACCAGCGCCTGTCCTACGGCAAAATAGGTCGCGCCCTTGTAGCCGATGATGTGATAGGCCGACGTGCGCACCTCCTCGGCCAGCTTCTGGCGCTCCTCGTGCCAGTCCTCGCATTTGCCGCAGATGTGGCAGTAGTCGTCAAAACGCATCCCCGCGATATGGGTCATGGACCAGGCGGCAAACTGGCTGTCGCCGTGCTCCCCCAAGACATAGGCGTGCACGTTGTGGACGTCTACATCGCAATGCCGGCTGATCAGATAGCGCAACCGCGCGCTGTCCAACACCGTGCCCGAGCCGATGACCCGGCCGCGCGGCCACCCGACGCGCTGTTGGGCCACATAGGTCAGCACATCCACCGGATTGCTGACCACGACGACCACCGCCTGCGAGTCCTGCGCCTGTATCTCGTCCATGATCCCTTCGATGATGCGCGCATTGCGCTGCAGCAGATCCAGGCGTGATTCGCCGGGCTGTTGCTTGGAGCCGGCCGTGATGACGATGACGTGCGCGTCGCGGTAATCCTGCACATCGCCTGCGCTGATCTGTACGTTGGGGTAAAAGGGGAGGCCGTGTGCCAGATCCAATACCTGGCCCTGGGCCAGATTGGGATCTACATCTGTCAGGACGATTT
>Ga0272448_1004668_pt1 | contig 15481 bp, 9 predicted proteins | sample YNPCB0191_FD_202220 | JGI IMG/M metagenome (GOLD analysis project Ga0272448, IMG submission 202220) | Hot spring sediment microbial communities from Yellowstone National Park, WY, United States - YNP-CB-019-1 | ecosystem: Environmental > Aquatic > Thermal springs > Hot (42-90C) > Sediment...
CTTTTCACTCGCAAAAAGCACCCAGTGGAGGAAGAAGCTGTACAGGGTACCTCTTCCCAGAGAAACAATCCGCATCCACCGGAGCGCTTCCTCCTGAGTTGAGGCTACCTGCACCATAGCTAACCCCCCAGCGACCACACCGCAAAAAGCGCAAACAAACTGAAAGCAAGATACAGCTGGAGCTCCCTACGAAAACGGCTGATAAGATACGCTCCCGCGAAAGAAGCGACACAGAAGGAAAAGAAAGACGCCAGGGCAAAAAATTCTCCTACCGCTTCCGCCACACCCTCTACCCCCGTAACGATTGTAACCCTGTGACTTGCTTCCATTATACCAGAAAAGGGCGAAAACGGGGAAACGAATCTCCAGTGCACTGTGGAAAGAGAGAGGGGAACCACACTGGTGGCCCAACGGGGAATTGAACCCCGGCTTGCGGATTGAGAGCCCGCCGAACTAACCACTATTCGATTGGGCCACACCATCATTATATTTTCTCTTCCCTTTTCTGTCAACATGGTGTATGGGAAGCTCTTTCCGGCTTTTGGAGATACAAATCGAGATGGTGGAGAACGCCGCAGGCTCTTTCAGGATATTCTTGCGCTTTGGAAAAAAAAGCGGGACTGCTTCACCCCTTTTTTTCTGCGAGGAGCGCAGCTGAAAGCGAAACAGTCGGCGAATGTATTCCCCCTTGTTGCGAGGAACGAAGTGACGAAGCAACCTTCACATTCTAAAAAACGAGACCCTGAAACGAGTTCAGGGTGACGTAAAGGTAAATACGAGACCCTGAAACAAGTTCAGGGTGACGTAAAGGTAAAGACGGGACGCTGAAATAAATTCAGGGTGACGTATGGGTGTTGTGGGTAACGTATAAGTGGTGTGGGGCGACGAAGAAGTGTTCCAAGTGACGTATAAGTGGTATTTAGAGTGACACCGCTACCACCCCGTCATGCTGAACTCGATTCAGCATCCTACCACCCCGTCATGTTGAACTTGTTTCAGCATCCTCCTACTCCGTCATGCTGAACTTGTTTCAGCATCTCAAAGACGAGATCCTGAAATGTAGAGGGTGACGCATAGGCAAATACGAGACCCTGAAATAAATTCAGGGTGACGTAGAGGTAAGTATGAGACCCTGAAATAAATTCAGGGTGACGTAAAGGTAAAAACGAGACGCTGAAGCGAGAGGGGTGAAAAGAGAGGCTGCTTCGGAAGCGAAAATACGAGTTCGCTGTAACCGCTCCAACCGGTCTTTGCGAGGGGGGGGAGCCCGGAAGCAATCTCGCAGTTTTAACCACTCGAATAGCCAGGAAAACTGAAAGAAGTAAAAAGCGGGACTGCTTCGCTGTGCTCGCAGTGGCAGCGAAAGGGATTCCAAAGGGGTTTGGGGGTGGTGGAAAGATCCTATGGTGTTAGGGGTGTGTTGAGGAGGCAGAGGTTCACCAGGATTCCTGCGAATTCGGCGACTTCTCGAAAGAGAGGTTCGAAGATATTCAAAGCAGCGTTGGTACATTCGACTTTGTCGTAGGGGATAATGGAAAGGAGCGGGTCCCCCTCATACACCGAGTGCCCCTCTTCCCGCCATTTTTTCATTGCAACCATCTCTATGGAGATGAGGATAGCCAGGGGGTAATCGGGAATGCCGGTGTCCAGATCGGTTATTCCGAATTCCCCGTAGGAAATCCGATGGTCGCTGAGGGTATTGCTTGTGGGGTTATTCCCCACCACCAGGGTTTTGAGTTTTTGCAGTGCGTCGTCGCACCTGAAGGGATTATTTCCCTCAAGTGCGGTAATCGCTTCGCCCACCAGTTCTCCGGCTTTGCGCAGGAGAAGATCGATCTGCTGGAGCGTCCGATCGTTTTCTCCCAGATAGTTCAGGAGAACCACCTTGTAGACCTCGCTCACCGAGGTTCCCAGAATAGCGGGGAATTCCGTAGCCCACCGGTACGCATCGTAGAGGGTGGTTAAAAGTTCGATTGCTTCCGAAACCGGTTCGGAGGTAGCAAAACCGAAAAGGCTCGCAATGGGGCCTTTCTGATTGTCCAGATACTGTTCAACCACCGTGGAGAGGGTATCCTGGATGAGGCTATCGGGGGAGGGTCCGAAGATGGAGAGGGCGCTCATACCGTAGTTCAGGGCCGGTAAGGAGGCATTCACCACATTCGGTTTGAGGTTGGCGAGGTAATTCCGGATTCGGTTTAAGCAGTAAAAGATGTTGCTCGATTCTCTCTTCACCTCATCCTTGAAACCGTAGAAGAGTGAAGCCTGAAGCGCCGTCTGGGGGTAGCTCGACCAGTTGGCAGGGAAGATCCAGATCCACTGCTCGGTTTGCGAGTTTCCACTGAAAACCTGCACTTTGAAGCGCTCCGGACGGGTGAGCTTGGCGGTTTCGAATTTCACGCCCCATTCGTTCTGGGGAATATAAGGTACCACGCGCCTCTTTCCCGAAGCATTGTGCCAGCCAAGGAGATCCCCGTTCTCCCGGTACACCGCCATCGCTTTCGTGCCATCGCCACAGGTGAAGTAGAACTCTTCCACCCCCGCAGGGACGATGAAAACGGTATTGCTCAGTTCCCTGAGGTTATAGGAATGCCGGTCGCCTTCCACCACCACCCCAGCGGGGTAGACGGAGGCCAGGGGCTTGAATTCCCCATAGGTTTTATGGTCGGCTTCGTCAAGCGCCAGCCAGCGGTCGGGGAGGAAAACCCATTCCTTTCCGGTGGTGGTTTCTTTCACCGTAAGGCCCACCACGTACCACCCGGGACGGTTGCCGGAGTTATCGTGGAGGAGGGCGATGTGGTCGAGATTTTCGATTTTCCGCCCCTCGAGGAAGAAGCGGTCCTTTTTGCCCCGTTCGAAGGGATTGAGCGCTGAGGTAAGCTCCATCACCCCAGAGCCATAGACCACCCCTTCGCGTTCTTTCTTTTCATAGAGCGCCAGAAACACCCGGGCATCGGTTCCCGCACCCTCGTAATCTCCGGTGAGCACCTCCACTTCGTAGCGAACCGTGTTTTCCCGCACAAAAGCGGGAGGGATGGTGACGTACCGTCCGCCGATGGTTCTTGTGGCATCAACGGCCACTTTTCTCACGATACTGCTTTTGGTTCCCCGGTCGTCCTGGACCTCAAGGGTTACCGGGATGATATCGGATGCATTGAAAGCATGGGCGAGTCTTAGGGCGTGGGTATCGGGAAAGGCGGAACCCGACGACCACCACCAGTAATCGGTGATAACCCCATCAGGGTCGCTTGAAGAAGTGGCATCGAAAACGGTGGATCGAAAGTGGGACATCTCATCATCCACAAGCACAAAGTCGGCCTGGGGAGGCTGATTTTCCGGAAGTTGCAATTCATAGTACGGTGGGTTATAGCGGAAACCCTCCTGATCTTTGGGGGTGTTTTCGGGGAAAAAGATTTCGATCATGCCTTCTGTCCGGAGCTTCGGGGCAAAGACATTTGCAAACTGGGGTTCCAATTTTCCTTCCCGTAAGATAGAACCGACCTGTACCGGGAAGACCCGCGGAGGAGTTTCCCAGACAAGCCGCAGTTGCAGAGATTTTCCGGGGACACCCGGGGCAATATTCCCCACAAGAAGTATCTGGCTTGCTTCTTCGGCCTGCATGGTGAGTTCCGGGGTGATATCCCGTCCTTCCTGGTCCTCAATCCGCAGGTACTGCGCTACTTCGGAGGCAGAAAGCAACTTCCCCACTGCGGGGTCGTAGATTCCCAGCCGGAAGGCATAGCGGGGTGAGATGGGAAGGAGTGTCCCGAAGGGCGCTTCGGCGATTCCCCGAGAAGAGGAAACTCGCAGCACCCCCCCTAAGGGGAGGTCGTAGCCGCGAAATTGCGGGGAAACGTCGGGATTTTCGGCAGTAATCTGGACGGTGAAGTAGAGTTTTCCGGAGAACCGCTCTCCGCTTCCGATACTTTCGGGGAAGGGATCCCCGTGGGAGAAGGAGAGGTTTTGCATTTCGGTGAGCTCAAAGGAAAGGTCGGAAATATCGGCGAAAGAGCTGTTACGCAGGGTCCAGGAGGCCACGAGATACTCCCCTTCATACCAGGTTGCCACTTCCAGCGTAAGGGGATTGGGGAGGGGAACCACTTCCATGGGGAAGGTGCGTTGCGCCGGCCCCAGGGAAGCAAAAAGCGGCACTTCTCTGGGATTTCCCTCGGGAAGAGTCGGGGTGTGCCACTCGTAGGTTGCTTTCTGCATCTTCTGCACCACTCCCTCACCGGCGGTTACCTGGATGGCCGCCTCAAGCCCCGGGGGGGTGCGGAAACGAAGTTCGGTGGGGAGGTCTTCGAAAACCTGGTATAAGTGCTCCCCGTGAGGGGATACCGAGACAAGCTCTAAAGGAAGCGGCCAGCTCTCTCCGGTGATATCGAAGCACAAAAGGGACGGTTGTTCTATCCCTCCCTCGATATTGAGGCGGTTGGCAAAGAACGCGAAGGCTTTCCCGGCGTGGGTGATGACGCTTGAGGGGTAGGAGAGGTCGGGTTCAAAGCCTTCGCCGAAAGCGTAAACCCCGGTAATTTCTCCCTCAGGGAGTTGATAGCGCAGGAAAAGCTCCTTGCGGAAGAGGAGAAGTTCCCGTCCCTCCACAAAACGCGGCCAGAAGGGCCTGGGAAGATTGGGCTCAAACGTAGTTTTACGGAGTAACTCCCCCTGGGAAGAGAAAATCTGAAGGGCGATGGTATCCGGCGTTTCCTCTACTAAGACCGCCACCGAGCCGTCGGCGAGAAAAGCCCCGAAGATTTTATTCGCCAAATGGGGCTGGAACTCCCCCAGGAGGGTATGGTTTCCCTCGTAATCCACCACCAAAACCGTAAAAAGCGTTTTTCCTCCGGGGTCGCTCTTGGCTATAGCAAGAAGTATTTTCTCTTCGCAGCGCTCGAAAACCACGAGGGGCGGGTTTGGAACTGCCGCCGGGACCGTAACCCCAAGCGAAGCGAGGGGAATTTTCCAGAGGGTCTTACCTTCGGTATCGAGGAGCTCGAGAGCACCCCCGGCATCCCTTTCCTCCCAGTGCAAAACGGGAAGCGGCTCATCGGGATAGGCATATTGAGGAAAAGTCCCCTCCCCAGGACGATAGAAGGTGTAGGAACCCCGACCGAGGGAAGGGCAGGGGGAAACTTCCCTATCTTGCGCTGAAAACGCAACGTAGCCGGCGAAGTTGTGGCTCTCGTCTCTAGTGGGCACAAAAATGCGCTCTCCAATTGCGAAAACCAGAGGCGAGGAGGTGTGCGCTCCCTGCGCAAAAAGACACTCCCCGGTTTTTGGGTTGAAGACTTTCACCGTTTTACGGTCTTCGGTAACCAGAAACCCCCCTTCGGTTACGAGAACCAGTTTCCCGGGGAAAACCTGTTCTTTCCCGGTAGCGGGGGTAACAGCGAAGACCTGGGTGGCGCTACCGAGGTAGAAGAAAATATACCCCTTTCGCACCGCGTGCACCACGCACTTTTCAGGATACTCCTTTTCAAAGAGCACCTTCCCACTCTCAAGATCCACCGCGACGAGCACCCGTTCGCGCACCGAAAAAGCGAGGAGCTTTTCATCCCAGAAAGGACCGCTTGTGGGGTAGAGGGAACCCTCGGCTACCACCCTATTCACACCTTCAGTTGCGTGAAGCGGTTCCCACCGGTAGAGGGTTTCGAAGAAAGAAGAAGCACTCAGGGGAGCGGTGAGGAAAAGAAAAAGCACCACCAGGGGAAAGAGGAACCACACTTTCCGGAAAAACGGGATTCCGGGTAACACCGCTTGCACCCCTCCTTTGAAGCACTCCATATTATTTTACCACCGCTTCGGTGTAGGGGGTAACCACAGCACGTTTTACCGGAAAAAAATTTTTGCTTCAGCGGGGTAACCTCGCTGAAATCACCATACCCTTCCGGTATCGGTGGATAACGATGGGAAAGAGAACCCCGAAGCACAGATTCCGCCGCTCCTTCCCTCCCACCCCGCAACCTGCGCATTCACACGAACCGGAGCAGTCTCAAAAACTCAAATGGTTTCCCTTGCAAGATCGCACGAGCCGAAGCAGTCTCGCTTTTTACTTCTTTCAGTTTTCCTGGCTATTCGAGTGGTTAAAACTGCGAGATTGCTTCCGGGCTCCCCCCCCTCGCAAAGACCGGTTGGAGCGGTTACAGCGAACTCGTATTTTCGCTTCCGAAGCAGCCTCTCTTTTCACCCCCCTCGCTTCAGCGTCTCGTTTTTACCTCTACGTCACCCTGAACTTGTTTCAGGGTCTCGTTTTTCTCTCTACGTCACCCTGAATTTATTTCAGGGTCTCATACTTACCTCTACGTCACCCTGAATTTATTTCAGGGTCTCGTATTTGAGATGCTGAAACAAGTTCAGCATGACGAGGTAGGAGGATGCTGAATCGATTTCAGCATGACGGGGTGTAGCGTCACCCTGAACACCAAAGAAGTTACGTCACCCTGAACTTGTTTCAGGGTCTCGTCTTTTTTCTCTACGTCACCCTGAACTTGTTTCAGGGTCTCGTTTTGAAACCCTGAGATGCTGAATCAAGTTCAGCATGACGAGGTAGGAGGATGCTGAATCGAGTTCAGCATGACGAGGTGGTAGCGTCACCCTAAACACCACCTATACGTCACCCTGAACTCGTTTCAGGGTCCCGTGTTTGCCTCTACGTCACCCTGAATTTATTTCAGGGTCTCGTTTTTGAGATGCTGAATCAAGTTCAGCATGACGAAGTGGGAGGATGCTGAATCAAGTTCAGCATGACGAAGTGGTGGTAGCGTCACCCTGAACAACACTACCTATACGTTACCCTAAACATCACCATCACTTATACATCACCTTAAACACCACACATCACTTATGCGTCACCCTGAACTCGTTTCAGGGTCTCGTATTTCACATCCTCTACGTTTCAGGGTCTCTTTTTTCTCTCTACGTCACCCTGAATTTATTTCAGGGTCCCGTATTTGAGATGCTGAATCAAGTTCAGCATGACGAAGTGGGAGGATGCTGAATCAAGTTCAGCATGACGAAGTGGGAGGATGCTGAATCAAGTTCAGCATGACGAAGTGGGAGGATGCTGAATCAAGTTCAGCATGACGAAGTGGGAGGATGCTGAATCAAGTTCAGCATGACGAAGTGGTGGTATTGCGAACCGCTCGTTTCCGAAGCCATCTCGCACCCCCAGGCCGGTATCCGTAAGGTCGTACAACCTGAAGCGGTCTTGCTTCAAGCTTCTATCACCAGCCTGTGGTATGAAAAGCGCAGCTTCGGAGTGGGGAGAGGGTGGGGAGTTCCTGCTTCGCATAGCGAAAAGGAGAAAGCCGTGGAGCTAAAAGGAGAAACCGATCGTTCTTGGGATCATCCCTTTTCACACCCGATGGTGGTGTTTCTCATTCAAAAATCGGAGTTACTTGAGGAGAATCGGCTGGAACTTCTCAGGGGTGCAACGCAAACCAGGATTTATCCCCGGGGAAAGTCGATCGTGCGCTTTTCTCCCCAGGGAAACCGCGGGTGCTCCGCTTTATCACCGAAAGGATGGGTAGCCGGAGCCTATCGGAGCTTCGGGAAGTGGTGTCCGGTGGAAAAGCCTTCCGGAAACTCATGGCTGGGGATTTTGCGCTTACGCTGTGAGCCTTCTTCCCGAAGAGAGTAATTCTTTTGAAGACGCTTGAGGAGTACATCGTACACCGGTTTTCCTCCGGCGATATCGGCTACCACGTAAGAGAGAAGGCATGAAAGCGCGATGGCCGGAAGGTGGTAGAAGGAGCCCGTCATCTCCAGAATGAGGATGGTTCCGGTAACTGGAGCCCTGGTGATAGCTGAAAAGTACCCCGCCATCCCCAGGACCACGAAATCGAGGGAGAGAACCCCGGTGAGTCTTCCCCAGATAGCTCCGAGGAGCGCCCCAATGGTGAGGAGGGGAAAGAAGATCCCGCCCGGTGTTCCCGAAGCATAGCTCACCATGGTGAAGGAGAATTTGAGCAAAAGAAGCAGGAGCAGAAACCGGAGGGAGTAGGGGGTTTCCGAGAGCGAAGCGATGAGATGGTGCCCACCACCCAGCACCTGGGGGACGAAGAAACCCAGGAGGCCGGCAAGGAGAAACACCGGCACCGGCCGCAAAGGAGAAGGAAGCCACCGCAGGTTCGCAGAAAGGTCCTGAGTCCCCAAAAGGATTCGGTTGAAGAGGACTCCCAGGATACCCAAAAGAAGCGCCAGAAGAGTGAGAGACCCGTAGCGGTGGAAAGGGAAGGGATGTTCCAGATGGAAATCGAGAACCGGTTTCATCCCGAAGACTTTCCGGGACAGTGCATCCGCCGTGAGTGAAGCGGCCATCGATGATGAAAGGAACACCGAAGAAAAACCCCGGTGCAACTCTTCCAGGGCGAATACCACACCGCTTAAAGGAGCACCAAAGGCGGCTGCGATACCGGCGCTCGCTCCGGCGGTGGTGAAAAGGGATTCCCGCTCTGGATCACGGCGATATTCCCCCCATCCTCTCCCTATCATGGCTCCGATCTGCACCGAGGGTCCTTCTCGCCCCAGGGATAACCCTCCACCCAGGCCCAGAATTCCTCCCAGGAATTTTACGAGGAGAACCCGCCACCAGACCACCGGGAGCGTCCCGTTCAGGACTCCTTTTACATGGGGAATGCCGCTTCCCGAGGCCAGCGGTTCCCACTGCACCATCTTTCCCACCGCCCACCCGCCGAGGAAAAGGAGCGCAAAGAAGAGGACCAGGAAGAAAAAATGCTTCCCGGAAAGAAAGCGCAAAGACTCACTCAGGCGAAAAACTTCCTCCAAGAAAAACCGGTAGAGAATCACCACCGCTCCCGAGAGCGCTCCCACCAGTGCCCCTTCGAGAAGCTTTGTGAATCTCTTCCGGCTGCGTTTCAGATAAAGCTGCATTATACCTCTTCCAGCCGGTAGGCTTTCTTTCCCAGGCCGAGCGTCTCGGCGTAGTCGATTTGCTTCTCCCACAAAGCACCGGGGTGTACATCCAGGAACTTATCGCTTCCGGGGGCAAAGGCTTTCTGGAGTTTGCTTCCCGATAATCCCGGGGCTTTCAGGATGAGATCGGCGGAAGCCCGGTCGATCGCTACGATGTCGTGGCTTCCTAAAATTCCCACATCTGGAATTAAAGCCGCATCGTGCCAGGGGGCACAGTCGCAATCCGGGCTCACATCGGTGATGAAATTCAAGAAAGCGACCTTCTCGCCCTTTCCCTTTAGCACCCCCAGGGCGTACTCCACCATCCGCTCCTGCAAAAGCTCGCTACTTGAAGACCAGGAGGGTTCGATGGCTTCGGTAGGGCAGTAGAGTAAACACTCTGCACAACCGATGCAGAGTTCCCGCTTTAACTGCGCTTTCTTTCGCTCGTTGAAAAAGAGCGCTTGAGTGGGGCAGTGGACGATACACCGCCGGCACCCGATGCACTTTTCCTCCCTCGGTTCGGGGAAGAAGGTCTCAGCATGCTGCATTTGTTTTCCGGCTCTCGCCGCACATCCCATCCCCACGTTTTTGAGCGCACCCCCCAACCCCGCTTCCATGTGTCCTTTCACGTGGGTGAGTGTGAGGAGAAAATCGGCCTCCTGGATAGCCCGGGCAATTTTCACGGTGGAGAAGTGCTTTCCGGCAATGGCCACCTCTTCTTCTTCATTCCCTCGCAACCCGTCGGCGATGATGATGGGCGCCGGAACCGCCGGGTAAGAGAATCCGTGAAAGAGCGCCGTTTCCAGGTGATCCACCGCATTGTGGCGAAACCCGGTATAGAGGGTATTGGTGTCGGTGAGGAAAGGCTTCCCTCCTGCCTCTCGGATGGCTTCCACAACGGAGCGCACGAAAACCGGCCGGATGAACCCGTGATTGCCCCGCTCGCCGAAGTGGAGTTTCACGGCCACAAAGTCATTCTTCTTTATCCTTCCCGAAAGTAACCGCTGCGTCAGCGCAAAAAGGCGCCTCAACACCGATTCATTTTCGTTTTCCGCTCGAAAGGAGAGAAAATATACCGGAACCATCGGCAAACCTCCTTCGGTAGGTGATGTGTTTTAGGTGCTGCGCGACTTCAAATAATCGATGAGCCTACTTGCCCTTTCTCTATTGAGCACGCCACTTTCCTGAAACCAGGCGAACATCCGCCGCGCCGATTCCCGCTCCCAGCCTTCCCGATTGACCACCAGTTTCACCAGATACTCCATCTGCTTCTCGCTGGGGAAACTGGTTTCCTCTATCGCGATGTAGGGGAGTAACCGCAGATACAGAAGCGCTGTCATCAGGGTATCCTGACAGTTATACCGGGCTATTTCCCGATACCTTCCCTGTAAGAAAGCCTCCTGGACTTTTGAACCATCCATCGCTCCCTTTTGAAGGGGTATCCCGAACCTCCGGCACACGAAATCCAGGGTGTATTTGGCTTCATCTTTGAGAAAGAGAAAATCCGCTAAATCCAGGTGGAATTCTCCTCTCCCATAGCGAGAGAGCTCCAGTTCTCTGGGTAGAGAGAGGTTATAGAGCATACTCCGCAGGCGTAAAACCGGAACGTCGAAATGTCTCCCGTTATAGGTGACGAGGCGCTCGCTCCCCTGAATCTCCCCCCACAAACCGGTGAGAATCATCTGCTCCCCCTCGGCGATGTCCCTGGGAATCGAAAAACAGGGAATGGGATGATAGGTGATTTCCACCTCCTCACCTTCCACGGAGCGCTGCTCGCCGTACGCTTCTTCTTTCTCCCCCGAAAGGTAATACACCACTCCCTCCTCGATACGATCCCCCTGCACGTGCACCACCGCCACCGAAATAATGTGCGCGAAAAAGGGATTGAGCGATAGCCCCCTCTCCACCTCTTCGTCGCTTTTCTCTCTCCCCCGATTCTTCAGATATTGGTAATCGAGGTACTGCAACTCTTCTATGAGTCCACAGGTCTCGATATCCACCACCGAAATAAGCATCCTGCATCACCCACGATATACTATAGCAAAAAATTCCCCTTCCCACTATAAACACCCCACCATCTTTCCCTGGCTTTCTGGGAATGGAAGAGGGGAGTGCTTTTTTGAGTTTTTCGGTGCCGGGGGTCCCTCGGAACGCAATCGTCACCGTCGCATTCCTAAAAAATTCCAGCATCCATCAAAGCCCGTTGCGCTGAAAGCTCCTGAGACCGATGGTGTATATATTACCCCGGTCGATGGGTGTCACCTCTTCGCCCGCCGCTCTCCGGGCATCGAAAAACCGTCGGGGAGGTCTGGAGAGCGTCTGATTCTCTTCTGGGAGCTCCTTGCGCCTTTTTTGTGGCATAACGAGTCCCTCGGCCGGTGGTGCCAATGCGTTCCAGAATATCCTTCTCAACCAGATCACCGAGGTCGAGCGTGGCCGTCCGTTCCTTAGCTCTGGTTAAATTCTGATACTCTCGATTGGTGATGCTGCCATGCTACCGGCGCCGCCAAAGTAAAGACGGTTGCACTCCGCAAACTTCACAGATCCCCGGAACCTTAAGTGAGGCATCCCGTTCCTATTATGGGATAACCCATATTGTTTCTTCTTCGAGCATCCGAGCGAAGCGTCCCTTAAGCTTTTGAAACTCCTCTTCGGTGTAGACCAGGATATCTGCGGGGACGGGGAGGTCGGTAGCGTCGAAATCGCGGGACCGCTCATGAAAAGGCTTGCTGGATGTACTGACCACCACAATGATGTCCAGGTCGCTCCCCACGCTCCAAGAAGCACGGGCATAGGAGCCAAAATACCCAATCCGCAGAGTATCAGGATAACGCGCCTTCTGTTCCCTGGCCCATTCCCGGAAAGCTTTCTCCACCTCTTCCTTACCGGGCCATCTGAGAACGGACGAATTCAAGGACCGAACGGGCATGTTGCAAAGCCTCCCTGGCCTGCAAGCTTCCAAAATGTTCGAAGGGAGCGCCTTCTGGAAAACCATTGGGATATCGCGGGGGGATGTAATATCCGTCCAGCACCTTGCCCCGCTCAATGAGCTCTTCTGAAACGGATATAGGCAGTTCCCGGAGCAGTTTGGCAACCACATGTCCCCAGGCTTCTTGCCCTAAAAAAAGGTGCAGAGCTTTGACCGCTTTTTCTGCTGCCTGGTGCGCCGCAAAACAGGCCCACTCGTAATCCCCATGTTCTAAAGAGAACTGGGCATGTTGCAGGTCTTTTTCAGCTTGCTTCAGCCAGTCCCGGAAGCGGTTGCTCATTCTGCTCATCCTCTTCGGATTTTTATTTATGATAACACATTTTCTGTCGGGAAGCTCCGGCTCGGTTTTGCGCTCTGGGAGAGACTGAAAACGGGGCTTATACTATCGTCACCCTGAACTCGTTTCAGGGTCTTGGACTTCCCCCCAAAAAGTGGAGGAACTTTTTAGCACCTCTTTCCCGTACAAGCTCCACCGTCTTTCAAATCCCGGCGGACTATTCTATCCCCGGGAGAAATGAAGCTTCTTGCGATTGGAGAAAGAGGTTCCGTGCTTTCCCAGGGAGCATAACCCTTTCGATGCCCTCAGTTTTTCAGGTTTTGAAGAATGATTTGTCCTTCGGTTCTCTTCCCTCACCGGGACTTTCGAGCCTGCAGCTGTCTGTGCTATCCATCCCTGAAGCGAAACGCCATCGCGGTGTGGCTGGCGCTTTTTTAAAATATCCCTCTCTCACCGGCGCACTGGGCTTTCTTTCAAGGTTCTACCAAACCTTGAAGAGGCGAGAATCTCCGGCTTGAATTCTCAAATCTCTTTTCTCGGTCTCCACCAGACTGGGGAAAGTGCAGTCCGTATCGTTATGTGCAGGGGAAGAGAGTGCCAAAGTGCTCTCAGGGGTAAGAGAGCTTTTGGTGCCGGGAGGGAATGTGCGGATGATACAATGGATACCTAAACTTTTCGCTCGCTTTTTAAGACAGGCAGCGGTTTCGCTGAGCATATCAGGGGTGCACTTTGCGTACCCTTCCTGGAGATGGAGGAGAATGGCAACAGCTTGAAGAAGAGGAAATTTCTTCAAGCGTCCTTCTCGATCCTCTCCAAGGATGTACCCCCGTTTCCGATCTTCAAAATCGTAAAAGCTCTGCACGTCTTTTTCAAACTGTTCGAGAACTTTTTGTACCCTTCCAAGGCAATCGGCAAGTGAAATTTTCCCATCTCGGGTACCGACGAAAAAATCATCCCCACCCACATGTCCTACAAAGTACTGGCTCTCCGGAAAGATCTCACGGAGTAGAGAGGCGAAAAGAAAAATGACTCGATCCCCTCGACGGAAACCGTAGTGATCGTTGAAAGATTTGAAGTGGTTAATATCAAAGTACACGTATGTCCGCCTCATGGTCTCTTCAGGAAGAGTGGTATCGAGGTATTCAACGATCTTGGTGTTTCCGGGAAGTTTCGTTAAGGGGTTTTGATCCTGCACTTCGTAGAGGCGTTTTTGGTAGACAATGCGAAGGAGGCTCTGAGGACTAAGGAATCCAATGTACTTCCCTTTTTGAGTCACAATAATGCCCTCAAGGTTCTCCTCAAGAGTAAAGGCGGAAAGGAAACTTTCAAAGGGAGTGGTTGCCTCAAGGACTAAACAGCGTTTCAAGAACAGTTCTAAACTAAGAGAGAGGTTCTCGAGGAGAGCCCGACCGTACGGAGCGTAAATGACGTTATGGAAGTCCTCCTCTTGAAGAACCCCTAAGGGTTCGCCATCATTATTCACCACCGGAAAAAATCGACACTTGGGGTAAGACCTGAAAAGTTCACAAACTTTGGCCAGTGGTTCCTCGGCTTTCACGGTAGGAAGAAGCTCAAGATTTTCCAGGACCATCGAGGACGAATCTTGCACTTTCCGACGGTTTTTAAGGTAGAGGCTTTCCACGATTTCATACTCTTCTTTGAGATGAGAAACTTCCTTTTGAGGCGTATCTATGAGAAATCCCTGTACCGCATCGCAGCCTATATCCAGGCAGCTGTAGAATTCTTCGTTTCTCTCCACACCCTCTGCGATGACCATTGTTCCCAGAGTGTGGGAGGTGGCCGCAAGGTTTATCAGAAAAAGTTTTTTGCGACCGTCTCGATCGACACCTTCGATGAAGAAACGCGGGATTTTCACGTATTCTGGTTCGTAGAGGTACAGAAGCCTGGGCCCCGCGAAACCCATACCATAGTCGTCAATAGCTAACTGGAAACCCTGTTTCCGGTACTGTTCGAGGACTCTTTGGAGGGTATCAATGGAGTGGATACGGTGGTTCTCCGAGATTTCGAGTACAACCTGTTTCGCGGAAAGTCCGTAACGCTCAAGTATCTGCAGGGTATGTCCTGGCTTATACTCCGGGGTTGTAACCACTCGAGGATCAAGGTTGAAGAAAAACTTCACCGGTCGTTGGAGGCGAATTCGTACGAATTTTGCGATAGCTTTTTCACGGAGAGCAAGATCGAAAACACGGAGAAACCCTTTTTCGAAAGCCCAATCGAAAACCTCATGAATTGAGGAAAATCCAACCTGCTCCCAATTTCTAAGAAGTGCTTCGAACCCAATGCACAACCCGGTACGGATATTAACAATTGGCTGGAATGCAAAATCAAGAACGTCAACGATTTCCTCCCATTTTTCTCGCATCTCGATCATCCTCCCCCCTAAGCGTAGAATGATATTGTTAAGGAAGTGTGAAAGAGGATTTTAAATTACGCAAAAATCCCTCCGACCGGCTTTTTCGGTTCCCAGAGATACCCAAAGGTTTATCGAGAACCCCAAAAAGCTTATGAAAACGGTTGCGAGCAAGCTGAAACAGTCTCGTGTTTCCAGGTTTTTCACCACAAGACCTTGAAACAGCTGGGGAAAAGCGAGACTGCTTCACCCCCTTTTCCGTCACTGCGAGCGCAGCGAAGCAGTCTCGCCTTTCTGATGAACGTGCATACGGGAGCGCTAAAAAACGAGATTGCAGTAACACCCTTTGGGAAGAGACTGCTTCGGAAACGAGCATACCACCTCGCAGTGACACCCCTTACCTGTCATTCCGAAACACAGAGTGGTGAGGAATCTCGCTTTTTGAGGGAAAAGTGAGACTGCTTCGGAAATGGAAATACGAGGCTCGAAGTGACGCTCCTACCCCGTCATGCTGAACTTGATTCAGCATCTCAGGTTTTCAATACGAGACCCTGAAATAAATTCAGGGTGACATAGAGGTAAGTATGAGACCCTGAAACAAGTTCAGGGTGACGCAGAGGCAAAGACGAGACCCTGAAATAAGTTCAGGGTGACGTATCTTCTTTGATGTTCAGGGTGACACCGTTACCACTTCGTCATGCTGAACTTGATTCAGCATCTCAGGTTTTCAATACGAGACCCTGAAATAAATTCAGGGTGACGCTACCACTTCGTCATGCTGAACTTGTTTCAGCATCCTCCTATCTCGTCATCGTATATTAAATTTTCGGTAAATCATTTATTCAGTGTTTAATATAATGGAGGAGTAGAAAAAAGAGAAGGTGGAATAAGGACGTCTAAGCGTCATTGGTCTGCGGAAAGACCGCTCAGC
>Ga0272448_1004669_pt1 | contig 15480 bp, 14 predicted proteins | sample YNPCB0191_FD_202220 | JGI IMG/M metagenome (GOLD analysis project Ga0272448, IMG submission 202220) | Hot spring sediment microbial communities from Yellowstone National Park, WY, United States - YNP-CB-019-1 | ecosystem: Environmental > Aquatic > Thermal springs > Hot (42-90C) > Sediment...
GTCGTTCTCTATATCATCGACATCGGCAGCAAAGTCGATGGGCTGCTCGATTTCGTATATGCTCAGATCTATGTCGTCTGCAGAAACGGCACGCCTATGAAATGGGCAGTCTATACAAAGGGTTTTCGGTTGATCGCAATTTTCACAAGGATCGTCTTCAGGAACCTCAAGTGCCGGATTCTCGGCCAGTTCCTGTTCGATTGTTTGCTGCAACTCCATAGAGGTAAGCTGCAGTATGTTGTTCGCCATGATCAACTTAGGGTCGATCTTCTGTGAAAGCGTCTGTTTTAAGCCTTGTTCTATCAGCAATTCGCGACTCACCCCCTCGCTCCATTCACGGTAGCGATACAGGTCGAGAGACGGTCCAGGTTATGTGCTGTAGCGGGTTCAAAACACGGGGCTCACAGTCCCGAGCCGAGACTGTTCGCGCCCGGCTCCTGGGGTTGTCCAACTAACTGGAGTATAGCACGCGACCCGCTCAGTGTCAATCTATGCTTTGACATTATTGAACTTATCGGTTCGTCTATCTCGATATCTATAAAGTTTGCTCCACACCAACCAGTCCTTAGTATGAACTTAATCTTTAGTCCCGACCGATCTCACTTCTTGGTACTTGCGAAGCAGTAATTCGACAGCCTTGGCCTTATCGCCCGGAAGCAGAACGCCTTCTACGATCTGTTCCTCCAGAAAGGTCTTCGCTCGGCCGACTCCGGGTCCCGGTCCTATATTTAAGAGTTCCATAATTTCGCGCCCCGTTAGCGGACTTTCGATCCGGTTACCAGCAAGCTTCTTACGAACGGATTCAATATGACTTCGAAGAGCGTTTATGTCCACAGATGGCATAGCCGGATTGCTTGCGGCCTTGTCGGCTTCAGTCAGTCGAATCAAGTCCTCAAGTCGATCGCCCGCTTCGCGTATTAGCCGCCGCACCGCTGCATCAGACCACTGTTCATCATATTCCCCAACTCGAAGATGCATTGAGATTAGAAATGCAACTTCGTCAATAATGGAGTTTGGAAACCTAAGACGTCCGAGCACACGACGAGCGATCTCCGCACCTACGGACTGATGGTGATAGAAGTGGACAGCTCCGTTCTCATCGATCGTCCTCGTCTTTGGCTTCCCAACATCATGTAATAAAGCTGCTAGCCGTAGTGTAATACCCGAATTTGGCGGGATTGACTCAAGGGTTTTTAGCGTATGCTCCCAAACGTCGTAGATATGGTAAACATTCTGAGTTACGCCGTGCATCGCGCTAATCTCAGGGGCAAACTGATCAAGCAAGCCAGTATCCCGGAGCATTTCAAGTCCCCGACAAGCATTCTCGCTCATCAGTATCTTTACAAACTCATCTCGTATGCGCTCGGCGCTAACTATCTTGAGCCGATAGGCCGACTCGCGAATTGCTGCGTAAGTCTTAGGTTCAATAGTGAAGTTAAGTTTGACGGCAAACCTGATCGCACGAAGCATACGCAGCGGATCATCCTCAAACGTAATGCGCGGGTCGCGTGGAGTGCGGATGATCCCCTGTTCGAGATCGCTCTTGGCTCGTCCGGTTAGATCCAGTATTTCGTCGGAGTGAAGATTTTGGAGTAGAGTGTTGATAGTAAAGTCTCGTCGAAGGATATCATCGAGTAGAGTTCCGGGTTCGGTATGAGGCTTGCGGCTTTCGCGATCATAGGACTCTCTTCTAGCGCTGACCAGCTCCACCTGACGACCGAGCACTGTTACCATAGCAGTGCCGAAGCGCGGATAGGTAACCGGCCGATGTTTCGCAATGCCGCACTCGTAAAGAAAGTAAGCGAGCTCGCTCGCATCTCCCTCCAGAACTATATCTACATCTTCTTGGTCTGCCGTAACATTAAGAAGCCTGTCGCGAACGATTCCGCCGACTAGGAAGAGTTTGCCCTCGTATTTCGTGCCCTCAGTTGCTTTCCGAAGAGCCTCTATTACTTCGCTCATTCTCGAGACGATCCATTGCAGCTTCTATGGCTGTTTCCAGCTTTTGCTGATGGAACAAACTGGTCACATCGCCCCGGGTACGTTCGAGAACACCCCGAATCATGTCAGTTTGCCGTCGCAGTCCCTGGGTAACAGCATCCGGATAGTCGAAGGTAATTAGCGCATAGTAAACTTCATCCATAATGTTGAGGATGTTCTCCGCGCGTTCCAAATCACCGTGCCTGAGCACATCCAACACGTGCCTTCTGCATTCGCCTATGGCTTCAGCAAGGCCGTTGAGGTAGGCAGCAGCTTCCACCCCCAATTCTTCGTGCGTCGGTAGTTCAATTTCACGAATAATGGCATAGGTGAGCTCAGACTCGGCATACTCCTTCTGAGCGTCCTGCACGTAGCCCGTATAGTAGATCTCCAGCTTGTTTTTGAGCAGCTCTTTGGTTTCACGGACCTTCTCGCGTGCTTGGGCTTTCAATTCGAGTGCTTCGTCGAAGTCCTGCCTGTGGCTGGCACGGATCGAATTGGCCGAAAGTCTAATCACCTCTCGAGAAAGCCTGAGAGCTTCCTCCCTGACCTGATTAGTTTCGTCCAGCAACGCTCGAACGTTTTCTGCTATGCGTTTTATGCTTTCCACATTCACCTCCTCAGAAATGTTCGAAATCGGAAGACCCGGCAGCGAGCACATCTTCAAGGCTCGGATATATGTTGATTAGATCGTCGAAACGCGTCATTTCAAGCACTGTTCGAGGTTGTCCGCGTGCCACTGCGCACAATTTCTTGTTCGGACCCAATACCACAAATGCTTGCCTCAATATCTTTAGTATACCAACATCTAGTGTTGTTACCCGCGTCAGGTCGAGGATTACCATGTTGGAGTCGCGTTCAGCAGCATCTTTTATTACAGCCTCGAACGCTTCCGCAGTCCAAGGGGTTAATTCACCGTTTGCTTCAACGACGGCCGCTCCCTCCACCGACTTAATGGCAAGACTTAGCTGCGCAACGTCCATTTTCTCGCCTCCTCCGAATGGGTCCGCAGCCGGCAGACGTTCTGTCGCGCAATCATCATAACACCAATTTAGAGAATAAGCAAACCGTTACTCAACAGATGCGTTCGGGAGTTCGTGAAATGCGAGGTTTTATTTTATTACGCGAACACGCCTTGACTATCGTTTAACCAAATCTGACAGGGTGTCCCGTCGCTGCCGACTGATAGGCAGCAAGAATCAGCTCAACGGCACGTCTCGCATCTTCTCCGGTAACCATAGGATCCCTATCTTCTTTGATGGCAGCTACAAAGTCCTCAATCTGAATTCTGTGACCCTCAGTGCTTATGGCCTTTGGGTCCGACGCGCCGGAGCCAAGCTTGATGTCAGCACCGAAGCGCTCGCCGTTTTCTATTCTCTCATCACCTGGAATATCCCAGGTCAAAATGGTTTCTCCTCGCACGCAAATGGTACCGAGCGCCCCATGAAATTCTAACCTGTGCTCCATCCCAGGTGTTACCGAAGTAGCTGCCTCTATGGCTCCAATTGCTCCATCGCAGAACTGTAGCGTAATAACAGCGGTATCTTCGACCTCGATTTTGCGTACCAAGTGATCGGCAAATGCAAACAGGCTCTTGATGGGTCCCATAATCCACAACAAAAGATCAACGCAATGAATGCCTTGGTTCATAAGCGCACCGCCACCATCAAGTGCCCACGTGCCTCGCCAGTTACTCGAGTCGTAATAGTTCTGGCTGCGGTGGTATTTCATCACAACGTCTGCGAGTACCATACGACCCATCTTGCCGTTTTGCACTGCGCGCCTGACACGCTGCCACAGTGGAAGCGTGCGCATCTGAGAGATCACACCGAGTTTGACACCTGTTTGCCGACCAGCCGCAATCATCTCGTCAATCTCATCAAGTCGAATGCCTATGGGCTTTTCAGTCAGCACGTGTTTACCGGCGCGAATTGCCGCAGTGCCCATCTTGGTGTGCATTCCGGACGGAGTGCAAATACAAATCGCATCTACCTCGGCATCTGCCAGCATTGCGTCGTATTGGGTGTAGACCTTTGGTACACCAAACTCAGCAGCGAGCCTTTCCGCGTTATCGCGAACAACATCGCAAACCGCAACCAAGCATGCCCCTTCAGTATCTCTGATACCGGCTGCGTGCCATGGAGCAATAGTGTTGCAACCTACTATGCCAAAACGGATATCCATGGAATTAAGCAACCACCTTTCATCTCGTGGGTCCAACACTGAAGCGTGTAAACTCACCGGTTGCAGGAAGCCATATTGCGTGAACTTTTTCGACACGTGCCATTCGCGGTCCTGTATGGAGCGCTGCAAGTAGAGCTTCCAGCGCTCCCTGTTCGCCTTCCGCCACAACCTCCACATCACCGTTGGCAAGGTTGCGACACGTCCCGACAAGGTTGAGTTCCGTAGCGCGTTCGACAACGAAATAACGAAATCCAACCCCCTGCACTCGACCTTGGACAATAGCTACCAATCTTTTAAGGTTGGATTTGCGTTCCACGCTGAAATCGTCCATTTTCCCCAATCGCAAGGTTTCTAATCGACGATTTTTACAGTTTTACCGGTTCTCGCAGACTCATTACACGCGAGAGTCACGGCGAGCGTCTTAACGGCATCTTCGTAGGTTGAGCGAATTCCACTTGAGTCACCAGTTCTTATAGCCTCAATAAATGCTTTGTTTTCTTCGTATATTGCGTTAACGCCTCCGATGAATATTTCGGTATGTCCGGGTTCGATAACCTTTAAGTCTCCATGTATCTCAAGCACCAGATCGCGCGCAACCACGTGCAGACCCACAGTGTAAGGCACAGCCAGCAAGCAGGTATTAGATATGGTACCGACGACTCCGTTGGTGAACTTGAGTGTCGCTGTGCCTACATCATAGATGTTGAACCTTGGAATGTCCCGCGAATCCCTGTTTGCAAATGCCGCGTAGACTTCGCTTACTTCACCGCATAGGTAACGCGCTAGGTCGAAGATATGGGTAGTCTGCTCGACCATTTGCCCACCCGATTGTTCCAATCTTCGCCACCAAGCCACCTGTGGAAAGCCACCCATCCAGTAGCCAAGCACCATCCCTATTTTGCGGCCATCGAGTATCTCCTTTGCACGTTGGGTGCTGGACTGATAGCGCCAGTGATAGCCGACTGCGCTGATGATTTTGTTTTCTATGATCGCTGACCTAATTTCGCGAGCCTTGTCAAGAGTAAGGGCAACCGGCTTTTCGACAAAGAGATGAATGCCCCTATTCGCAGCAATAAGCTCTTGTTCTTCGTGGGCGAACGGGGGCACGCAAACATATAGGGCATCGAGCTTCTCTTCGCTAAGCATCTGCCGGTAGTCACTATAGGCCTTAGCAACAAACCGAGAGGCGGCAGACTCGGCGCGTTCACGGTCAACATCCGCCACCGCAACGATTTGCACATCGTCCACCGCCTGCAGCGCGTTCATGTGTGCATTGGCAATACCGCCCGCACCTACGAAACCCACTCTAACCGGCATTTTTTCCTCTTTCAGAGCGAAGCGATCTCACAAGGCGTGCACATCTTAGCCGATTTCCACGCAGCCTCAGTTAGCTGGATAACACGCAAGCCGCATTCTGGCGGAACCCAATTTTTGTCACGCCCGAGAATCGCATCACAAAAGCCCTGGTCGTGATTTCCACCCGGTGGCAAGTCTGTCGGTTCGATCATCTCTCCCGACTCGTTGCAGTGCAGGAGTTTGCCGTTTCGGTAGAAGATGGTACCCTTGGTACCCCAGATTGTGAAATCCTCATACCAACGGCAAGCTGAATCCCCAACTACACTCACAGTACCTTGCGCACCATTAGTAAACTTAATGGCTAATGCGGAGTTAATGTCTACAGGCGTGCCGCAATTGTCGATGAACGCATGCACACTCTCTGCAGTAAGGTCTGTGAGCCACAGCACCATATCAAGTAGATGACTGCCGGAGTCGTTGAGCTGTCCTCCGCCGGAAAGTTCCGGAATCTGTCGCCACGTACCCGCCGTGCCCCTCTTCCAACCTTGGCACTGGAGCGCAGAGAGATACGTTACCTCGCCCAATTGCCCGCTTTCCACCACCTGCTTAATGTAGCGATACTGCGGCTGGAAGTGGCGCTGATAGGAAATCATTAGCACCTTACCGACTTCCTCTGCCTTCTTGATAACGTCCTTGGCATGCGCCGTCGAGCAGACCATGGGTTTCTCGGTCAACACGTGCAAACCAGCATCAAGCGAGTTCATTATTTGCTCATAGTGCAGTGTGTGCGGCGTGTTGATTTGGACAGCATCCAAACCGCCGTTCTTGATAAGGTCTTTGTAATCGCTGTAGGTTGGCACATCCGCGAGTTCCGGTACCTTCTCCTTTGCCGTCTCCAAACGCTTAGGATCCGTATCGACCAATCCGACTATTTCCGCATCGGGTGATGCAAGGAAATTGCGGATATGACCGTAGGAAATGCCGCCTACTCCAATGATACCTACTCTGATCTTGCCCATCTACCAATTGCTCCTTAATTTCATTCTAAGGATCCCATTTCCACACTATGCATTGTACAACTGCTCAACAATTGCCTTCTACTTATCCCCCAATGCCTTTCGAATTGCCGTTGCTTCCTGAAGCACCCTTGGAAGATCGGCGAGACTCAACATACTCGCAGCATCACAAAGAGCATTGGGCGGATCTGGGTGAACCTCCATAAACAGCGCGTCAATCCCTACAGCAACAGCCGCCCTAACAAGATGGGGGATGAATTCTCTCGCTCCACCAGAAGCATTGCCCAAACCGCCAGGCCGCTGCACCGAATGAGTGGCATCAAACACAATAGGGCAACCTAGGCTACGCATTTGCGGCAGACTGCACATATCAACAACAAGCATGTTGTAGCCAAATGACGTGCCGCGCTCTGTGATACAGATGTTCTTGTTACCAGTGCTTCTAGCTTTCTCGACACTGTTAGCCATATCCCACGGGGCGAGAAACTGGCCTTTCTTGATATTGACGCATTTGCCCGTCTCCGCCGCAGCAACTATCAAATCGGTCTGTCGGCACAGAAAAGCAGGAATCTGGAGAACATCGACCACTTCCGCCACAAGTTTGGCTTGCCAGGCTTCGTGGATGTCCGTAAGCACCGGCACGCCGAGCTTCGATTTAACTGAAGAGAGTATTTCGAGACCCTTTTCAAGACCGGGACCCCGAAACGACTCGACTGACGTTCGGTTCGCTTTGTCAAATGAGGCTTTGAATATGTAAGACATGCCTAAGGATTGCGTAATCTCCACCGTCTTCGTGCCGACATCTAAACACAGATCTTCAGACTCGATAACGCATGGACCTGCTATGAGGACAAGCGGCCTATCGTCTCCTATCTCGACATTTCCGGCTAATGCTCGTATCATTTTCAATCCTTAATACTCGCGCTAATGAAGGCTTTAACTCGTTCCAGGTCTTCTTTCGTATCTACACCCATCGGCCGATCAGTAATTTCGACCATCTTGATTTTGTAACCGTGTTCAAGCACTCGAAGCTGCTCCAGCGATTCTGCTACCTCAAGTGGAGTTGGCTCCAGTGATGAAAACCGCAGCAAAAACTCTTTCGTGTACGCGTACAACCCTACGTGACCGTATATCCGTGCTCTTTGCTCTCCTCTAGCTTCTGCGTTTCGCTCGTATGGTATCGGACTGCGAGAAAAGTATAATGCATGGTTGCTCAAGGATACAACAACCTTTACCAAATTAGGGTCCAGTGCCAACTCATGGTTAATTGGGACCATCAAGCTTGTCATAACCGTATCAGTTTCGGTTTCGAATGGTTCGATTGCCTTCTCTATCGCAGCGGGATCGATAAGCGGTTCATCACCCTGAACATTGACCACCACATCAACATCAAGACTCAACACTGCCTCTGCAACCCTGTCCGTGCCAGAAAGGTGTTTGTCCGAAGTCATAAAGGCTTCACCGCCGAACGCGGCAACCGCTTCGAGTATCTCCCGATCACAGGTTGCAACAATGACACGCGAGATGCTCCTCGCCATTGACGCTCGCTCGTAGACCCATTGAATCATGGGCTTGCCGCAGACATCCACAAGTGGCTTGCCCGGGAAGCGAGTTGAGGCCATTCTCGCAGGAATTACAACAACCGCTCTCATAAGTGGGATTCTAGCACAAACCTACCCAAGTTGGAAGAGTTTGAAGTTATGGCTCACCTTTCCGGGTGGGAACCTTTAAGGTATAATAAAAGTCAATAGCTGAAAAAACCCGACACGCTGAGCGAGAGGTAATTGCGATGGCCGTGAAACAGGAACAGACAAAAATAAAGCAATCCGTCGAACTAGACGGTCTTTCCGGCGACGAGCTCTTCGCCCGAGGCAAGGGGCTTACCTATGACGATTTCATTATACTGCCAGGCTACATAGATTTCCAGGCAAGCGAAGTAGACCTGGAAACAAATGTCACTCGAAATATCCGAATTAAGCGTCCGCTTGTAAGCTCGCCTATGGACACGGTGACCGAGTGGAAGATGGCCGCGTATCTAGCACTTCTCGGCGGGATTGGGATTGTTCACTATAACAACTCCATTGAGGAACAGGTAGAGCACATTCGAAAAGTCAAGCGCTTCGAGAACGGGTTCATAATTGATCCTGTGGTGCTCAGCCCGAAGCATACGGTAATGGATGTTGACCAAATCAAGCGCGAACACGGTTTTTCGGGCATTCCTATAACCGAAGATGGTACACTCGGATCCAAACTGGTTGGCATCGTCACCAATCGGGATATCGACTTTGAAAAGGACCGTTCGAGACCGCTTTCCGAAGTAATGACGACTGATCTGATTACAGCAAAGGAAGGTGTGACACTTCACGAAGCCAACCAGATACTAAAGCGCAGCAAAAAGGGTAAGCTGCCGGTAGTGGACGATGAATACAGGCTCGTCGCACTCCTCTCGCGCAGGGACCTGTTAACCAATAAAGATTTCCCTTATGCATCCAAGAGCGCCGGGAAACAGTTGCTTGTTGGAGCAGCCGTATCAACTAGGCCTCAAGATCGCGAGAGGGTCGAGGCATTGGCTGCAGCAGGAGCAGATATACTGCTTATTGATTCGGCTCAAGGCTACTCGATATATCAAATCGAAATGCTTAAGTTCATCAAGGAAAACTTTCCAGGAATAGACGTTATCGCAGGGAATGTGGTAAGCACACGCCAAGCCGCAGCTTTAATCGAAGCCGGAGCGGATGCACTGAGAATTGGTATGGGACCCGGCTCGATCTGCATCACACAGACAATGATGGCTGTTGGTAGACCTCAAGCTACCGCAGTCTATCATTGCGCTAGGTATGCTAGGCAATATGGCATTCCGGTCATCGCGGACGGCGGTATTCAGGGCCCTGGGCACATTGCGAAGGCACTGGCAATAGGTGCAGCTACGGTTATGGCAGGTTATCTACTTGCAGGTACAACCGAAGCTCCGGGCGAATATTTCTATGAAAACGGAATGCGTGTAAAGCGTTATCGCGGAATGGCAAGCGTTGAAGCTATGAAAGCCGGCGGAGGAAAACGCTATCTGGATGAAGGTGACCGAGTAATCGTTCCTCAAGGAGTATCCGGAACGGTGTTGGATCGCGGTTCTCTCGTGGATTACGTGCCGTATCTTATGAAAGGATTGCAACAGGCATTTCAGGACATGGGTTATCGAACCGTGTCGGAACTTCACGAGGCTCTATACTCTGGCGAACTGAGATTCGAACATAGGACGCCGGCAGCTCAGGCAGAGGGGACAGTGCATAGCTTGCATACATTCAGCCCACCTAAGTTCGGGAAGATTCAAGTCGAGAGTTACTGACAAAGATATCCGATAGGATAGACCTTGTCTTTGATCGCCAAACAGCTTCGAAAATTGACATATGCGAGCGTCTTAGTTAAAATAAACCCAGAAATCAAACGCCATTGGTGATAGAGTTTCGCCAACATAAGTTTGGTGATGGAGTCCACCGGAACTGCCTGACGTGGCTGATGACTCCTGTCCCTCTGCATACGCAGCGGGAAAGGAGTTTGCGGTGGATAACGTGTGGTTGACATCTTCCCTATGGCTTGCTCTTGCCCTCCTCGCATCACTCATCTCGATTCGCCTTGCTATTTCCGTAGCGCTAATTGAAATAATGATCGGCGCTATCGGAGGCAACTTGCTAGGATTAGCTCCCACTGCTTGGGTAAACTATCTGGCTGGTGCAGGATCGATTGTGTTGACATTCCTAGCAGGCGCGGAGATCGATCCGGCAGTAGTGCGAAAACACCTTGTATCGAGCCTCACAATTGGTTCGGTCGGCTTTGCGGCACCGTTTGTGGGTGTGCTACTTTTTGCACATTACGTATGCGGATGGACTTGGCCTCAGTCCGAAATAGCAGGATTGGCTTTATCAACAACATCCGTCGCTGTAGTATATGCAGTAATGGTCGAAACCGGCTATAACCAGACAGAGATCGGCAAGATCATTTTAGCTGCGTGTTTCGTAAACGATTTAGGAACTGTGCTTGCCTTGGGAATTTTATTTGCCAACTACAACGTATACCTCGCTGTATTTGCAGCGACAACAGTGATTGCAATGTGGCTACTGCCCAAGTTTGTTCCAGTATTTGTTAAGGCTGTAGGAAGTAGAGTTAGTGAACCTGAAACCAAATTAATTTTGCTTGTGCTTTTCTTTCTCGGAGGAATAGCAAACACCGCAAAGAGCGAAGCGGTTCTTCCGGCATATCTGATAGGAATGGTACTCGCTCCCTTCTTTTTGCGCGAACGAGTGCTTGCTCAGAGGTTGAGAGTAATGGCGTTCACGCTTCTGACCCCTTTCTTCTTTTTGAAAGCAGGAGCATTGGTAAGATTTGAGACCGTCATATCGGCAGCAGGACTGATTGCAATCTTTCTTGGTGTGAAGATGATTACGAAATTTGTAGGCATAAAGCCGCTTACGTCTGTTTTCCGATTTGGCAATCGAGAAGGGATGTATACCACGCTGCTTATGTCCACAGGCCTAACGTTTGGAAGCATCTGTGCGCTATTCGGATTGAACAATAAAATAATCGATCAGAATCAATACACGGTGCTTGTTGTCACAGTTATAGGCAGCGCAGTTGTACCCACATTGATCGCGCAGCGTTGGTTCCAACCTGAGTTCAAACCGCTAGAGGAGGATAACGATGCCCAGTAAAATTCTGCATGGACAAGACGGTTCGGAAGGTGCTTTCAAAGCCCTTGAGGAAGCGATAAGTCTGGCGAAACACTACGGAGCGGAGTTGCATACTATCTCGGTTGAAGAAACCCCGCGCTATGCAGGGACGGTAGGCGAGGTAATTGAAGAAAAGGACACCGCCAACCACAAGTTCGAGGAAGCAATCGAACGAAGCCGCAAGATGGCTTTGCGCGAAGGCATCGATATCCATCCGCATATTGTCGTTGGCCATGAGGTTAAGAGTATAGTAGAGTTTGTCAAAAACGGCGGGTTTGATCTTCTGGTCATCGGTTTTATGGGCCATTCTGCGATTTACGATCGTGTCATGGGCAGTACATGTCAAAGCCTTGTAAGATTGGCACCGTGTTCAGTTCTGGTGGTTAAATAGCAGCAACACAATGCATAACCCATTTGCTGGCTTGAGCGATATACATCGAAGAGGCATACGAGCGACGCTGGTGTTTGTAGACGAGTCGTTGTGCCGAATCGAACAGTGGGCAAATGGCTGCGAAATGAATTCAGAGTTGTACCGAGAAACAAACACTCTTTCCGATCAACAACGTGCTCTACTCATTGAAGAATTGGCAGGAATGCGGCGAGTAATCGCTGACCTGCGGGATGCGCTTGAGCTAGAAGTGGAACACAAGAACGTAGCCGCCGCTGTTCATGGACTGAGTTGCAGTTTGTGGCCGCACTTAGTCGAACTAAGAGGAAAACACCTACAGCGTTACGGAGATATCCCAATCGAGGTCGTAGATGAATTGACTCCGCGCGTTGATGAGCTCATCCGCCGAATCAGAAACATCGCGGACATTGCCCGCGGGCATATTCCGTCAGATGGAGAATAATGAACCGTATTGGATGTACCAGCATACTGAAGGCACGAAGAAACTTACGTTATCCTTAGAATATTCCGTTGTTGATTGCTTGAATGAAAAAGCTGAGGAGGGTATTGTGTCTGATACTATCGAATACAACACGCTCAGTGAATCCAACTTAGAAGCAGCACTCGGGATTCTCAATCGTAATCTCGAATACGACAACACCACGACCCTGAACTTACTAAGACACAAAACCATTGAAGACCCCGATTTCGATCCGTCGATGGGTATTATTGCTTATGCGGAAGGCGAGCCGCATGGCTTTATGTTCGCCGTTTGTCGAGATGAAGGCGACAAACGAAGTGCTACTGTCAAATTCTTCGCTGTCGATTCGGCGTACCGTAATCGAGGCATAGCTACCGAAATGCTTTCGCGCATAGAATCTCGTGCACGTGCTGCAAACGCCGGCGTATTGCGTGTCGGAATGAGCCGCCCAAATTATCTAATGCCGGGTGTTGACCCCAGGTATACAGTTGCTTGTGCGTTCTTGCTTCGTCGCGGGTTCAAGCGGACTGGGGAGGTGTTCAATATGGATGTGGATTTATCGGCGTCCGATTGGAGCACGGATGAAATCGAGAAACGTCTGGCAATGGATGGTATCCTTTGCCGCCGCCTGGAACCAAACGAGAAGGATCGCTTGCTTGAATGGATGTCTTCGGAGGGCTACTCCTCAGGATGGCAATATCAGACGCTTTGCGCGGCCGAAGTAGACCCACCCGCTGTCTTTGTCGCAGAGAAAAATGGCGAATTAATCGCATTTGCCTGTTTCGACGGTGTGCGCCCAGGCTGGTTCGGGCCGATGGGCACACGAGAAAGTATGCGGGGTGCAGGAATTGGTTCTGTAACTTTCCTTAAGTGCCTACAGGACATGAAGGCACGCGGTTATCGTGTCTGCGAAATCAACTCGGTCGGTCCGCTTTACTTCTATTCCAAAGTGGCCAACGCGAAGGTATCTCGCATATTCTGGCAATTCGAGAAAAACTTGGAATCTATGGCTTGACGTTCAGGCCACAAATCCGTATTTCCTCTGGCTTTGCACCGATTACGTGTACGATCTTCGGCCTATTCGGTAGCATGTTAAAGTAGTTGTCGCTCGGTACTGCACCGTCCGGCAGATCCAAATAGACAAAATGCCCGAAGCAGTTCGAGAGAAGTTCAACATCCGTGCCGTCGTCGCTCCGTTTCATGCTGGCCTTGATCTCGGTCAGCGGTATTTCCATCTCAGACGGAAACCTTGTCAAAATCAGGTCATCCGATATTATTACCCCACCCTGTTGAATGCTGGCAAATGCGTAACCAGGACCGCAGTCAAGTGCTGGACCGGACCTGACACTGTTCGCCGGAACAAGCATGTGTTCCGATACGCTTGTCCCGGAACCGGACAGCTCGCCGACCTCCAGTGTCAACTGCACAGATGCATCTTTCAGCAAATCATTCACAACGTAAGTTTGTGCTCGATTGTCCTCTACCTTAACAAACACTGCCAGCGGAGCATACGCTTTCCTAACCCAGTAAAAGCTCGGCTTCCTGCGAAGATAATAATCCACGATTGTCCAACCAAGGGTTCCCCAACAGTCTGAATACATCCAGAACATGCTTCCGGCACAGTCAAACTTGCGGATACGAAATGCTGAGATTGCTTCTCGATATCCCATCGCTTGGTAGGCAAGACTTTGGTAGATATAAGTAAGCTCGTCCTTCGGCACTTCGCCGAAACCTACTTTCAGATACCAATCGGTCAAGCTTTCATTGCCGGGCACATTTCCGGAATTGAAAAAGTTGTCGTGAACTTTGTATGCATCGGACGTGAAGTCTATCTTTGTATCCTGAGTATAATCGAGAATCGTTCGGGGCAGCGCATAGGATAGCACCCCATATTCACTGTTGAACTTACCGCGGTCTTTGTTGTAGTTGCGTATGTCGGCACGCATTTTAAGGTCACTCTCCAGAATGCTAACGTCCCATGCGTGTCTATCACCGCAGATTTCGGAGTTCGGATAATCGCCACCGTAAGGACTGGAAGGCCAGTAGGGCCGGTCGGGGTCAAGCGCCTTACAAATTTCTGGAAGCAATTCGTGATAGATCTTGCGCCCAAAGAAATCGCTGCACTTTCCGTCTTTACCTCTCGCGTTATAGCCGTAAAGCCAATCGTTTTCGTTGTTGCCGCACCAGAGCGCTATAGACGGATGGTTGCGAAGCAATCGAACTATTTTGATCGCTTCATCTCGAACGTTATCCATGAACCATGCTTGATCATCCGGATACTCGCTGCATGCAAACATAAAGTCATGCCAGATCATAATCCCATAGCGATCGCAGAGGTCATAAAACGTCTCGTCCTCGTAAATTCCTCCACCCCATATCCTTAGCATGTTGAAGTTTGCTTCTACTGCTTCCTTAATCAGGGCTTCGTATTTTTCGTCGCTGACCCTGGCAACTATACTATCGGCCGGTACCCAATTGGCACCCTTACAAAACACATCGATGCCATTGACGTTTATTATGAATGTTCGCTCGACTTCGTTGATCTGCTCTTGTTTGATTCTAACTTCGCGAAAACCCCAAGTCGTCTCGTGGCAGTCCAATTTTTCTCCGCCGTGTTCCAACTCCACAGCTATGTCATAGAGCGCCTGAGGTCCGTATCCGTTCGGATACCACCGCTCAACAGGCTCGACAACGGTTTCGAGTTCAATTTCGTTTTCCCCTTGCAGCAGATGTGTCGCCACCTCCGATTTCCATATCCTCCCGTTACGAAGAACACGGACACTTAGAACGTAATCGCCTTCTTTGAATGCCTCGACTTGCACCTTAGCCTTAAGCATAGCCGAATTGTCTTTTAGCATCTGTCTCAGCATCACATCACGTATCGCCGCACGCTGGTATAGCTTGAGCTCTACTCCTCTCCAAATGCCGCACGTTACAAGTCGCGGCGCCCAATCCCACTTAAACGAGAATTGTGGCTTGCGAAGAAACATTCTCTCGAAGTTATCACCGTTGTAATATCGCTCGTGCTCTTGTTTCTTGCCCCAATCCACACCGGCATCCAAGTTTACCATCAGATTATGCACTGAGCCCTTACGTATGAAGCGCGTGACATTGAAAGTATGTGGCACAAAAGCATTCGCGCTGGAGCCCACAAACTGCGAGTCTATGAACACCTCTGCAAGGCAGTCGAGCCCGTAAAACACTAGTTCCGCTCGGTCGAAGTCCGAATCCGTGCGGAATTCGCGCTCGTAACCAAAGACTGCATGTTCAATCCACTCGTGCAGTGGCGCATTGATGCCGACAAGCGGCTCCGGCAAAAGTCTCGCTCGAACTAAGTCTTCATGAACGTCACCCGGCACTTTGGCTTCTATGGGCGTTTTGCATTCAGGAACACCTGAATGAGCGTCGATTGAA
>Ga0272448_1004671_pt1 | contig 15478 bp, 11 predicted proteins | sample YNPCB0191_FD_202220 | JGI IMG/M metagenome (GOLD analysis project Ga0272448, IMG submission 202220) | Hot spring sediment microbial communities from Yellowstone National Park, WY, United States - YNP-CB-019-1 | ecosystem: Environmental > Aquatic > Thermal springs > Hot (42-90C) > Sediment...
CTGTCAGGGCTTTGATACCTGGCATGGGCGTACCCTCCTTTTGTGAATTGACTACTTGCGAAGGGAAGGATACGCCTCTTCTGTTCCTAGGTCAAGCCATTTTACACACTCTATGATACACTACCTACAGGGCAATTGCCCTTGACAATCACAAAGGGCGAAGGTATAATACAAGTGCAATGACGCTCGGGGCGTAGCGCAGCCTGGTAGCGCACTTGAATGGGGTTCAAGTGGTCGTGCGTTCGAATCGCACCGCCCCGACCATCGCTTGATTCAGGCAAATACAAAGTTGTATTCACCGTAGGGTATAGACAAGCTCCTTGTCGATACCCTCATTCTTTATCTGCGGCACTACAGGGAGATGTTCGTGTTATGATGCTCGTTGCCGAGTCTCGGCTTCTCAACGATGAGGACCACGCCCTTCTGGAAAAGATTCGTATCGGCTTGCCGATTATGGCCGACCTGAGTCGGTCCGATTTGCTCCTCTATCGGCCGCTGGAGGGAGATCGCGCCGTTGTATTGGCCCATGCCCATCCACACTCGGTGTCTTCCGTTCATGGCGACGACCAAACAGGCAAGATCGTCACGCGACGTGAGTTTCCACTCCTGATCAGGGTTCTGGCCGGGCAACGGGAGGGGGGCGCAACCGTCGAAGGCCAGCCGGGCGAGCCGGTGCAAAAGCAAATCTGGCCGGTTCGCGGCAGGTCGGGAAACACCATTGCCGCCCTGTGCATTGAAACGTCAACCGTTGAAATACAACGCCATCGCAAGCGCAGCCAGGTCTTCCGATCCGTCTTACGCGACCTGCAGCAGATGCTTCTGCGCGGCGAGATTGAAGGAGCCGAAAACCTGACGCCCTTCGGCGAGCATGACGGTATCCTCTTTGTTGATGCTGAAGGCCAGATACGTTATGTTAGTGGCGTCGCCGAGAACCTCTACCGCAAGCTCGGTCATGCCGAAAGCCTGCTCCGTCATTCGATCACCAGCCTGGGCACGAACGAGAGTGCCTATTTTGCGGCGATTGAGGGCAACCGTTGCTTTGAACTGGAAACCTATGAAGGACAGCTCATCTGGATCCGCAAGGCTATCCCTGTCTATGGCAACGACGGCCGGCCGCGCCTATCCTTACCCACAACCGACCATTCGCCGGCTTTCAAGGGCGTTTTGCTGACCGTCAGTGATGTGACCGATAGCCGCCGTCGCGAACAAGAACTGCGCGTCAAGGCGGCCATGATTCAGGAAATCCACCATCGCGTCAAGAACAACCTGCAAACCATTGCCTCGCTCCTGCGTATGCAGAGCAGGCGCATTCAGGACCCTGAGGCGCGGCAGCTCCTGGATGAAGGCGTTAACCGCATCCTGAGCGTTGCCGTTGTTCACGAGTTTCTGTCGCACGACGAAGGGTCGGTTATCAGCATCAGGGAAGTTGCCCAGCGCATCATCAATCACACCGTCCATGGTATCATAGACCCGGAAAAGGGCATTCAGCTGGCGTTACGGGGCGGTGGGTTTTCATTGGTTGCCCAACAGGCTACAGCCTGTGCGTTGGTCATCAACGAGCTACTGCAAAATGCAGTTGAGCATGGCTTTGCCGACCGCAAAGGTGGCACCATCATCGTCAATCTGGTCGAAGAGAATAACCAGGCCATCATTGAAATTGCCGATGACGGTGAAGGGCTGCCTCCTGATTTCGACCTGGACAAGTCGGCCAGCTTGGGTCTGGGGTTGAAGATCGTGCAAACCCTGGTACGCGAGGATTTGAAGGGCACATTCGAACTAACCGACAGCGTTACCAACAGCCGGGGAGTGCGCGCCGTTGTGCGCTTCCCCTTACTACCCATCCCACAGGAGTAGAAGCAGCCCGGAGTGTGCTGCATGTGCAGAACACTCTAGAAAGGTGAGGAGGACATATGGCCAAGACACGAGTCGTCATTGCCGATGATGAATCGGTCATTCGTATGGACCTGAAGGAAATGTTAACAAATCTGGGCTATCTTGTCGTCGGCGAGGCGGGAGATGGTGTGAGCGCCGTGAATCTGGCGCGCGAGCTCAAACCGGACCTCGTGGTCATGGACATCAAAATGCCCAACATGGATGGTATTGCCGCAGCCAAGATACTCACCGAGGAACACATCGCACCGGTGCTCTTGCTGACAGCGTTTAGCCAGCAAGACCTCATCGAGCGCGCCAAGGAAGCCGGAGTTGTTGGTTATATCGTCAAACCCTTCCGCGAACAAGAGCTCGTGCCGGCCATCGAAGTCGCCTTGGAACGATTTCGCGAATTCCGCGCCCTCGAAAAAGAAGTAGCCGACCTCAAGGAAGCATTCGAGACACGCAAGCTGGTCGATCGAGCCAAGGGTATCCTGATGGATACACAGAACCTGACTGAGGCGGAGGCTTTCCGCAAGATCCAGAAGATGAGTATGAACAGCCGCAAGTCAATGCGCGAGATCGCGGAGGCCATCCTGTTGACCCATCAGGTCGAAAAGGGCGCCTAGGCACGCGGGCCACGCCTGTGGGGGCTGGCCTGGGCATCGCCGCATCGGGCAGAGCGCTCCATGCAGCTTGTGGGCTGCGCACACTTGGCAACGTGGGCACGCCAGCCTGCCTCGGCAAAGGCAGGCAACAGTGCACATTTTGATCACATCCCGGTCTCGTGTCCACCTTCAATAGAGTCAACGTTACGGCGAAGTGAATCAAAGAGGAAACCTTCGCCCGTCCTGACGCGTAGGTCGTCAACTGGGGCGGCGCCGCTCTACCATCTGGTAGAGCGGTTTTTTCATTATGTGGAGACTTGCCTATGCTGGTGATGAAATTCGGTGGGACGTCGGTTGGTGATGCCGCCTGCTTTGTTCAGGTGGCCAATATTGTCGCGCGGTATCTTGACAGGCAGCCCGTCATCGTCGTCTCGGCGATGAGCGGTGTGACGAATACCCTGCTTGCCCTGGCTCGACAGGCACAGACCGGCGATACGAGTGTGACCAGTGCGCCTGTTGCCGAACTGCTGGCCAGTCATCAGGCCGTGATCCGTGACGCCATCAATTCTGAGCGTGAACGTAGCGCCGTCTCGCACGATCTCGCCGCCTATAGCCGCGACCTGGTCAGCATCTTGACCGGCATCTGTCTCGTGCGTGAAGCCACCGGTCGTTCACTCGACGCCGTCGCCTCATTCGGCGAGAAGATGTCGGCAACCCTGCTGGCCGGCGTCCTGCGCGACCGCGGGCATAAGGCTCAGGCCATCAGCGCCGAGGATTTAATCATAACCGACGACAACCACGGTCAGGCTGTTCCGCTCATCCCGATCAGCAATCGCCGCATCGCTCGCCATATCCCGCGCCTGGTGGAGAAAGGCATCATCCCGGTCATTACCGGCTTTATTGCCCGCTCTACCTCGGGCTCAACGACAACACTCAGCCGCGGTGGATCGGATTTCTCGGCCAGCCTGATCGGTGCCGCCCTCAAGGCTGAGGAAATCTGGATTTGGACCGATGTTGACGGCGTGATGACCGCCGACCCGCGTCTGGTTGCCCAGGCACATCCCCTGGAGGCGCTCAGCTATGCCGAAGCAGCAGAGCTGTCCTATTTTGGCGCCAAGGTGCTACACCCCAAGACCATTGCCCCTGCCCTGGGAAAAGGTATTCCGGTGTGGATTAAGAACACGTTCAACCCTGACTTCCCCGGCACATTGATTGCTGCCAGCCGCCCCTCCGCCAATAGCGGCAACACCGTGAAATCTATTACATCCATGGCTAATATGAGCCTGGTCACCGTCCAGGGCTCAGGCATGATCGGTGTGCCCGGCATTGCGGCGCGAGTCTTTGCCGCTGTCGCTACCACCGGCGCCAATGTGATGATGATCTCGCAGTCGTCATCAGAGTACAACATCTGCTTTATTGTTGGCAAGTCACATAGCGACAAAGTTGTTGTTGCCCTACGCAGCGAGTTTGCCCGTGAGCTGCGCGCCGGCGACATCAGCGACATCTGGACTCAGGATGTTGCCGTTTTGGCAGCAGTTGGCGAAGGAATGCGCGGGACGCCGGGGGTGGCCGGGCGACTCTTTGGGGCGCTCGGGCGCGATGGCATTAACGTCATTGCCATCGCCCAGGGGTCGTCAGAGCTCAACATCTCATTGGTTGTCGAGGAGAGCCAGCGCGTGGCGGCCCTGCGCTGCATTCATAAGGAGTTCCTTGGCTGACGCCTTGCAGTTGACACGTAGAATGGAGAGACGATGAAACGCATCAAGGTAGGTATCTTGGGGGCGACCGGCGCCGTTGGTCAGCGCTTTGTCCAGCTCCTAGAGAATCACCCCTGGTTCGAGGTGACGGCGCTGGCCGCCTCCGATAATAGCGCCGGCCGGCTCTACGGCAAGGTGGTCCACTGGCGTATCTCTGCCGATGTCCCCGCCTATGCCCGCGACATGCGCGTGCAGCCGTGCACGCCCGATCTCGACTGTGACCTTGTCTTTTCCGGCCTGCCCGCCGACGTGGCCGGGCCGATCGAAGAGCAGTTTGCCCAGGCCGGGTACGTCGTTTCGAGCAATGCCCGCAATCATCGCTTCGATACGGATGTTCCTCTCCTCGTTCCGGAGGTCAATCCGCATCATCTCGACATCTTGCCGGTTCAGCGACGCAACCGGGGCTATGGTCGTGGCTGCATCATCACCAATCCAAATTGTTCTACAATTCACCTGGTTCTTGCCCTCAAGCCCTTGCAGGATGCCTTTGGCCTGGACAAGGTGCTGGTCACGACGATGCAGGCCCTTTCCGGTGCCGGCTATCCCGGTGTTCCCTCACTCGATAGCCTGGATAATGTCATCCCTTTCATTGGCGGCGAGGAGGAGAAGGTGGAGACTGAGCCGCTCAAGATCATGGGCGTCTTAGCCTCAGATCAGATCCGACCGGCATCGTTCGTCATCAGTGCCCACTGCAACCGCGTGGCCACCATTGACGGCCATCTGGAATGTGTCTCTGTCGCGCTGACCAACAGGGCCTCGCTTGACGAGGTGCGCACCGTCCTGGCCTCCTTTGCCGGCCTGCCGCAGAAGCTCAAGCTGCCTATGGCGCCAGAGCATCCCGTCCTGGTCCGCCAGGAGACCGACCGTCCCCAGCCGCGCCTCGACCGCGACAGCGAGAGGGGAATGGCTACCACCGTCGGTCGCCTGCGGCCGTGCAAAGTGCTCGACTATCGCTTCGTGTTGCTTGGTCACAACACGATTCGCGGCGCAGCCGGCGCCGCCATCCTAAACGCCGAGTTGATGTACGCTCGTGGTGACCTGGCACAGCTATGAAAACAGATGGTCAGACTCCCAACACGTACTTATTCATCCAGTTCAGCAGTGCTTCGTTCTGCGCCCGGCGCACCATGGGTGGGCCGGCTATGGCGCCGCCGTGTGGGCTATTGGGCAGACGCAGCATTTCGACCGTGCAACCGTTGGCTTTGAGCACGGCGTAGAACTGTTCTGACTGTTCGGCCGGGCAACGATAATCGCTTTCTCCCTGCACCAATAGCGTCGGCGTCGTGCAGCGATGGGCATACGTGATAGGCGAGCAGCGCCGATAGATATCGGGAATCTCGTGCGGCTTGCCGCCCAACTCTTCCACGGCAAACCAGGGGCCGATGTCGCTGCAACCGTAGAAGCTGACCCAATTGGTGACCGGGTTCTCCGGTACTGCTGCCTTAAAGCGATTGGTCTGGCCAACAATCCAGCAAGAGAGGTTGCCACCACCGGAGAGACCGCAGCAGCCCAAGCGATCGGGATCGGCGAGTCCGGCGTGGATGGCCGCATTAACCCCGGCCATCAAGTCATGATAGTCTAGATTACCCCAGTCGCCCTTGATCGCCGTGGCAAAGGCATCGCCATAACCGGTAGAGGCGCGATGATTGATGAAGAGCACGGCGTAGCCGGCTCCGGCCAACATGTGAAAGTCGAAGTGGAAGATGTGGCCGAACGCCGTATGTGGGCCACCATGGATATAGAGGATGGTAGGATACGGCGGCCGGCGGCCTGGTGGCTTCATGAGCCACCCCTCGACCTGGGTGCCGTCACTGCCGGGGAAAACCAGGTGCTCAAGAGCTGGCAGCGACAGCGCGGCCAGCATCTCGGCGTTGAGCTGCGTAAGCTGCCGTTCGCCTGTGCCATCGGCATTGGCAACAAACAGATCAGGCGGAGAGTTGACCGTACTGCTCGCAAACAGCACGTGTTCATCGTCGGCGTCGAGCAGGAAGCAGGCGCGTTCACCCGTAATGAGTGGCTCGCAGGACTCTGGCCCGTCCAGAGCAATCCGGTAGATGGGCATGCTGCCGCCCACCTGCACCTGCATGTAGGCATGGTGGCCATTCCCGGCGACCACAGTGCGCGGCTGCCAGCCTCTGAAAGCCATCATGTCGGCCTGAAAACGCCCTGCAGCGTTAAACTGAAGTGCCTCTGAGCGGCAGACCGGTTGGCGTTCCTCGCCGTTGAGTATCCACACTTTGTTCTGTGTGCCGATCGGCCGCCCTTCAGGTACACCGGCAAAGACAACGCCACCGTTCGGTAGCCAGGCTGCCGAGGCAACCGATCCCCATTCCTCAACCAGCATGCGTACAGTGCCGTCCAGGGTGACGACGCGCAATCCCGTCTCGAAGCGATGGGAATCGGGCCGCATCAGGACCAGGTAGAGGATCTGCTGTCCATCGGGTGACCATTGGGGATTGACGTTCTGGCAGCCGTCTTTGGTCAACTGCCTGGCCTCGCCGCCTTCCGCGGCAATGATGTAGATGCTCTGGGCCGTATCATCGAGATAGCCGATGCCATCGGAACGGTAGATATGGCGCGTGACTCGATAGGGGGCGTTTGGCGCACGCGGCTCACCCTGGGGCGGAGCGGTAAAGGCGATATACTTGCCGTCTGGCGACCAGACCGGGCCGCCGCCCACACCTTGCGGCAGGCTCGTCAGCACCTGCGCCTCGCCGCCATCCACTGCAATAACATAAATCTGTGGCTTGTCGGCGCGGTTGGAAAGAAAAGCGATGCGCTTGCCATCGGGCGACCATGATGGCGTGCTGTCGTTGGCCTGTCCGGCGGTCAGTTGGCGCGCTTCGCCCGTCTCTAGCGACACGAGCCAGATGGCTGCGCAGTCCTTCTCTTTGTCCTTCTCGCCTTGGGTACGCGACACAGAGTAGGCGACCATCTTCCCGTCGGGTGAGAGCCGGGCATCCATCAGGAAATTGAGCCGGAACAGGTCGTCTGGCTGCATGGTGCGCTGTGGTGAATCAATTGTCATGATATGGACTCCCTTTGTCTCTATGGTTGACCAACACGCACCGCCCATCGGCTAGCGATGCAAGTTAGTTGCCGCGATAAAGCTTAGCCCATGCTCTGTCAGGGCACGAGCCGTCGCATTCAATGCCTGGTGCTTGTCCAGGTGGTAGTTACGCAACAAGGCAGGCATATCCCCGGCAGCTTCGATCTCTTCCTTGGTGCGGAAGTAGTCGAGAACGTCGGATGGGTGGGAACGAGTTTGCTCGACCTCTGGCTCGCCGCCTTCGTGTTTGGCCGAGATATTGGGCACATGATCGGCCAGGGTAATGAGATCCTCTCGCCGATTGTAGGGCTGAATGACGATGCTCTTCCAGGTTTCGGTGATGTGATGCTCAAAGCGGACGACGTCCTCGAAGCCGAGCTGCTTGCGGAACTGGGCTGTGATCTCGATCGTCTCGTTGTTGACCGAGTTGCTCCAGTTGAAGCCGATCAGTGGGCTGGTGCCATCGTCGCGGCTGAACAGCTTGGCCCCGATCAGTGTCCACAGTGCGGCATATGGGTTGTCGTTACCCATGAAGACCGAGATCTTGAACTCGTTGTCAATGCCGAGCTTGCGCAGCAGGTAACCAACCAGCACCGTGCCAGGGTTGATGTTTAGCACCTGGCGCACGCCGTAGGTCGTGTAGTAATACAGAAACTCATCGGCCCAGCGCAAGGCATGGTCATTGGGCTGGCCGACGCCGCCAAAATAGCCGGTGATCGTGGCCGGCCCGCCGAGGTGGATGTTTGAGCCGTCGGTGCCTTTGGTATCAAGGGTCTCGACATACGAGGCACCCATGATTTGCATGGCGGCGGCAAAGGCCAGCAGGTCACCCTGATCGCTTTCCGATTCTTTCATCTTGCGCACACGGATGAAGCGTGCGGGCATGAGCTCGCGCCTGGCGATGGACTGCTTTGCTTCTTCGATCAGCCAGGGGAAATACTGGGCAGCGCTGATCTCCAGGGTGACGGCCACGTCGTCGCGGAACGTCATCGTGTCGGCCTTCGCCCCCAGGATCGAGCGCCGATAATCGGCAATGCCGACAAAGGCGCCGGCATCGCGTTGGGCGATCAACCATTGCACATCCTTCAGGTATGGCGATTGCTGCTCGGAGAGACGAGCGAGTAGATTGGGCAATTGGCGCGCCTCGGCAGCCTTGGCGTTGATCTCCTCTGGCGTGCCGTATTTGGCGACCACATCGAGCAGATCGTTGACCACACGCGACTGTGGATCCTGGAGCAGGTCATTGATTGCCGCCAGCCGTTCATTGGGGATGCGCAGACGTGCACGCAAAGCATCTCGCGTTGCCATGTTTCACCCCTCTTTCTCGACCAGGCGCAGCAGCTCCTCGTATTCCTCGTCCTTGATGCCGAACCAGTTTTCCGGGGCAGGGAATGTTCTAGATGTTACTTCGGCCACATACTGCTTGAGGCCATCGGCGATGACCTTGCCGGCGTCGCCGAATTTCTTGGCCATCTTTGGTGTGAAGCGTGGGTAGAGGCCAAACATGTCATGGAAGATGAGCAGTTGTCCATGAGCATGCGGGCCGCTGCCTAGGCTGATGATCGGTACGGTAGATCGCTTAGCGATCAATTCACAGACACGGTCGGGCACAAGCTCCAGCAGAATGGCCATAGCGCCGGCATCTTCCAGCGCCTGGGCATCATCCACCAGCTTCTTGGCCTGTTTGGCGCTCTTGCCCTGGAGGCGGAAGCCACCCAGACTGGACACGCTCTGTGGTGTCAACCCCAGATGGCCCATGACCGGAATGCCGGCCGCCACGATCGCTTTGACGCGTGAGACGACCTCCTGTCCACCTTCCAGTTTGATGCCATCACAAGCTGCCTCGGCCATGAAGCGGCCGGCGTTGCGCACCGCGCTTTCATCGGAGGGCTGATAGCTCATGTAGGGCATGTCGCCAATGAGCCAAGCGTTGGGGGTGCCGCGACGCACGGCCTGGGCATGGCGGATCATGTCGTCCATCGTTACCGGCAGGGTGGAATCGTAGCCGAGCATGGTCATGCCTAAGCTGTCGCCGACGAGGACGATGTCAATGCCGGCCTGTTCCACCAGATAGGCCATCGGGTAGTCGTAGCATGTGATCATCGTCAGGGGAATGTTCTTAGCCATCTTGTCGAACAACGCGGGCAGGGTTACCTTCTTGCGCTCTGTCATGTGCTACACTCCTTTGTGGGATCGTTTTTACTGAGGATCAATGACGGGGATTTCCGGCTACTAGTTTACAACGTCGGCAAGGGATTTGCAAGCGACCGTGGTTGCATTTTGCCAACGATGGCGCTATAATGGGCCACGTATAGAACAGAGGTACTATACCAACACGCAACCTGTGGGACTGTTGCATCCTGGATGAGGAAGCCATGAGCCGCAAGCCGGGAAAGAAGCCAGCAACCAAAAAACGCAGGACACGCAGCACGCCGGTGGTCAGCGGGGATACTCAACGCGACATTATCGCCTTGATCCTGTTGGGGCTGGCAGCGCTCACGTTCATTACTCTGCTGTTTCCCGCCGGCGATCTCGGTCTTTGGTGGCGCGGCGTGGTGACGAGTGTCTTTGGCTGGGGATGGCCGCTGGTCGTCGCTGCCATTGGCATGCTTGCCATCTACTGGCTGCGCCAGCGTTTCGATGAGCAGTTCACCTTCCCTGTCGTGGGCGCCGTCGGTACCATCCTTGTGCTGCTGGCCATTCTGGGCATGCTGCACATCCTGGGTACACTGTCTGGTGATCCCCTGTCCATTCCCGCTAATGCAGGGGGTGGTGGGGCGATCGGCTTTGCTCTGGCCGGGCCGTTTGTTCGTTACCTGGGACGGGCGGCGTCGTTTGGATTATTGTTGGCCGTTGCTGCGGTTGGCGCTCTGCTTGCCCTGGGTGTGACGTTGCGCGATGTCGTGGAGGCGGCCAAAGATGCGCAGGCAGCAGCGAATGACTTCTATCGTCGCGCCATTAGTCCCATGTTCAATCAGCCCGTGATCCGCCAGAACGGTCATCCCGTTGCCGGCGGCGAGCGTGAAGCATCGTCACGCCGCAATGTACGCCCGGTGACCCCACCGCCAACGCCGGTCGAGCCGACCGCCAAAGCGGCGCCCCAACCCCAGCCCGTTCAGCCTACACTGCTGACACCTCCAGCGCAGCCTGGTGCCCAGACACCATTGCCGACAACCATTCGGCGTGAGTGGCAATTGCCGCCCATTGACTTCCTCGAAGTCACCGGTGAGCAAGAACTGAGCCAGACCGATATTCGCCGGCGGGTCAAGATCATCGAAGAGACGCTGGCCAACTTTCATATCCAGGCGCGCGTCGTCGAAGTGAATCAGGGCCCGGCGGTTACCCAGTTCGGCGTTCAACCGGCCGCCGGCGTCACCGTCAACCGTATCGTGGCCCGCCAAAACGATCTATCATTGGCACTGGCTGCCTCGCCCATTCGTATTGAGGCTCCCGTCCCCGGCCGTTCCGTCGTCGGCATCGAGGTGCCCAATGCATCCATCTCGGTTGTCGGTCTGCGTAGCGTCATCGAGTCAACGGCCTTCCAGAAGCTGCACGCCAAGACCAAGCTGGCCATTGCTCTGGGCCAGGATGTGTCAGGCGGCCCGGCGGCTGCCGATCTGGCGAAAATGCCTCACCTGCTCATCGCCGGGGCAACCGGCTCAGGCAAGAGTGTGTGCATCAACGCCATCATTTCTTGCCTTCTCCTATACAATACCCCCGATGATCTTAAGTTCATCATGGTTGACCCCAAGATGGTGGAATTGGTCGCTTTCAACGGCATTCCCCACCTTTTGGCTCCGGTTGTCACCGAAGTGGATAAGGTCGTCAATGTTCTCAAGTGGACCGCTCGGGAGATGGATCGTCGCTATAGGCTCTTCTCGGCCCATGGCGCCCGTAACATTGAGATGTACAATAAAGGGGTAACCGCCAAGAGCGGCCGCGAGTATCTACCGTACATCGTGGTGATCATTGACGAGCTGGCCGACATTATGATGCTGTCGCCCGACGAAGTCGAGCGCCTGCTCTGTCGGCTGGCACAAATGGCACGGGCCACCGGCATCCACCTGGTGATCGCGACGCAGCGGCCGTCGGTTGATGTGATCACGGGTCTGATCAAGGCCAATTTTCCGGCCCGCATCTCGTTTGCCGTGACATCGCAGGTTGATTCGCGCGTTGTCTTGGATATGCCGGGTGCCGAAAAGCTGCTTGGGCGCGGCGACATGCTCTACATGGCCTCCGACTCCTCCAGCCCCATACGGCTACAGGGTGTGTGGGTATCCGAGAAAGAACTGGAATGGCTGATCAACTTCTGGCGCGGTGCTGCACCGCCGACAACAACCCCCACGCCGGACCTTACCCAGATCGTCAACGGCGGCCTCGATGGGACAGAGCAGGGGGGCAACGAGGAAGACCCGATGCTTGACGAGGCCAAGCGCGTCGTTCAGCAGGCCGGGCATGCATCCGTGTCGCTGTTGCAGCGCAAGCTGCGCATCGGCTACGCTCGCGCCGCCCGTCTGATTGACATCATGGAGGAGCAAGGCTTTGTCAGCCCGGCCGATGGTGCCCGCCCGCGCGAAGTCTACGGGGAACAAGGGAACGGCGACGAGCCGCCGCCGGAACCACTGCGGCGTTAAGCAGGCGGCGCGCCATCTCTCATCGCCGAAATGGATGAGCTTTGCACCGATCATGGGCATCATCGTCAAGATTGGTGCAGAAAAGACCCGTAAACCCCTTGACAGGCCCTGCTCTCCATGATAAAATGCCTTTTCGTTGCGCCCCTCATATTTGGGGACGCATTTTGTCACTTTATCGTGTAGGAGAGTCAGATTGCCCACCATTAACCAATTGGTGCGAAAAGGCCGGGCAAAAATCAGCAAGAAGACCAAGGCGCCGGCCCTGCGTTTCATCTTCAACTCTCGCAAAGGGAAAATACTGCGAGTGCGCGGAGCGCCGCAGAAGCGTGGGGTGTGTACGCAGGTCAAAACGATGACGCCGAAGAAGCCGAACTCGGCTCTACGCAAGATTGCCCGTGTGCGCCTGAGCAACCAGATGGAAGTGACCGCCTATATCCCAGGCGAAGGACACAACCTGCAGGAGCACTCGGTCGTCTTGATTCGCGGCGGCCGTGTCAAGGACCTCCCTGGCGTGCGCTATCACATCATCCGTGGTGCGTTGGATGCCCAGGGGGTTGAAAAGCGTCGGCGTGGTCGGTCGCTCTATGGGGCCAAACGGCCAAAGGCCAGCGCGAGCTAGGTGGAGGAGGAGACATATGCCGCGACGGGCGCGTGTCGTAAGACGCGACGTCTTACCTGATGAGAAGTACAATAGCAAGACGGTAGCCCGCTTTGTCAACCGGATGATGATGTGTGGCAAGCGGGATGTGGCCTATGCCATCTTTTACCGGGCTATGGACATCCTTGCCGAGCAGACAAAGCGCGAACCCCTGGAAGTGTTCGAGCAGGCGGTCAAGAACGCCACGCCGGTTTTGGAAGTCAAGCCACGACGCGTGGGCGGTGCAACCTATCAGGTGCCGGTGGAAATCAAGGGTGAACGGCGTTCCGCTCTGGCGATGCGCTGGTTGATCAGGTCGGCGCGAGCACGCTCTGGCCATAGCATGGCCGAGAAATTGGCCGCCGAGTTGCGTGATGCCAGCCAGGGTGTGGGGGCAACTGTGAAAAAACGCGAGGATACACACAAGATGGCCGAGGCCAACAAGGCCTTTGCCCATTATCGGTGGTAGTACGTGGTACAGGTTGTTGGGGACGTAGGCGGCAAGGGAGGCGCCCTCGCCAAACCATTGACCACGATACTACCCAATAACCCAGGAGTCATCAGTGCCACGTATTATTCCGTTAGAAACAATGCGCAATATCGGCATCATTGCCCACATTGATGCCGGTAAGACAACAGCAACAGAACGTATCCTGTATTACACAGGGAAAACATACAAAATGGGTGAGGTCCATGAGGGCACAGCCGTCATGGACTGGATGGAGCAAGAACGAGAACGGGGTATTACCATTACCGCCGCAGCCACAACGTGCTACTGGCGGGATCACCAGATCAACATCATTGATACACCCGGACACGTTGACTTCACTGCTGAGGTTGAGCGTAGTCTACGAGTCCTTGATGGAGGTGTGGTGATCTTCGATGCCGTCGCCGGAGTTGAGCCTCAATCGGAAACCGTGTGGCGACAGGCAGACAAATACCGGGTCCCCCGCATTTGCTTCGTTAACAAGATGGATCGCACCGGCGCCAGCTATTGGCGCACGTTCGATATGATTAGGGACAGGCTTGGTGCCAACCCCGTAGCTGTCCAAATCCCCATCGGTGTGGAAACATCTTTCAGGGGCATCGTTGATCTCGTTCGACAAAAAGCAATACTGTACGGCAACGATCTCGGCACAGAAATCGTCGAGACAGAGATACCAGACGATCTGGCAGAAGAAGCAGCCAGGCAGCGGGATATCCTTGTCGAGCGCGTGGCCGAGACCGATGATCGTTTGACAACTTTATATCTGGAAGGCCGCCACATCTCTGAGCAAGAGCTGATCGCAGGCCTGCGGCGCGCCACGATTGCCGCGCACCTGGTGCCCGTCCTTTGTGGAACAGCGCTTAAGAACAAGGGTATTCAGCCCCTGCTCGATGCCGTGGTTGATTACCTGCCGTCGCCGTTGGATGTTCCACCGGTCGTCGGTAGCGATCCCAATAGCGGGGCAGCCGTCAAATGCCCGGCCGATGAGAACGCGCCGTTCTGCGCCCTGGCATTCAAGATCGTATCCGATCCGTATGTCGGTCGCCTGACCTACTTCCGCGTCTATTCCGGGCATTTGCAGACCGGCGATACCATCATCAACTCAACGCGCGGGCGCAAGGAACGCATCGGACGTCTGTTGCAGATGCATGCCAATCACCGGGCAGACATCAACGAGGTTTACGCCGGAGACATCGCCGCCGTTCTGGGCCTGAAGAACACCTTTACAGGCGATACCTTGTGCGACCCGGCGCGTCCGGTTGTTCTCGAGTCGATCAAGTTTCCTGAGCCGGTGATCTCGGTGGCCATCGAGCCCAAGACGAAAGCCGATCAGGATCGTATGGGCATTGCCCTGCAACGTTTGGCGGAAGAGGATCCAACCTTCCGCGTGCGCACCGACGAGAACACGGCGCAGACGTTGATCTCTGGCATGGGTGAGCTGCACCTGGAAGTGCTCGTTGATCGCATGCTACGCGAATATCGCGTGCAGGCTAATGTCGGGCGTCCGCAGGTTGCCTATAAAGAAACAATCACTGTGCCGGCGCAGGCCGAAGGCCGCTTCATCCGCCAAACGGGAGGGCATGGCCAGTATGGCGTTGTCGAGCTGGCCGTCGAGCCGCTGCCGCGTGGCGAAGGATTCATTTTCGAGGATAAAACGGTGGGCGGCAGTGTGCCCAAGGAGTTCATCCCCGCCGTTCAGGCGGGTGTCCGTGAAGCACTGGACACGGGCGTGCTGGCCGGCTTTCCGCTTATTGACCTGAAGGTGACGTTGCTCGATGGTTCCTACCATGAGGTAGATTCATCGGAGATGGCATTCAAGATCGCCGGCAGTTTGGGGTTGCAGGCTGCTGTACGCCGGGCCGAGCCGATCATCCTCGAACCGATTATGAAGGTGGAGGTAGTCACCCCGGATGAGTTTCTGGGGGATGTCATGGGCGACCTGAACGCTCGCCGGGGCAATATCGAGGGCATCGAGGCGCGTAACGGCTCGCAGGTCATTCATTGCAAAGTGCCACTGGCCACGATGTTCGGCTATGCCACAGACCTGCGCTCGAAAACCCAGGGGCGGGCAACCTATTCGATGGAGTTCAGCCATTATGCTGAACTGCCCAAGCCGTTGGCCGACGAGATTATCCGCAAGATGCGCGGATAGCCTGTGCCCCCTGGCGGCAAGAGGTTGAAAGGGGATCGGCTGAACGGTATAACCTTTGGGAATAGTCGTAGCGTCGTCTGCTACCTGACCCTGTCGGCGTGCCGCAGGGGGCGAGCTCTCCCTGAGTGAGATGGAGAAGAGGCAACGCACAAAAGAACGAGTTTAAGGAGTACACTACATGGCCAAGAAGAAGTTTGAGCGAACCAAGCCGCATGTGAACGTGGGCACGATTGGCCACGTGGATCATGGCAAGACCACCTTGACGGCAGCCATCACCAAGGCGCT
>Ga0272448_1004673_pt1 | contig 15477 bp, 9 predicted proteins | sample YNPCB0191_FD_202220 | JGI IMG/M metagenome (GOLD analysis project Ga0272448, IMG submission 202220) | Hot spring sediment microbial communities from Yellowstone National Park, WY, United States - YNP-CB-019-1 | ecosystem: Environmental > Aquatic > Thermal springs > Hot (42-90C) > Sediment...
CAAGATCCCTGAAAAGCTGCGGAGACTGAGGCTTGAGAAAAACATTGGGAGAATGGGATACGTTGAGGGACCCCCGACTCTAAACGGTCGCTGCCACGTGGGGCATACGTGGGGTAGGGCTATGAAGGATCTTTGGTACAGGTGGAGGTCGATGCAGGGCTACTACGTTCTCTTCAGAGCAGGCTGGGACACTCAGGGGCTTCCGGTTGAGATTGAGGCTGAGAAGGAGCTTGGCTTCTCCAACAAGAAGGAGGCTCTTGAAAAGCTGGGCGAGGAAAGATTCGTCGCTGAGATTAAGAAGATTCTGGATAAGTATCATGAGGACTGGAGGAGGGTTGACAAGAGGTTCGGCATGTTCATGGATTACGATAGGGAGTATTTGACGTATAGGGATGAGTATATCGAGAGGGAGTGGAGGTATCTTGAGAAGGCTTATGAGCAGGGGCTTCTCGGCAAGGGGTATAGGGTTGTTGCATACTGCCCGAGCTGCCAGACTTCTTTGAGCAACGCTGAGGTTGGCCAGGAGTACAGCATGGTTGAAGACCCTTCAGTATACTTTAAGGTTAGGCTTGAGACGGGAGACTATATCCTAGTATGGACGACGATGCCCTTCACTATAGTTACTGACGAGCTTCTCGCCGTGAATCCTGAGGCTGAATATGCTAGGGTCAGGGTTGGAGGAGAGAAATGGATAATGGTTAGAAACCTCGTGGAAACACTGATGGATAAGCTTGACATTAAGGACTATGATGTTGAAGAAACATTCCCCGGAGCCGACCTAGAGGGTAAGAAGTATGCCTACCCTCTTTTAGAGGAGGTCCCATATCAGCGGAGGCTTGAGGAGGATGACAGCAGGATCCACAGGATTGTTACAGCAGACTTCGTCGATGTTACTACTGGAACAGGAGTAGTCCACTTGGCGCCCGCTAACGGCGAGGAGGATTTCGACGTTGCGCAGAGGATGAAGATACCTGTTTTCTCACCCTTTGACGAAGAGGCCAGGTTTACCGTGGAGGCGGGCTTCTTCAAGGGTCTTTTCGCGAGGGACGCCGACCAAGTTGTTATAGACATTCTCGGTAAGAAAGGCTTCCTCGTTAAGGCTGAGAAGATTGTTCACGAATACCCGTTGTGCTGGAGGTCTAAGCACAGGCTGGTGTGGCTGGCTAGGACGGAGTACTTCTACTGGCTCGACAGGATTGCCGATAGGCTTCTGGAGGCAGCGTCCAAGGTGGAGTATTTCTATAATCCTCCCAAGAATAGGTTCCTAGCTTTCATAAAGGAGGGTAAGCCGTGGTGCATATCCAGGGAGAGGGTCTGGGGGACGCCGCTGCCCATATTCGTCTGCGAAAAATGCGGAAAGGAGGAGTTGCTCGCCTCCAGAAGGAAGATTGTCGAACGCGCCGTAAGTCTGCCCGACGGCGAGGATTTTGAGCTTCACAAGCCCTGGGTGGATAGGATTAAGGTTAGATGCTCGTGTGGAGGGGTTATGCACAGGGTTCCCTTCGTCCTGGATACTTGGCATAACAGCGGGGCTGCGCCGTACGCAAGCCTGACTGACGAGGAGTTCGAGGAGTTCGTGCCTGTGGAGTTCCTGGTTGAGTCAATAGATCAGACTCGCGGCTGGGCCTTCACCCTTCTTGTTGAAAACGTTATCCTGAAGAACAGGGCTGAAGCCCCGTACAAGGCATTCCTGTTCTACGGCCAGGTTCTGGATGAGAAGGGGAACAAGATGAGCAAGAGCCTGGGAAACGTTATAAACACTGAGGACGTCATAACCAAGTACTCGGCGGACCTCTGCAGGTTCTACCTCCTGTGGAAGACGAACCCGTTGGAGAACATAAACTTCAGCTTTAAGGAGATGATGGAGAGGCCATACCAGGTTTTAAACACCCTGTTCAACCTGGGTAAGCTTCTCAAGCAGAATGCGGAGTACGACGGGTTCAACTACGATGCCTTCACCCTGGAATGGGCTCTGGGAAAAGGCGTTGCCAAAGACCCTGAGAGATGGTTGCTCTCATGCCTCCAGAGGCTTGTTGCAAATGTGACCGAAGGGTTCAGAAACATGAGGATTCATGAATCCGCAAGGGCCTTGGAGAAATTCATCGTGGAAACCCTTAGCAGACAGTACGTGCCGATGGCCCGGAAGGACCTTTGGAGCGACGCGCCAGAGGACCTTGAAAGAAGGATGACGATATACGCTATACTTTTCCATGTCCTAAGCACTGTCGACAGGCTTATGAATCCTTTGACACCATTCCTGGCTGAAGCGATGCACCAGGGGGTTTTGAAGAAGTTCAGCAGGAACACTAGGGAGTCAGTTAACCTAGAGGAATGGCCTTCCCCGGATGAAAGACTTGTGAACGAGGAGTTGGAGAAGGACTTTGAGAGGATTGATGAAATAGTAAGCTTGGGGAACTGGGCTAGGATGAAAGCAGGGGTGAAGAGAAGATGGCCCCTGAAGAGGGCAATACTCGTGTTGACGAGCGAGTATTCGAAAAGCGTTGAGAAAAACATAAGCCTCCTGCACGAAATGCTCAACGTTAAGGAGGTTTCCCTTAAGAACAGTTTGGAGGAGGCAGGGGTGAAGACAAGGGTTAAAATAAACTACTCCAAGGCTGGTCCAAAGTTCAAGGAGAAGGTCGGCATGGTTTCCAAGCTGGTTGCAGAAAGAGCTGAGGAAGTAAGGAGGATTGTTGAAAAAGAAGGCAGATATGTGTTTGAAAAGGATGGTGAAAGCTTCGAACTGACGAGTGGGGACTTAATGTTTGAGCATGAGCCACCTGAGAACCATGTGATAGCATCAGATAAACCGGGCTTCGTCATACTCGATACTGAAAGAACCCTGGAGCTGGTTGCGGAAGGGTATATGAGGGATGTTGCAAGGAGGATACAGGCATACAGGAAGGAGCTCGGCTTAAACCCGACAGACATTCTCAGCAGCGTCACAGTATACGGGGTTGGCGAGGAAGGCTACACCAGGCTGAAACCCCTTTTGAAAGAACTGTCAAGCCTGGTTAGAGCGGAGAAAGTAGAGGTTGAAAAAGAGCCCCCGAGCGACAAGAGCACGTTAAAAGAGTATGACGTAGAGGGGGAAAAGATATATATTAAAATAGTTGAGTGACAGAAAGAGCAGTAGATGCAGACCGCAAAATTCCGTGAATCCTCCGAGGAGGAATAGGAATAACTGTTTGAAAAAGATTTATTTTCCCCTTTGAAGATGCTTCCCCAGCTCCGGTGGTGTAGCCCGGTAAGCATACCGGCCTTTCGAACATTCACGATTGAAGAAAGCCGGGGGTCCCGGGTTCAAATCCCGGCCGGAGCATTAAATAAATATTTTTCTTTTCTAACGTATGGTTTACCATTATAGGAAATGTGAACAAGCCGTTTACTGTCTTTATGCATATTTGTAATTAGAGTTGAATAGGGGCCTTTGAGGAACCACCTATGGCTACGAAACCCTTATATTAAAGGGGGAGGAGCAGTATTACTCCGCTTCGCCGCGTATAAAGCTTCCCAGCCTTCTCTGACTGTCTTCTTTAACAAAGCCTGAGACCCTCACGCCTACTCTTCTCGCTTCAAGCCCAGACTCCCTCAGAAACCTTTCAAACAGTTCTCTCACAACCTTTCTAAGAGCCTCCGGATTACTCGTAGGCTGTTCCAAGGTTTTCGACCTACTGTGAACACTAATATTCTTAGACACCACTATTATCCCAACCTGTCTAACCCTTAACATACGCCGGGCGAGTTCAGCCCGGATCTCGTCGCAAAGCTCACCAGCCTTCTTCATAATAGCCTCCAAGTCGCGAGTATCCTCCCTAAGGGTCGATATTCTGCTTATGGATGCTGCTTCACCCTTTTCTTTAACAGGCCGGTTATCTATCCCGCGAGAAGCATAGTAGAAGTAAACGCCAAGCTTCTCCCCGAAAAGCTCAACGAGCCTCTGAACACTAAAACCAGCTAGGTCGCCAATCGTCTTAATGCCGAGGCTCTCCATCAGGCTCTGGGTCTTTGCTCCGACTCCGATTAACCGGTTAACCGGCAGTGGTGAGAGGAAGCCTTGAGCTTCTTCCGGTTTAACAACCGTTAGGCCATCCGGCTTTTGACTGTCAGCAGCAATCTTGGCAATAAGCTTATTCGGACCAATGCCTATTGAGCATGTTAACCCTTTGCTTCTCCTCACCTCCTCCTTTATCTTCTCAGCCAATTCCCCAGCCTTGTCGAAGCTTCTTCCAACCCTCTCGCTCACATCCAAGTAGGCCTCGTCAACTCCCGCCTGCTCGAAGAAATCAGCATGATTCCTAAGAATATTCATCACTTCCTCTGAAACCCTGCTATAATAATCATGGTCGACGGGAAGAAACACTGCGTCAATATTAATCAGCCTCTTTTTAGCTATGGAAATCGGAATACCTGATTTAACACCATATTTTCTCGCCTCATAGTTTGCAGTGCTTACGACACCGCTTTCCCCGCTCCGCCCAGAATACACGCATACGACCACAGGCTTGTTTTTCAAAGAAGGATTCCTCACCTCCTCGCACTGGGCGAAGAAATAGTCAAGGTCAACCAGCATGATGACCCTGGACTGCGAAACATCTCCTCTTCTCAAGGATTCCGTTGGTAACCCGCTTCCCTTGTTTCGAGATCGGCTCAAATCTTATTTTTACCCTGCTGCCTCAGCCTTTAAACCCAACAGGTGTTTTTAAGCTTGCTCCTCAGGGTTAATGCTTGATTAAACACCCCATATTTTTCGCGCGCGATATGGGAAAAGCATTTTCACATCTGCGTTATTTCATGATTGCAAGTAGCCGAGTTCTCTTGAAGAAGAGGTAGATTATTGATATTGCCGGCACGATGAAGCCGATGGCTGCTGTGAATTGAACAGTCAACCCCCACATGTCAAAGACTATGGTTGCAGCACTGGCGAGAAGCGTTGCCGGGAGCCCCCATTTCCTCCTTCCAAAAAGGCCGATGGCCGCGATAAGCCCCAATACTCCTAAGAGTAGAAACATGACGAACATTACGAGGGATGTTTCATAGGATACGGGCGCGTCTAGAAACCGGCTCATCCCTCCGGGAGCCCCGAGAACAGCGAAGTAGAGCCTTCCGACAGATTGAACAAGCCACAGGAAACCCAGGAGGAAAACCCCTTTCGCTTCAGCAGCCTTCACGCTTAAACCCGGCATGCTTACCACGCTCCCGATTTAAGCTGGACCGCTATCATCCTCCCGAACTCGCTGCACCGTGGAAGCTCACCCTCTGCAACAGGACCCTTCATACCCTGAACCCTTACAGACAACCCGCTGGCGACCCGTTTCAATCCGGGAGCCTTCTCGCCCATCTGTCTCTCCATCTTCCCAACAGCCTTCCCAACGTCTCCTCCCATGTAAGTGTCGAAAACAGCGAACGCCTTACCCTGTAATCCCAGCCCATTAAGCTTGACTATGAGGCTCCTGATGCTTCTCGTTGGGCCGCCCATATGATTAGGAGAGCCGATTAAAACAGCATCATACTCAGCAACCTTGTTCAAGTCGATCCGGCTAACCTCGCTGACGAGGGCCTCAACGCACTCCTTCCTTACCCCTTCTGCAATAGTTTCAGCCACAGTCATGGTATTCCCATATTTCGAATCATAAATTATTATTGCTTTCAACCCAGAACACAGCGCGCGCTAATACTTAAGCTTTTAAGAAATAATCCTTATGGACGCAAAAATTTCTTCGACACATGCGTATTTGAATGGTTAATTTAGAATCGTACTTTCCACAGAAAACTTTTAGTTTAGCTGCTAATGTTGAACACGCGCGCGGGTTTAGGGCGCGCAAGCAACTTTCCCAGTCTTTTGCCCCTGGCTAAAATAGTTCTTTTATTCTATCATATAATGCTGTATAGGTTTTGTATCGCTTTTCATATACTGTTTTGTTATCTTTTAACGAATCCTTTCTATCCTTTATAGAAATCATGGCTCCAGCAGCCTCTTCCAGAGAGCTGAAAGTTTTTGCAGCCAGACCAGCTAGCATAGCAGCACCCAATGCTGCAGTCTCCTCTGTATGAATAGTTAATACGGGTTTTTGCAGAACATCGGCTTTAATCTGATTCCATAAAGGGCTTCTAGCTGCTCCTCCACAAGACCTCACTTCTCTTATCTCAATACCCATCTCTTCAAGCATCTCAATATTTCTTCTAAGCATGTAGGCAACCGATTCCATTATAGCCCTTATAATATGGCCTTTACCATGATACAATGTGAGGCCAAATAAAACACCTTTCGCCTTTGAATCGAATTCGGGTGAAGCCGCCCCCATGAAATGGGGTAGCAAAATCAATCCGTCTGACCCAGGAGGAACCTGTGCAGCTTCAAGTGTTAGCAGATCGTAAGAATCCAGGCCCATTTTATCGGCTGCCTCAATTTCAACATGACCAAAGTTATCTCTAAACCATTTTAAGATTGCCCCCGCCGTATGACACCAAGGTTGTAAAAAATATTTGCCTGGAGCAGCATGATAGTGACACGGCATTCTACGCATGGGATCTAAAACCATTTTATTCGTAGTTGCAACAATGGCAAGCGCGGCACCTGTAGTTTCAGAAACTACTCCTGGCTCTATGTTTCCTACTCCTACGGCACTTGCTGCCTGATCATAAGCCCCAGTCGATACCGTGGTATGTTTGCAAAGCCCTGTTTCTTTCGCCACTTTTTCATCAATATCCCCTGCTGGCACACCAGAAGATTTAAGCTCCGGAAGATTATCCTCATCTAAGCCTATAAAACTGAGAATATCGTTCCACCATCTTTTACGAGATATGTCGAAAAGCAGGGAGGAAGAGACTATGGAATAGTCGGTTATAAATCTGCCTGACAGCCTATAGATGAAGTAGTCTTCAAGCAACAGAAACTTATGCACCTTTTTGAATACTGCAGGCTGGTTTCTCTTTAACCAGAGTATCTTGGTAGCAGTCCATGTTGAAATAACATCATTCTGCCCCGTAATACGATATACTTCATCCACCCCGAATTCGCGTTTTATAATTTGAGCCTCTTCCTCCGATCTATTATCGAGCCATACTATCACCCTGCTTAAAGGATACCCGTCTCTATCCAGCATTACAAAGCTCTCTCCCTGGCTCGATACGCTGACGCCCAAAATTTCTTCAGCGTCTATTTTCGATATGCTTAAAACTTTACCAAGCGACTCTTTAAAGGCATTCCAATAGGTTTCCGCCTCTGCTTCCACAAACCCTGGTTTAGGCATAATCAGTGGGTATTCAGTCCTGCCGGATGCAACAACTTTACCACTTAGATCAAAGAGAACGCATTTCACAGCTGTTGTGCCAACATCAACTCCTAACAAATAGCTCATAATCATCCCCCAACTATTTCAACCATTCACTTATAGTGTTGACGCATCTCTTCGCAACGAGGCATCCTAAGTATATCCTCTAGGAGGCTTCTTGCTTGCTCTTCGCATCTCGTCCACGGATCCATCATGATAAGCTCGAGCAGAAGCTCTTTACTCCCACTTTCATAGGCTTCGAGCTCAACCTCGACGGGCGCAACCCTATCACGCATTATGTAAGCAATCAATGGTTTAGGCAGCCCGCTAGTCCTGATTCCTTGAACACCCCTTTTACTAACCAATGCTGGAACCTCTACCTCAAAATCTCTTGGTACACCCGGGACAAAATCTCCGGTATTAATTATGTTGACTATGAATACTCGTGGCACATCGCATGCAATTGATTCTAGCAGGGGAACTATTATCTCTCCAGATTTCTCAGGTGGAAAAATGCTTGTAACCTTAACAGTTTTATCATTCGCCATCCTGATCAGGCTTGCAACAGGATCCTCTTTCGGAGGCTCAAGCACGAAGCCCCACCATTTGCGCGGATTCTCTCCCCACTTACGTTCTGCATCATCATTCACATGATACCACCAAGGCCATGATCCACCGCCCGGCGTGCATGTATCCCCAATTGGAAATACTCCGAATTTTCTGTAGAGGTCTACGGCTTTGGGACCTAAAGCGTCACTTGGTGGACAAGTCTTCCAGTATCTTGACGCCTCCTCCTCTATCCATTTGTTTAAAGCTGGAAACGCATCCTCACCCTTATGGTAGAAACGTGTCAACCATATGAAGTGATTCACGCCAGGCGCCTCAAACGTTATGTCTTCCCTGCGGAAACCCAGTATATTCGCAAGATGGTATACGCCGCTGAAGCCATGACATAGTCCAACGAAGTTCAGCTTAGGGTATTTCCGCCCGATATAAGTTGTACCAGCTAAAACAGGGTTAGCAAGCTGGATATACCATGCGTTTGGACATATGTCTAACATATCTTCTATTATGGACTCGAAAAGCCTAAACTGATAGAAGTTTATCCAAAAGCCTTCATCATGCATAATATGATAGCTGCCACCAAACCTATAGCCATTCTTGAACCCTATGTTCCAGCCTTCCCTATAGCCACCATAGCCTACGACTAAGGCTGTGTTAATAACGAAGTCCGCATTCTTCAAAGATTCTCTCCGGTTTAACGTTTTTTCGAGCCTAAGACGGATGCCGACCTCATCGGCATATCTTCTGCATAAAGTGTATACGGCATCCAACCTGTCTTTATTTACATCCATAAAACTAACGGTGCTGCCTTCGAGGTTTGGCGTTAAGCATAAATCCTTAACAAGCGCTAAGGAGAATGTTGCGCTGCCAGCACCAATAATGCTTATTTTAACGTCAACCATACGGATCACGCGATGTTTTTAGAGGAGCTAAAACTATTTATATTTTGCCTCCAGATAAGCAGTCATAATCTTCTTTGAACTCAGCTAAGAAAACACGATTACTGTTAAAACATAATGAGCCTCGGTTGATCGACGTATTATCTAACTTTTTCCCTCAATCGGAAAACAGTGCTTTAAGATTCTTGCAGCAGTAACTTCCAAGACCGAAGGATATATATATTACTAAGAAATATAATCCTATAAGTTGAGGAGAGAAGTTTTGCGCACCGGCTTCGTGGACTTCATATCACCAGCATATACAGCTGATACTCTTAATATTCTAAGGGGAATTACAAATCATGCTAAAGACGCAATGCGTTCACTAGGAATAAAAATAGAAGTTGAAGCAGGACCAGTCGTTAATCAGCCTGACGTAACCGATGCTGTTTCGAAATTAAGATCCGCAGAATTCGATTTCATAACAGCTCTAATTCCAGCTTGGGCTGAACCACCCGCTATAATAAACACTTTAAGGCCATTTTTTAATAAACCAATTCTGTTATGGGCATTATCATCCATCCGAGAAAACAACATACTCATAGCCCCAGCAGGAGCAGCAGGCATGTCAGCTGTCCTTCACCCATTAAAAGTGATGGGTGCTAAGCTCAAAATGGTCTTTGGAAATCCAGAAAATATTGAAGTTCGCAGAAAAATATTGAAGTTTGCCCAAATTTCTTCAGCAATAAACAGGCTTGCATATTCAAAGATAGGCATATTTGGTTATGCAGACATGGGTAGCTATACGGCAAGTTTCGATCAAACCTCACTGCGCAGCAAAATAGGTGTAGAAGTTGAAGACTATGAGGTTCATAGGCTTCTATTAAAGGTGGAGGAGGTTTGTGATGAAGAAATCGAAGAGGTTATATCTGGTCAACTCAAGAATTGGAACATGGATATAGAGGTATCTAGCGAAGATTTAAGGAAAGCTATTAAGATATACCTAGCTTTGAAAAAGATTGTTGACGAGAGAAAGTTCGATGCTGTCAGCATGAAGTGTGTCTATGGTTTACCAATCTACTACGGCATAACTCCCTGTGTACCTCTTGCGTTAATTGGGGAACAGATACCTGTTGTATGTGAAAGCGACGTCCTTGGCCTAGTAACCGAGCTGATTATGGATTACGTTAGTGGGCAGCGTTCAGTATACTTGGAGCTTTACGACATATTTGAAGACAGACTGCTAATGGGTGTTTGCGGAATGATACCGCAATCAGCCCTTGAAAACGTTCCGAGACTGTACAAATACGCGTGGGGAAAATTATCCGGTCTAATGATAGTTGGCCCTATGAAAACTGGAAGCATAACTTTGGCTAGGCTTGCGTCAACCGGCGACAAATATATGATGCATATAACAAAAGGTGATGCTATAAGGCCCAGAGAATGGCGTGAAATAGGATGGCAAATAGAAGCGCCGGCGTACGCCAGCCTAGAAATATTGTTGGGAAGTAGAACGAAGGATTTCTCGGAAAACATACTGGCTCAACATTATCATCTCGTTTATGGTGACTATGTGGAGGATCTTGTCGAGCTGTGCAGACTTCTTGATATTAACGTTATAGTTACATGATTTACCCTTTCTACTTTATTATCTTCACGACCCTTTCAGCACTTTCTTCTTCATGCACTATTTTCGAAATAGCTGTTACCATTGCAGCCGGATCCTTATGCCCCCACACGTTCCTGCCCATTATGACCCCTTTAGCTCCAGCCTGCAACACATCTTCAACCATCCTTAATAATCCTTCAGGATCACCTGCTCCAGGACCACTCAAAACTATAATCGGAGCAGGACAGCATTTTACTACTTCCCTGAAAGAATCTGGACTACCCGTATAATATGATTTAACTACGTCCGCACCAAGTTCAGCTGCCACTCTATCCACAAATTTTACATGCTCCGCGTCCGGCCATTTCCGCTTCGCTTCAGGTTTAAAATGGTATTCTATTATCTCGGGTGGTAAAGCCTCAACTATATGCGGCATACCCCATCTTTCACATTCTTGAGAAACTCTGCCAACTTTCTCTGAATTCTGAGACTCTCTTTCAACGCCTATGAAAGCCATTGTAGCTACACCGTCAGCACCGATCATTAAAGCCTCCCTAACTGAAGAGAACAAGCGGTAATTAGTTATGTCCGGGCCTAATATAGTGGCTGTTCCGTCTAAGCGTGCAATCACGCCGAGTACACCAGCAATTTCCTCATAGCATAGTCTTATCATAGAGGGGTTCATTAATATCGCATCGGGCCTATATTCATTCTCAAGAACTTTTTTGACAGCAACTTTAATGTCCTCAAGACCATGAACTGGACCTAAATCCACTCCGTGGTCCATGGTTACGACGAAAGTCTTCCCATCGTCTTTAAAAATGCGTCTAAGCCTAATTCTCTTACCGGCCAGACTCATAAATTTCTCCTCCTTCCAAACATGCTGCTTCAAAATCGCATAACAATCTTTTAAATATAAAAGTTTCGGTGCGGCTTCATGTTTTCCATAATTTCAGCCTAGAATCTTCCAATTTTAACATCTATACAACCCTAGGCTAGCAACTTGCCGCCAATACCCAATTACTAGGAGGATTAACCTGCAACTGGAAGGTGTTGAAAACAGCTTTAAACCATCTTGATTTTCACCGGCATCCTTCCAATTTAAAAAGCATTCGCCGCTAGGCGAGAAAAAACGTCCGTTCTTTAAATAAGATGCTGGTGATCCATAAAAAGAATCATGCTTGCTAAGGTATTCTATTGAGGGAAAACAGGGTCGAACCCACTGCTAAGCTCTACCAGTCTGCTCTCATCTTCTCCCGTCAACGGCTTAAAACAGTCGGCTATGTCGCATGCCCACCATAGGAGCTCAACCCTGCCTGGACTCACCGCAGAGGTTATTGGAAGAGACAGGGTAAATCTCAGGGCGAGCGAAGCCTCCTCGAAACTCTCTACAGTAGCGTACCATCTCGGCCACTCATACTTATCCTTCTCCTCAGGCCTCCATTTTCTTTTAGCAAGAGCCTTAATCGCGAGTATGCCCACGCCTTTTTCAACAGCCTTGTTCAAAACCCTTTTTCCAAAGTCTACTCGATGCCAGGAAACCCAGTTGAACGGGAACAACATAGTGTCGAAATCAAAAGAGTCGAGTAAAGCTAGTGCAGCATCCTCGGAATGCGAGGTGAAGCCTATGTATTTTATAAGACCCTGTTCCCTGACTTCTAACAGGGCTTCAATAGCGCCTCCTCTACCCATGATTTGCTCGACTTCTTTCAAACTGTCTACTGCGTGAAGCTGATACAGGTCGATGTAATCGGTCCTCAGCAACCTAAGAGATCTGCTTAATGCCGCCGTGGCCTCATCCTTAGTGCGCTTCTCAGTTTTACAAGCTAAGAAAACTTTGTCGCGATAAGGCTCCAGCGCAGGTCCCAGAACCTCCTCGGAGTTTCCATAGATTGGTGCAACGTCGAAATAGTTAATTCCCCTCTCAACCGCTTTAGTAACTATACTGCTTGCAGAAGAGTGGTCCCTATTCATTACAATGATCCCGCCGAAGCCTATTATTGAAAGCCACTCACCAGTCCTACCTAGTCTACGCTTCTCCATTTATCATCGCCTTCGATAAGGCTTAATATGACAAGTAATTAAGTTTAGCGTACGCCATTATTGAGCAATAGGGACGATGGGGAACATTAGCATTATTTTTCGCAATCTTCAGACAAACTCTTGAAATTTTATTATTTTGAGCAGTTAACATAATCTTAATTTATTTACCAATACGTCAACACCCCTTGATGTGGAAAGGCTTATTAGGCGCAGGATTTTTTAAAGGGAACCATCATTGATACAAACGTCGGTGTGCGCGGCCAACCCAGTCAAGCCACGACTATTGAACCACTTGGCCCAACTCTGCTACGCAGGTCTTACGCCGCCAGCGACTGGAGGTTTATAGGCTATGTCTCATATTCGATGTAACGTTATGCATCCACGCCTTTTCCTCAACAAGGAAGAAATTCTTGAGTTGAAAAAGAGAGCGGGCGATAGTTCGCCTAATTCCATGGGCATCACCTATAAGGAGATTTGGGACGCCATATATTTCCAAGCCAGACAATACTTACCTTTAGCTCCTCCGAGAGAGATCGGGAGGGGTACAGACGCCTACGGCACTGCTAAGGAAGTAGCGAATAGACTTCAAATAGAGGCTTTCGTTTACCTCCTTACTGGTGAGGAGGATTTTCTCAAGAAGGCTAAGGAAGACTTGCTGGCAGTATGCCGTCTACCTACTTGGATAGTCCTATCTAAAGTTTATACTCCCCAAGAGGAGCATCCGTCTGCAGACACGGCTTTCACCCTCATGGGAGTCATACTCGTCTACGATTGGCTTTATGACTTCCTTAGTGAAGATGAGAGAGCCGAGGTGAGGAAATCCCTCATTGAGAAGGGCGTGGAGCCGATTCTAAAAGACGATGAGTTTCCCCACCCGGAACGGACCCCGATGAGGGGTGCTGGTGGTGGAAGAGGAGGAGCCTGGGGGCACAGCTACTGGTCATGGATATGGACGAGTTTCGGCCTGGCTGCCTTGGCACTCCGCGGTGAACACCCGAGTGCGGAAGATTGGGTGGACCTAGCTAGGAACCGTGTCAAGGAGTGGCTGGATGTGAATTACCTGGAGGGTGGAGGCGATGTCCAAGGGGCAAATTACGGTATAGAGTCGATGACACCTGTTGTCTTCTTCGCCGAAGCCCTAAGAGAAAACACGTTTGAAGACCTTTTTGGCCACCCCTACCTCAAATCTTTTCCAACCTTTATTCTATACAATACGATTGAAGGAGGCACGTTTGTCAACTTCGGTGATTCATGGCTTGAGATCTATAGGTATAATGTTGGTCTTCTCCGCCTAGCCTCCGAGTATAAAGATCACTATCTCCAATGGATAGTGAAAAAGGCTTGGGCCTTTCCAAGCGGCAACTTCCTCTCATGCTCTGCGGATACAGTATTTGTCTTTCTCTGGTTTGATCAAACCGTCGAGCCTATTCCTCCTGAAGAACTCCCCTCAGACCACTTGTTTAATGGTATAGGATGGGCCATATTCAGGACCGGCTGGAGCAGGGATGATATGCTACTTGCTTTCAAGAGCGGGATAAGATCCCGAATCAACACGTGGGACATGAAGCTGAAGGGGGAGAGAGCATACGTTTTCCATGAGCATGAGGACCAAAACAGTTTCATATTCTTCTTCCGAGGAAGCTGGCTAGCCTTTGACCCGGGACCTAGATACCCGAATCCCGAAGCCATTTCCATAACTGAAGCCCACAACAGCATCCTCGTTGATGAACATGGTCAGGAGCGATGGTACTCTAACGGAAGCATTAGGGACTTTCTTGACGCAAGCTTCTACGGATACGTTTTGGGGGACGCGAGTGAAGCATACCATGGTTTACTTAAAAAATTTTTTAGGCACATTATCTTCGTAAAACCATTATACTTCATAGTTTTTGACGAAATCGAATCTGACGATCCAAGAATGTTTACGTGGCTTCTTCACAGCCTCGGAGAACTAACTGTAGAAGACAAAACATTCTTCTCAAGGGATGGCCAAAATAGGCTTTTAATAAAATTTCTCCTCCCAGGCAGATTCCGACATGAAATTAAAACTTACCCCGACTATCGTGGCTATCCAGGCGGAGGCCCAAGTCTTCACCCATATCTCAAGTTAAGTCCGGAGGAAAAAGCCTCGGGGACAAAATTCCTAGTCCTATTGTTCCCTCAAAGACTGCTCTCTACAAGATGGACTCCCAACCAGCCGGAGACTATTCTTATTCAAAATGAAAACTTGATTGGGGTTAAGGTGTGGCAAGAGAACCATGTAGACATCGTGGTCTTCAACAATAAAGGAAAACCAGCTTTCCTGGAAGAGGGAAACATTAAGTGTGATGGAAATATATGGTTCATACGCATTGAAGAAGGAAAACTGGCAGAGTACGTTGTACACAACGGAACCATGCTTGAGATAGACGGAGAACTCTACTTCAAATCCGACGAAACAGCATCTGCTGTAGTCGAGTATAGTAGTGGACACGTCTCTGGAACCGCTCATCTTAAAAACAATACAGCTATAAAGATACGTTTTAGTAAAGAGCCTGGAAAATCCGTGTTAGACGGGAAACAGGAAGACCTCGATTATGACGAGAAGAGTAAGATGATCTCTATAAGACTCAAGAAAGGTGAACATAGCTTCGCTTTTCTCTCATGAACGATTCAGCATCCTGGAGAATTATCCATATGAACGTCTTTAGAACCTGCTTTCAAATACCTCGAAAGTTTTTTACATCATTGAAAACCCGTTTACATGATTTCTGACGGTGAGAAATAAGCAGCCATTATGGCCTCTGAAGGCGGCGGGGAGTAGTTGAGCCAAATTAGCTTCTCGCGAATCCCTGCCGATTCTACTTCCGCAGATATATTAAGAAGATGACGCATAGTGTACTTTTATTTTGAGTTTCCCCGATTTTCCCCTGGGTATTACTATAGCTTCTTTTTTAGGATCGAATCCTTCCCATTGCTCGTCATTAATCTCCACCCTCCTAATTCTGAAATTGCCAGGAGGACGTAGCCTCAGCAGTATATCTGCTTGCAGACCTTGATCTGGAAGACTCAACTCGCAAAGTATTGTTCCTTCACTCACGATCCTAGAAACAGTCTTATAGCTTATCTT
>Ga0272448_1004674_pt1 | contig 15475 bp, 8 predicted proteins | sample YNPCB0191_FD_202220 | JGI IMG/M metagenome (GOLD analysis project Ga0272448, IMG submission 202220) | Hot spring sediment microbial communities from Yellowstone National Park, WY, United States - YNP-CB-019-1 | ecosystem: Environmental > Aquatic > Thermal springs > Hot (42-90C) > Sediment...
CTGCCCTCTGATCACTTATCGCAGTCTGCGCGCCCCGCTGCGGGCGGCACGCCCGGGCAACTCGGGTCCGGAGTAACATACTCCGGACCATCAGGCCGAGATCCTCTGCGTCGACAATGGGTCTTGACAGGCTTCGTGACGGGTAAGACAATATAGGCTGACGAAGGCGAGATCACAAGGGCGCACACAGGAGGAAACCAATGCCCGACGTCATTTACCTGGACCACGCGGCCACCACGCCTTTGGACCCCGAAGTGCTGGACGCGATGATGCCGTTCTTGACCGAGAAATACGGCAGTGCTTCCACGCTGTATTCGCTCGGACGCGAGGCTCGAGATGCCGTCGAGGAAGCCCGGGCGAGTGTGGCTCGACTGATCGGCGCTCAGCCGGAAGAGGTGTTCTTCACCGGAGGCGGCAGCGAGTCGGATAACTGGGCGATTTTCGGAGTCGCGCAGGCCAAAGCCGCAAAAGGCCGACACATCATCACTTCCAAGATCGAACACCACGCGGTCCTCGAACCGTGCCATTGGCTCGAAAAACAGGGCTGGAACGTCACCTACCTGCCGGTGGATGCCAACGGGTTCGTGGACGTGGAGGAGCTTCGTTCGAACATCACCGACCAGACCGTCCTCATCACCGTGATGCACGCGAACAACGAGATCGGCACGATCGAGCCGGTCGAGGAGATCGGAGCCGCGGCCAAGGAGCGCGGCATACACTTCCACACGGATACCGTGCAGACCGTCGGCCACATACCGGTGGACGTAAACTCGATCAACTGCGACTCGCTGGCGATCTCCGCGCACAAGCTCTACGGGCCGAAAGGCGTCGGGGCGATGTATGTGCGCAAGGGCGCGCGCGTCGAGAAGTTCATCCGAGGCGGCGGGCAGGAGAACAACCGCCGCGCCGGAACGCACAACGTGGCCGGAATAGTCGGGTTCGGAAAAGCGGCGGAACTGGCCGGGAAGCGCATGTCCGAGGAAGCGGAAAAGATCAGGCGCCTCAGGGACGCGCTCATCGCCGGCATCGAGTCGAAAATCGAGAACGTAAAGCTCAACGGCGACCGCGTCAAGCGCCTGCCGAACAACGTGAACTTCTCGTTCGAAGCGGTCGAGGGAGAGTCGATGATCCTGATGATGGATATGAACGGGATATGCGTCTCGTCCGGCTCGGCGTGCACCTCCGGCTCGCTGGATCCGTCGCACGTGCTGATGGCCCTCGGCCTGCGCCACGAACAGGCGCACGGATCGCTTCGAATGACGCTCGGCAGGGACAACACCGAAGCGCACGTCCAGAGAGTGTTGGAGGTCCTGCCCGGAATAGTATCCAGGCTCAGGGAGATGTCGCCGCTTCATCAGAAGACCTCGTGAGGCTGAACGCAACATGCACAGCAGAGCCAAGCTGGCGCTGGCGGTTCTGACCTCGCCCGGCGCCGCGTTCGAGGAGATACTTGAGAGGCGCCTTGTCGGAACGGGGCTGGCGATCGCCGCCTGCGCCGGAGTGCTCTCGTGTGTTCGCGCCGCCTTGGCCGCGTCGGTTCTGGGGCCGGTGCACTACTTCGCACTCGGAACATACAATCCGCTTGCGTGGTTCGGCCTTTTTTTGCTCTACGCGCTTGCGCTCCGGAAGCTCCTGAAATGGATCGGCACCGAGATCGACTACGTCAAGCTGCTCATCATAATGGGCTGGGCGCAGATCGCGCTGGTGATCGTCGAGGCCCTGGCGGTCGTCGGAGGTGTCGTCACCCTTAGCGGGAGCTCGAACGTGACGACGACTCAGTTCATCGACGCCGCGAGCGCGGTGCTTCAGATCGGCTACGCGGCACTGATCGGGGTCGGAATCCGCGTCGCCACCGGGGCACCGACCTCGCGCGGCGTGATGAGCTACGTCGTGACCGCGTTCGCGGCGGTGATCGCCTTCGGCGTGACCTACGGCAACGCGCGGCTCAAACTGTTCACCGACGCGCTGCCCGGAGTAGCCGAGGCGGCTCAACAGCTGGCCGCAAGCGACTCCACCGCCTGGCTCGGTGCGTCGGCGGTCGGCCTTGTGCTGGGACTTATTCGACTCGGAAAGGAGCTGGGCTGGGAGGGAGGACGAGCGCTGCGGCTCGCCGTGACGGCCGGCATCTTCGGCGCGGCGGCGTTCGGGGTCTATTTGTACACGTTCGTCACGACCGATTACTACGGCCGGCTGCTTGCGGCACAGCGCGACTACGACCTCGGCAGGTTCGATCGAGCGGCCCGCGAGATCACGCTGTTGATACCGATCAGCAAGTACTCGTCCCCCGGGCTTACGCTGGACGCGGCCGACGTCTACTACCTGCTGCGTAGATCGGAGCCGGCGATCCGTTACTACCGGAAGTTCGAGGCGATGGTCCGAAAGGCAAACCTGGGCAAGGAGGAGGGCCGACAGCTCGCCCGCCCGCTTTCCGGAGTCGGCGCGGTTTACGATCTGGACGGCAGATACGACCTGGCCCTCAAGCAGTTTGAAGCCGCTCGGAAGGCGTGGCCGGAGTTCCGGGACCCCTGGGTCCGCGCGGCGCTGACCTACAATCGCATCGGAGACTACAAGAAGGCCGTCGAGAGCGCGAGACACGCGGTCGGCAGGCTGCAATCCAAAGCCGCGGTCGCCTACGTCGCCCTGGCCCAGGCTTACGCACGACTCGGCGACGCCGCCAAGGCCGAGTCCGCCTACCGAGAGCTCAAGAAGATAGACGACGAGCTCGCCGCGAAGATCGGCACCCGACTCGACGACTGGAAAAACGCGGCTTCCAAGCTCACGCCCCAGGACCTCAAGTTCCCTCTGGAAAAAGAACCAGCCCCGCAGCCGAAGAAGCCCGGCCGCTCGTCGAGGAGACGCTAGCCGTCACGTGGCGCTCTCAAGACCCGGGTAGAGGAAGATGTCCGCGTCGACGATCCTGCCGTCTTTTAGCCGGTATTGAACCGGCCCGTGCGGGCCTCCCCAATCGAAGTGAGGCCGGTGTCTCGTCTCTTCCTCGCGCATGGCGGCGATCTCGGCCCAGGTCAGGCCGGCGGACGCGATTCTCCGAAGCTCGTCGATGGGGGCGCCGCATTCGGCCTGGACCGTTTCTTCGGAACGGGAAGAAAGAACGTTGGTGGTCTCGTCAGGGTCCTCGATCATGTTGAAAAGGACCGGCGGATACTCCGGGAACTCGACATACTTCCACCTGGCGTCCCGGGCCATACGAAACTCGATGCGCTCGTTGGGCATAAGTATCTCCGAACGCGCGTGGCGCTTTCGCCTCGCCGCGGGATCGCCGGTAAGAAACGGCGTCAGGGTCTCGCCGTCGAGTCCGTCGAGAACCGGCACACCGGCCAGCTCGCAGAATGTCGGGAAAAGATCGAGTAGCTCGACCGGTTCGCGAACCCTCCGGCCCTCGGGAATGCCCGGCCCCGCGATTATGAGCGGCACGCGCGCCGAGCCGTCGTAGTATGTGCGCTTGCTCCACATTCCGTGTTCGGCGGCCATGTCGCCGTGGTCGGAGGCGTAGACGACATAGGTGTTCTCCAGCAGGCCCTCTCGCTCCAGCACGTCGAGAAGCTCGCCGATGCAGTCGTCCAGATAATCGACGCATGCATAATAGGCGGCCAGCGTGCGCTGCTGGATTTCGTCCGAGAAGTCGTAGATGTGAAAGTCGTCCACTATGTATCGGTCGTGCGGATGGAGGCCGTCCGGATAGCCCGGCGGTCGCGGCGGAAGCGGCGGGGGGTCCGCCATCGCGCGGCGGAAATATCGGCCCGGAGCGGTGAAGGGGAAGTGGGGCCTGCCGTAGCCCGCACAGAAGAACCAGGGCTTTTCGGGGCTAGTGTCGGCGTGTTCCAAGAGGAACGCGATCGACTCGCGCGTGACCACGCCGTCCACCAGCAGGCTCTCGGGTATCTCGGTTTCTCCCGCCCAGGGGAATCGGCCCACCTTGTGATTGCACCAGAGGCCGTCCCAGGTCGCGACCGGGTCCGGCTGGTGGATGCAGAACTTGTCGATGATGATGTCGCCGTAGGGCCTGTGCTGGAACCCGCCGTCCCATCGCGGAGCCTTCAGGTGCATCTTGCCCACGAGCGCCGTCGTGTAGCCGTGATCGCCGAGGTGCTGCGGCAGCGTGATCTGCTCCGGATACAACACCGACGAGTTGTTCCACGCCCGGCATCTGTAGGCGTATTGGCCCGTGAGCATCGAGATCCGGCTGGGAACACACAGCGGCGACTGGCAGTAACACGACTCGAACACAACCCCCCGCTCGGCGAGCCGGTCCAGATTCTGCGTGCGAGCATGCTTGTTTCCGGCGAACCCGGCGACGTGCGGATTGTGTTGATCGGATAGCAGAAAGAGAATGTTTGGTCGGCTCGACATGGTCAACTCCCGTGCGAATGCTACTTCGGAAACACACGTGCTGTCAAGAGAAGGGAAACGCGCACGAGGGGGATAAGTGCATAGGTAGTAGTATCATCCCATGACCGGCTCGCACGTTCCGCCGACTCGTGATGCGAAGCCCGGCGGCGGACGACCGCCGCCCTGGAGCCGTTTGCCGAGAGAGCTATGATGAACCTGTTGATCCTGTGCCCGGACCAGATGCGGGCCGATTATCTGTCCTGTTACGGTCACCCTACCATAGGCACCAAACACATCGACAGGCTGGCTCGCGAGGGAGTGCGCTTCGAGCGAGCCTACTGCAGCGCGCCTTTGTGCGGGCCGAGCAGGATCAGCTTCGTTACCTCCACGCGGTTTTCCGAGCACAACCACCGCAACTACGGCTCCACAATCGACTACGCCGTCCCGAACCTGGTGCGCTCCTTGAAGGACGCCGGATACCGCACCGCGATGTTCGGCAAGAACCACTGTTTCAACTACGATCAGCTGCCGCGGATATGGGATGTGCTCGACGAGATCTGCCTGGGCAACTACGATAACCACCCGAAATACAAGCGCTCGTTCGACGCGTTTGCGCTGGAATCGGACCACGAGTACAACATCACGGGCAGACTGGCGGATGAGGCGATAGACTTCATCGGTCGGCAGACGGACGCTCGGCCCTGGCTTGCCTGGGTGAACTGGCAGGACCCCCACCCTGCGTTCACGTGCCCGGAGCCGTATTTTTCGATGTTCGACCCGGCCGGAGTCGAGCTTCCGCCGATGTATCGCGAGGGCGGCGGCATAAACAAGCCCAGGCGGCTAAAGAACTGGCAGGCCAACAGCCTCGCCGCCGAGGCGACCGACGATCAGATCAAGCGAGCGCGGGCGGCCTACATGGGCCAGATACGATACGTGGACGACTCGGTGGGCCGGATACTCGACGCATTGGAGGAGACGGGACGGCACAAGGACACCCTCGTGGTATTCCTCGCGGACCACGGAGAACTGCTCGGCGACCACGGCGCGTTCCACAAGATCGGCGTGTTCTATGAGTGCCTGACTCGAATACCGGTCATCATCAGGCATCCGGAGGGCAAGTACCGAGGCGTGTTCGAGGGACTGGCGGAGGAGGTCGATCTTGCACCGACCATACTCGAAGCGCTGGGCGTCGACAGACCGCCGACTTTCGTGGGAGAGAGCCTGCATGCGAAACTGATCTCCGGCAGGCTCGGACGCGACCAGGGACGATCAACCGCACTCGTGGAGACGGGCCTCCAGGCGCCGACCTGGCCCGGACCGGTCGGAGAAAACCAGAAGGCGCCGTTCGCCCCGAACAACTTCGGTCCCGGCGCGATGATCACCGACGGGCGCTATAAGCTGACCGTCTACTACGACGACGTGTGCGAGCTTTACGACCTCGAACAAGACCCGCGCGAGCTTGTTAACCGGTTCGACGACCCGCAGTTGAAGGCCGTTCGGGAACGGCTGACGCTGGAGCTGTGCAAGAGGCTGATGGGAGTGGGCGTGCGCGATATCGGTCGGATCAAGTGGCCCGGCCCGGGCGGCGACCCGCGCGACACGCCTCTTGAGATCGCCGCGAGGAAGGGGTAGAAGTTGCCGAAAGACATTCTTGTGTTGATGACGGATCAGCACCGTGCGGATTGGGTCGGTTGCTACGGCGCGGATTGGGTGCGCACGCCGACGCTGGACTCGCTGGCGGCGGAGGGAGTGCGGTTCACCAACTGCGTCACCACGTCGCCGCTTTGTATGCCCGCCCGGGCGTCGTTCTTGACCGGACAATACCCGCATAACACGGGCATCTGGGACAACATCGGCAGGGTGCACGACGTGCAGGAGACGTATCTGCATCCTCTGCGTGAAGCGGGATATCGGACTTGTCATGTCGGCAAGAGCCACCTCCACCCACACGGGGGCGGGCGCGACCTCCGCAACGAAGAACCGTACATGCACGCGATCGGGTTCGACGACGTGTTGGAGTGCACCGGCCCGCTGTCCACCCAAACCACCTTCTCCATTTTGACCGACTGGATGAAACGGGAGGGCGTCTACGAGACGTTTCTGGACGATTATCGCAAGCGCGCCCAACACCCGCGGCCGGCTCTGTGGCCGTCGCCGCTTCCGGACGGAAAGCATCCGGACGACTTCATGGCGTCTACGGCGGTCGATTACATAGAGCGCTCGGATACGTCGCAGCCGCTTTTCCTGTTTGTGGGCCTCGGCGGGCCGCATAACCCCTGGGACCCTCCGCAGCGATTCGACACGTATCGCAGCGAGGACATGCCCCCTCCGCTGCCGCCCGACCCCTCGCCCGACTGGCTCACCGGCCCGGCGCTCGAGCATCACGAGAGGATGATGCGGCGCAACAGGGACGTCACGCCGGAAGAATGGGCGAGGATGCGCGCGCTTTATTCGGGTCGAGTCGAACACGTGGACGCCTGCATGGGCAGGGTGCTGGAAGCTTGGTACTCGCGGAGGGGAAGGGATACCTGGGTGATGTTTTGGTCTGATCACGGCGATATGCTCGGCGACAAGCGGCGGATTGCGAAAAGCGTCTTCTATCGCTCGTCGGCGCGAGTGCCCGTGATCCTGAGGCCGCCGGGCGGATGCTCGCCGATCGCATGCGGCGGCCTGATCTCGACCGTTGACCTGACCGCGACGCTCCTCGATATGGCCGCGAAAACGGCTCCGCCCGCCGTTTTCGGCAGGTCGCTCGTGCCGGCGCTTGAGGAGCCAGGGGCGGTCGGCGCCGATGTGGTCTTGAGCGAAGTGGGCGACCAAACGATGATCCACGACGGGCGCTGGAGGATGGTCGTGAACTCGCGCGGCGAAGTGCTGGAACTCTACGACTTGGCATCCGACCTGAACGAAACGATCAACCTCGCCGGAAAGCCGGGCACGCAAGAAGAAGTCGAACGGCTGAGGGCCGCATTGCTCGATTGTCTGCTGCGCACGGCTCATCGGCAGACCCGAGAGGTGAACGGATAGAAGCCGGCAGAACGGCGGTGCCGGCGTACAGTGGGCCGGAACACGCCACCGAGAAATCTACGGAAAGGACACGTGCAAATGACGGTGACGACGGACGACAAAGATCGCGAGAGACGGATGAAGTGGTGGCACGAGGCCCGGTTTGGGATGTTCGTGCACTGGGGACTGTATGCGCAGCTCGGGCGCCACGAGTGGGTGATGAACCGCGAGCGAATCCCGGTCGAGGAGTACGAAAAGCTCGCCGATACCTGGAAGCCCAAGAAAGGCGCGCAGCGCGAATGGGCCAAGCTGGCGAAGAAGACCGGCATGCGATATATGGTGCTCACGACGAAGCATCACGAGGGCTTCTGCCTTTTCGATACGAAGCTGACCGACTACAACGCCGTGAAGCGCGGGCCCGGGCGGGATCTGGTGGCGGAGTACGTCGAGGCGTGTCGCGCGGAGGGCTTGCGGGTCGGGTTCTACTATTCGCTGATGGACTGGCATCACCCGGACGGCCTCAGATGCTACTACGACGAGAAAGCTCGCCGCAGGTTCGTGGATTTCACACACGGCGTCGTGCGTGAGCTGATGACCAACTACGGCAAGATCGACATTCTGTGGTACGACGTCCCGCAGCCGCTTCAAACGCCGGAGGCGTGGGAGTCCGCCAAGATGAACGCAATGGTGCGCGAACTGCAGCCGGACATCATAATCAACAACCGATCGCGCCTGCCGGAGGACTTCGATACGCCCGAACAGCACATCAAACCGTCCGAGCGGGGCCGCCCCTGGGAAGCCTGCATGACCATGAACGGCAGTTGGGGCTACGCTCCCGTAGACAAGGAGTACAAAACCCCGAAGCAGATACTCGAGATGCTGAGGCAAGTCGCGGCGGGAGGCGGCAATTTGCTCCTCAACCTAGGGCCTGCGCCGGACGGCGGCATCCCCGCGCCCTACAAGCGAATATGGGGAGAGGTGGGGAAATGGCTGGACGCCTACGGTGCGTCGATCTACGAAGCCTCCGATCCGATGGAGCAGGATTGGTCGTTCACAGGCGCGTTTACCCGCAAGGGCAACATCGCCTACTTCCACTGCAAGAACTGGCCGGGCACCGAGCTTGCCGTCGGCGGGCTGGAAACCGAGGTCGCTTCGGTCAGGATGATGGGCGGACCTAAGCTTGAGTTTACGCAGACCAGAAACCGGCTGGTGATTCACGGACTGCCCGAAAAAGCCCCCAACCCATACGTGACCGTTTTCGAGTTGGAGTGCAAGGGGGTTCCCAGGCAGAGGCTGGGCCCGTGCATGGAGGTGCTCAATCCGTAATGGTCTTCGACGACAACCGCCTTCTGTTTATCGACTACCGTCACGTCGAGTCGGCCGAGAACGTGAGCCTGACGCTCAACCCGCCCGTCAAGAAGGGACCGTGCCTGGTCATCGACCGCGAGTGGGAGATGGGCGGCTGTCACGCCTACTGCGTGGTGGAGTGGCAGGGCCGGTACCGAATGTACTGCAAGACCACGCTGGAGGACGGGCGCGTGCTGGGCGCGGTGGCGGTGAGCGAGGACGGGATCACCTGGGAAAAACCGGAGCTGGGCCGCGTGGAGTTCAAGGGATCGAGGGCGAACAATCTGTTCGAACTGGACGGGCATAGGCCGGGCGAGGTGGCGGTGTTCGTGGACCCTACCGGCCCGGATGAACACCGCTTCAAGATGATCTGCCACAACCAGGCCGAGGGCGGGATGTATATGATGACCTCGCCCGACGGCCTGGGGTTCAAGCGCGCGCCCGGGCACCTTTTGAACTTCATCTGCGACAACAACAACAGCTCTTTCTACGATCCTCGGATCGGGAAGTACGTGGTTTACCTGCGCGGCTGGAACCGGTCCGGCGGCCCGCCTCCCGTGCACGCCAGGCGGACTGTGGTCCGCGCGGAGACCGACGACTTGTTCAAGCCGCTGCCCTACGACAAGAACGCGCCGGACCCGTGGCATGTATCGCCGAAGTGGACCGACATAGTGGACGGCGGCCTGCGGCGAATCAACAAGGAGCTGCCGAGCGTGTTGCAGTGCGACGACCTCGACCCTATCGAAGGCAGCCTGTATCAAGGGGCGGTTGTGCAGTATCTGCCGGAGGCGTATCTGGCTTTCCCGAGCTTCTACTACAGTTACCCGTATCCGCCGGAGGGCAAGTTCGTAAACGACGGGGTGCTGGATATACAGTTCGCCTCGAGTCGCGACGGAATCGAATGGAGGCGCGACTTTCGAGGCAGCTACGTGCGGCTGGACCTGCCGGACGGGCCGTGCACGAAACTGATGCACCTGCTGACCGGAATGGTGCCGCACGGCTATCGGATCAGCCAGTATTACTACGGCGGCAGGCGCACGCACGGCGAGGGACGCTTGACCAAAGACACGAAGGTCGAGCGGAAGCCGCCCCAGATAGGCGACCCGATCGCGCACAGGCTTGAACAGCGGCTCGACGGGTTCGTCTCCGCCGACAGCGCATACACGGGCGGGGTCTTGGTCACAACGCCGTTCCGAATCGAGCACCCTGTCGTCAGGCTGAATATCGACACTTCGGCCGGCGGTGTCGCACACGCCGCGCTGTTGGAAGAGGACGGTTCGGCGATACCCGGGTTCACACTGGAGGATTCGGACCGCATTCAAGGCAACGACACACAATACGAGCTCTCGTGGAAAGGATCAAGCAGCGTGTCGTCCCTGGTCGGCAAATACGTCAAGCTGGTGCTGCGAAGCCGGAGCACGAAGCTGTTTGCGGTGTATCCGTAGCCGGAGTCGATCACGGAAGCACGATAGAGAACCATTCGCGAAAGCGCGAACCGGGCGAGACCACGAAACCGGAACTCGGTTTTCGCGTTTTCCCTTCTTTCGGAATTTCGCGATTGAGTCTCTTTGCCGGGCGATAATGATTACGAGAAGGCAGTTTCTAGCTGGGGCGGCGTTGGCGCCGCTGGTGATACGAAGTCGCACGTCGGCGGCGGAGCGGAGGCCGAACTTCGTCTTCATCCTGACCGACGACCACCGCTGGGATTGGCTCGGCTGCGCCGGCCACCCGTGGTTTAGATCGGCCAATATCGACCGAATAGCGCGCGAGGGCGCCAGATTCACCAACGCGTTCGTTACCACGTCGCTGTGCTCTCCGAGCCGCGCAAGCTTCCTCACGGGCCGCTACGCTCACTCGCACGGGGTCAAGGACAACCAAACGCCTCTCGACCCATCGATACCGACGTTTGCCCAGCTCCTCCAGAAAGCGGGCTACGACACCGCCTTCATCGGCAAGTGGCACATGGATAACCAGGAGGGCGTGCAGCCCGGGTTCAATCGGTGGATCGCTCCCAAGGGACACGGCGATTACTACGACCCGACGTTCAATATCGACGGGGAATACGTTCGGATACCCGGCTACAACACGGATATCATCACGAGATACGCCCTTGAGTGGCTGAGGCTGCCTCGAACGAAGCCGTTCTGCCTCATCCTGGCCCACAAGGCGCCCCACGGCGGATTCGAGCCGGCCGTCAGGCACTTGAAACTGTATTCCGACGTCGAGTTTACGCCGCGCCCGAACGTGTACGACACCCGTGAGGGCAAGCCCGACTACGTCAGGAACGCGAAGCGATTCGAGCGGGGGACCGAGGAGTACGAGGCGCTCGTTCAGCGGGTGAAAGACTACTCCCGCACGCTGGCGGCGGTCGATGAGAGCACCGGTCGCGTTCTCGATGCGCTGAAGGACATCGGCGTGCTGGATGACACGGCAGTGGTATTCGCAGGAGACAACGGGTTCTTTTTCGGAGAGCACGGGCTGTTGGACAAGCGCGCGGCTTACGAGGAGTCGATCCGCATACCGCTTCTGATGCGATACCCCCCGCTGGTCCGCCCCGGGAGCTTGATCGAGCCGATGGCGCTCAATATCGATCTGTGCCCCACGTTTCTCGATTTGGCGGGAATCGAGGTCCCGCGAGGCGTCGAGGGCAGATCTTGGCGTCCGATTCTGGGCGGCGCACGCGCGGGTGGCGGGCCGAGTTTCTCTACGAATACTTCCGCGACGCCGAGGCCAAGAAGAGACCGGCGATTCGCGCCGTCCGCACCACGCGGTGGAAATACATCACATACCCCGAAGGCGGCGGCACCCCCGAGCTTTATGACCTTGCGCAGGATCCTCTCGAGATGAGAAACCTGGCGCAGGATTCAGCATATGGCCGGGTGGTCGCAGAAATGAAATCGCGGTTGGATCGTTTCTGACCCCTTGACTACCGCCGAAAGTCATGTGATAATGCGTGTTGACGCGTGCGTTCACGCCGGTGTTGGGCGGAAACGCGCCTGCGAGTTCGACCGGTTGGGATATAAGCGGTCAAGAATCAACGTCGCGGAAAGGAGAATGCCGAATGTAGAACTGGTGCCAAGTTCGGCAGGTCGGGAAAAACAAGCGGGCAGGCGTGCTGTGTGTTCAGCAGTGGAACCAGAAAGCAACGTAAGGAGGGAAGGCAAATGAAACCCACTGCAAGATTGCTCGTTTGTGTGTTTCTCATCCTTGTTTGGCCCGCAGCATTAGCCGTTGCGGATTCCCTGACCGTCAAACTGACCTTCGACGGCGCGGGACTCAGTCTGCAGAGCCGAACCGGCGGCGACGGCGAGAGTTACACCGCGATAACGCTGGCGGGCTGTCACGAAACCACCACCCAGGAAGGAAAGCCGGAACTGCCGGCGAAGACCGTCCGTATTCTGCTCCCGCCCGGGACGAACCTCGACTCGGTGAACGCGAGCCCCAAGGCTCAGCAAGCTTTCTCGGCGGCGCAGCCCGCATACCCCAAACAGCCGCCGCAGCCGACGTCGATCGATCATCCCGCGATACCTTGGGTCCCGCCTGATCCGTCGACCTACGCGGCATCGTCTCCCTACCCCGGCGAGCGGATATATTGGCGCAGAGGCCATGACCACATCGGCAACTTCAGCGTGGCCGAGGTAGTCGTCTACCCCGTCGACTACACCGGCGTCTCCGAAAGCGTTACCCTGTACACCGAAATCGAAATCACCCTCAGCTACACGCCGGGTGCGGAGGAAAGGCTTCCGGTTGCAAGAAGGAGCGCGCTTGCGTCGGATACGATGAGGGCGTACATCGCGGGTTTGGTTGTGAACCCGGAGATGCTGGAATCCTACATCGATCCGCCGCGCGGCGCACAGACGGTCGATATGGTCATAATCAGCAAGTGCGCTCCGCCCGACGCGGTGGCGGATGAGTGGAACCGGCTGGCCGATTGGAAAACCAAGCGGGGCGTCATCACCAAGCTCATCAGCACCGATTGGATCGCCGCCAACTTCAGCGGCGTAGACCTCGCGGAGCGAATAAGGAACTTCATCAAGTACGCCTACACCAACTGGGGCACGGTTTACGTGCTGCTGGGCGGCGATACCGACACGATCCCTGATCGCAAAGCGCATGCGGCGATGGGCGACTGGGGGCCGACGGACCTCTACTACGCCGGCCTAGACGGCACCTGGAACGCCAACGGCAACGCTCAGTTCGGCGAGTATGATGACCAGTGCGACGAGACTCCCGATGTGTTTGTCGGCCGTGCGCCGGTTCGCGACTCCAGTGAGGTCAAGAGGTTTGTCGACAAGGTGCTCAACTACGAGCGATTGGTTCCCGATACGATTCCTGTTTGGCCCAGGTATCCGACGAGTATCCTTCTGATGGGGGCGACAATCTACAACTGGCCGTGGGGCCAGTACCTCAGCAACCGAATTGTTTCCGACTACATACCGCCGGATTGGGACATCTGGAGGCTATACGCCCCGACTCAGCCGGGCGGGGACGAATGGCTGTCCCGCACGTCGGCGGTGAACCGCATGTGTCAGGGCTTCCATCTGATCAACCACGCCGACCATTCCGGGCCGTATGCAATGGGCACCGGCCTCGACCACAACGACTGGTGGGAGCGGTTGATGACCAGGCGGGACATCGACTCGCTTACCAACTCCAAACGGCAGTCGATCCTCTTCAGCCTGGGATGCAGCCCGAACGCGTTCGATATGGACTCGATCTCCGAGCACTTCATCAACAACCCAACAGGCGGAGGACTCGGATACATCGGCAACACAAGGGTCGGGTTTGCCAGTCAGCAGTATCAGTCTTTCAAGTTCTATGAATCGTTGTTCCTGGACAACTTGTATCACCTAGGAGCCGCTTTTGCGTCGATCCTGTACGGCGGGTCGTTCGAGTGCCGAAGCATGAACCTGCTGGGCGACCCGGAGGTACCCGTCTGGACCGCCGCGCCCAGACAGATGATTATTGCCGTTCCGGAGAACATCACGACTAGGCCAACCGACGTTACGGCCTATGTGATGGAAACGAGCGGGATGCCGCCGTGGCCGCCCGTGGAAGGCGCTCTGGTTACTTTTTCGAAGGGAGACGAAATCTACGTAAGCGCCGTCACCAACCAATACGGACAAGCGACGGTCCACCTGTCTCCTGAGACGGCGGGCAATATCGACATCGCAGCGTCGAAGCAGAACTATGTGACCGCAACCGAGGTCCTGCCCGTTATCGCCACCTCGGAGCCGGTGCTGTCGCATGCCGGTCACAAGATCGATGATGACCAGCAGGGCGAAAGCATAGGCAACGGCAACGGGCTCGCAGACGCCGGGGAAACGATCGAGATCCCAGTCGAGCTCAAGAACGGCGGCGGTTCGATTGCCGTGTCGGTGCACGCAACGCTTACCTGCGGTTCGCCGTTCGTGATGATAATCGACCCGGAAGAGGACTGGCCGAACATCCCGTCCGGCGGACGAGCCTGGTGCGTCGACGACTTCGATGTGGCGATAGCCCCGGAGACCCCGGACGGCACGGTCGTCAAGTTCGGACTCGACATCTTCGGGCAGAGTTCCTCCGGAGAGCTGCTTCACTGGACCGATGAGTTCGAGATCACGGTTCACGCGCCTGACATTCACCACGTCGGGCACAGGGTGAATGACAAGCCCACGGGCAACGGCAACGGCATCCTGGAGCGCGGCGAGACGGCGCAGGTGCCGATCCTGCTCAGAAACTCGGGTTCCGGCTTGGCGTTCTTCGTGATGGCGCAGTTGGAGTCTCTCAGCCCGAACCTGATCGTCGTCCAGAGCACCATCCACTTCCACCAGATCGAGCCGCGAACGGAGGAGTGGAACTGTCCGTTTGCGTTCCTTGAGGTGCGAGCGACCGGCGATTACGTGCCCGGGGACCAGGTCAGGCTGACCATGTGGGACGACTTGGGCCACACGTGGACGGAGGACTTCGACTTCAAGCCTGTCGGAGCACCCGACGGGTTGACACTCACGCCCGGCCGGATGTGCATGGATCTGAAGTGGAACAAGCATCCGGACGCGCTTGGGTACCACGTGTATCGCAGGCTGCCGGGCGAGACCGATTTCACCCGAATAGACGACGAGCTGGTCACGACGGCGACCCTGTTCCACGATTCGGGGCTGCCCGCAGGCAAGCCGTGCGAGTATCGGGTGACGGCCGTCAACTCGACCTACAACGAGAGCACGACCTGGGCCGAGGGATCCGAATGGACCAACCCGGCGCTTGTCGGCGGATGGCCCAAGGAGATCGGCTCGAACGGGATCGAGGGCTCGTCGGCGGCGGTCGGCTACGTGTACGGCGCCGGGCAGCAGATCGTCATCTGCGGGACCGACAACAAGGTCTACGTGTGGAACGCGGACGGGACACCGGTTCCGGGCTGGCCGAAGTCAGTCCCGATGCCGAACTCCGGTGTGCCGACCGCCAACGGGGCGTCACCCGCGCTTGCGAACCTCGACGACGACGCGATGCTCGAGATCGTGGTGGCCGCCGGCCGTTACGTCTACGTCTGGAACGGTGACGGCACGAGCCTGCCGGGCTGGCCGCAGGAGATGGCAGGCACGACCAACGGCTCGGCCTCCATCGGAGACATCGACAGGGACGGTGCTCCGGAGATCGTGGCGTCCAGCGCGTCGCCGCCGTATGTCTACGCGTGGAACGCGGACGGATCGCTTGTGCCCGGGTGGCCGGTGACGATTAACCATCCCGAGGACCTCGTGAGGACGACCGCGGCGCTCGGCGACATCGACGCCGACGGATA
>Ga0272448_1004675_pt1 | contig 15474 bp, 13 predicted proteins | sample YNPCB0191_FD_202220 | JGI IMG/M metagenome (GOLD analysis project Ga0272448, IMG submission 202220) | Hot spring sediment microbial communities from Yellowstone National Park, WY, United States - YNP-CB-019-1 | ecosystem: Environmental > Aquatic > Thermal springs > Hot (42-90C) > Sediment...
CTTCTTCTCCTCTACTGTAGCTGCTGAAATTTTTTTTTAAGCCACTCGTTCTCTACCCGCAGTTGACCAATCTGACGAAATAGCTCTGCCTCCAGCTCATCCCGATCCTCTTCCCGCTTCTTCCTCCTGTCGGAAAATAGCTCAGGTAACATGCTCAGCAACTGATCTTTCCACTTCCGAACCTGGTTGGGATGAACCCCAAATTCACTGGCTATCTGGGTCACGGTCTTTTCGCCTTTGACCGCCTCCAGTGCCACCTTAGCCTTAAACGCTGCCTCATACTGTTGTCTTTTCATAATGGCCATTTTACCATACCTCCTTTGAAGTTATGGCAGGCCATTTTGCACCTTCTTGCCCTGTCCAGTTTTTGGGCAGCATTTAAATTAAAAAATTAAAAATTATAACTTGAATATTCTCAGCTTTATTATATATTCATTTGTGTAAAGCTAATACAGCTATTTCAGGCATCAAATTAAGAAAATGTATTTTTTTTCTAAAGTTCATAAAATGGTTGAAAATAAGTTAACATGGACCTACCATAAATTATCATTCAGAACCTCCCCCAAAAAATGTGGAAATCTTGCTTATGGGGAGGGGGGTTCTGAATTTTTTGCTTGCAATTTATATATTTTTCAGTATGATAGAGAGGGTAGAGTCCGGAAGGGACATCCCCAGGTATGGGGACGGAAACTGAAAGGGCATTCCTTGGATACCGACGATGTGAGTCCGGAAGGGACATCCCCAGGTATGGGGACGGAAACTTAAGTCTATCTCGTTCTTCTTCTGCTAATTTGTCCGGAAGGGACATCCCCAGGTATGGGGACGGAAACTTTTCAAAAGAATCGGGCATGCCATGTTTTAGTCCGGAAGGGACATCCCCAGGTATGGGGACGGAAACAGCACCTCGCAAGGGATCTTAACCCTTGCATTGTCCGGAAGGGACATCCCCAGGTATGGGGACGGAAACTTTACTTACCGCCTTTCTACCCAGAGCCGACCATCGTCCGGAAGGGACATCCCCAGGTATGGGGACGGAAACACACCACCCGGCCGGAGAACATTTTCCAGGGTCCGGAAGGGACATCCCCAGGTATGGGGACGATGACTTGTTATTTATGGCACAGCCCCTTAGTAATAAATAGGCGATAAAACGCACCTCAACTACTAGGTGGTTAGCTAATTTCCAAATTGCCTATACTATTTTATGGGTCTTTTCTTTCAGAATATTTATTCAAAATAACAACCGAATCATATTCATTTTTGTTCGTTGAAAAGGCTGTGGATAACAAGAGCAGGGGGTCTCCCAGTTATCCTTTTTAATTAAATCAATTTAATTTCCTTAGAACTTGATAATAATCTTTTAATCTTTCGCATTTGATAATAGAATTTTATCTTTATTAACAAGTTATTATGACTTTTATCTCCCCCGACAAAAAAATGTTGACAATTAACTTTCAATTTCTTAGATTATTTTAGGGATGGGCAAAAGAGTTCTTATTGCTACGTGGGGGAATCCATCATTCTGGAATGAGGTAGAGTATAATTTTTGCGGTCAAATCCACAAGTCTAAAACATCACTTTTTCCCTTAATAAAGGCATTGAATCCAGATCTTGTAATCATATTCGGCCTTGATACTATAGCTGATATTAATCCAACGAAAGAATTAACATATAAAAGCCTAAAGGAAAGTGCTGAAGATAAGATAAGGAAATTTTGTCAGGAAAACGGAATTTTCAATTATCTTCCAGAAAAAAGCGTAATAATAGTTATTCCTCCTGGAGGAGGATATTTTCCTTCATCCACTTTTCTTGGGAAATTACAGGACTTTTATCATGTTGTCCTACATGAGCTAATAACAATATTTATTGAACAGATAGAAATCCAACATTCCACTAAATACCCTGACAAAAATAAAAAAGATTTTTTAGAAATCCATCTTGATTTGACTCATGGAATTAACTTTATGCCCGCCCTCACCTATCGGGCTATAAAAGAATTGGTTCAAATTATCGACATCTTCAGTAATGTCCACTTCTTTGTTTATAACTCAGAACCATTTGTATTCAATAGCTCCAACCGGTCTCCGCTTACTATTCACCCGGTTGAAGAAGAAACAAAAATAAGACCACATTTTCCCCACGAATATATAGAAGATAATGGCAGCAATAAGATAAGTTTATTAAAGCCTATCACAGATAATTACGGTAAAAAAAAGGCGCTAATAGGCTCTAACATAACCCCATTTGATATCAACACATTTTTTTGTGCCCTTTTTTATGGCCTTCCCTTAGCTATTTATACTTTCTTCATAGAACCAAATAAGCTGAAAGTAATAATAGATAATGCAACCAATCTTTTTTTCCAGAAAATAGAAGTTAGCAAAGAAAATACTGTTGTTATAGTAAAAAGGGAGCTTTCTTTTACCGAAGAATTTGCCATCATTAACAAAGCTTATTTATTGGCCGAGCTGTTAACCAAACTGGGTATAAAACAAAAAAAAGTCATTACCTTTGATGCATTTACTGCTATGGCAGATTCTGTATTCAAAAAATTTCTAAATATAAGAGCAACTATTTTTAACGAAAAACACTATTTTTCAAAATATATTTTTGACAAATCTAAGCCGGAGTGGAAATCTGTTATTGATATTTGCCAATCTGATTTAAATGGCAAAAAATCAGAACCAAACCCAAGAAACTTTATCGCTCATGCGGGTTTAGAGAAAACCCTGACCATGATAAGAAAAGAAGATGGAAACTTTTTTCTCAAGTATGATAAAACAAAGATTGACATCATTAAAAAAATTGCTAATAAGGCTATTAAATTAAAAGATTAATAGAGGGAAAACACAATGGCAAATAACACGCAAAGCTTATCAAATAATAAAACAGTTACGGCCGTCTTATTGGACACAGTATCTATTCAGAAATACATTTTCAGCGGGAGAAAACTGCGGGAATTTGTTGGCGCTTCTTACCTTGTGGAATGGATTTATGACGAACCAATACTTAAGGTATTGCAAAAAATGTATCCAGGGACATGTATTGATCTAACTGCCTGGAAGAAGAACCCTGACGACATCCAAATCCTTGGTGTCGCCAGTTTCGAAGTCGGTTATATTGGAGGGGGCAACGCTCTTTTATTTTTCAGAGAAGTTAATAAAGCTAAGGAATTCATCAAAGAATGGACTGCCCTTCTCTTATATAAAGCTCCCGGACTTATACCAGCCGCCGCTTTTATTGATGATTTTGACTTTAATGATAATAATTATATTAATTCTATAAAAAAATTATTTGAAAAACTAGAAGAAATCAAAGTTTCATACCCGGTTAATGTATTTATCCCGGGACACGGCCTTACAGCTGAATGTCAGTTTAGCGGTGGCAACAAAGAAATATACCAGGACGAAGAATATGGGTTCATATCGAGCATTCTTAAGACAAAGCTTAACTACACAGCCGAAGCCAATAATAGATTTAAAAGCCTACTTCCCCCCAACCTACAATATGATTTCCCCCTGGAAATAGACAAGCTTGGCCAGAAAAAGGGACAGGAAAACTATATAGCCATAGTTCACATTGACGGCAACTCTACAGGTCAGCTTTTTAGAAATTGTAATAATCTAATTGCTACCAGAAATTTATCATCTTTCCTTAAAGACAAGACCGCTGAGGCAATGAAAATTACCATACAAAATTTAATAGATGAGATTTTAAATAAGAGTCCACGCTTTCAAGAATTTTTAGAATTAGCTAAAAACAATGGCTCATTCTACCTGCCTATAAGGCCTATTATCCTGGGCGGGGATGATGTTACCTTCATTTGTCATGGAAAACTGGGCATCTGGCTGACAGAAAAATTCATAGAAAATTATCATAGTCTTACTAATAATAGTAATTTCAGCTTATCAGCTGGTGTTCTGATAACCAAATCTCATATGCCATTTTATAGAGCCTACCGCTTATCCGAAGAGCTTTGTGCTGAAGCGAAAAAGAGACGTAAAGAATTAAACGATACAGGAAGCTGGATTGATTTCCACATTGCCTATGGCGGGTTTACCGGCACCATAAATGAAATTAGAGAAAAACATTATCGTACTCATAAAGGACCTTTGTATTTAAGGCCATATAAGATAGATAACAACAGCACCGGGATTTACAGTTTTTCAGCCCTGAAAGACGGTGCAAAAAAGCTGACAGCCACCCTACCTCGTTCCCTACCTCGTTCAAAAGTTTTAGATTTAAGAAAGATTTTAGCCCTTGGAGATGACAACGCGGCCAAAGCCTTTTTGAACAATTTAAGAATTAGAGGTCTAACCCTTCCTGATTATCCGGGAGGAAAATTCCAAAATAACATCTGGGACACTACAACCAGCGGAAATATTTGTACTCCTTATTTTGACATGATTGAACTTGCTGAATTTTATCCATTTTAAACTTTCTAAGGAGGAGTAATGGATACCTACCTTATAAAATTAACATTTAAGTCGGATGCTCTGCCTGGTTCTGGAGAGGGCTTCGGCTCTGTTATTGATCAGGATGTTGTTTTTGACGACCTGGGAATCCCATACATTCCAGGCAAAAGAATTAAGGGATTATTGAGGGAATCCTATGAAGAAGTTTGTCAGGTGTTAAATAATAGCTCAACTGTTTGTTTGGATCCTACCTTGCTTTTTGGAAATCCAGGCCAGGACTTAGAATCCCCTGTTTACTTCTCTAACCTCTTTGTAGAGGATTATATGAAATTAAAGGATACACTAAAAAAGCTTAGTTTAATATATCCATTAATTTTCAACCAGGAATCAATCATTGAAGCCTTCACCTATCTCAGGCAACAAACTGCCATTGACCAGATTACAGGAACCGCTTTACCTCATTCCCTGCGGACTATAAGAGTGCTCAAAAAAGGAATTACTTTTGTGGGTGATTTAAAAATAGATAAGGATATATTAGGAAAAAACATGAATAATAATTATATAAATCTTATTTATTGTCTCGCCCTGGCCTGTAAAAACTTGAAAAGAATGGGAACAAAAAGAACCAGAGGGTTTGGCGAACTAGATTGTTTCCTGGCTGATAGCAGTGGTAAAGATTTAACTGAAGGGGCTATCACCTGGCTAAACGGAGGGTGTAAATGAAATTAATAGAAGTTATTTTAAAAACCGAAGCTCCTGTTATCCTCTCTGAATCAGGTGGTCTAAGTTTCCTGGCCTACACAAAAGATTTTATCCCCGGGACAGTTATCCGCGGCCTGTTTGCTAATTCATATATAAAGCTTAAGGGTTTATCTACCACTAACGCTCATGAAGACCAAACTTTCTATGATTATTTCCTGAGCAATAAAGTATCTTTCGGAAATGCTTACATTGCCACACTTCATAATCAAGGCAACTCAATCAAAGAAAATAATCCTCTGCCGCTTTCTCTTCAACATGAGAAAAATGATAAAAGCAAAATCATAGACCTTTTACTTGAAACCAGAGAAGAAAGAAGTATTGAACAAACCAAACCTTTTCTTGGGTATGGCAACATAGAAAATAATGGACTTTCAATAGAGCAGGTAGAAAAATCTTTTTTCTTTCATCATCAAAGAGATAAAAAAACGGGCGCACCAGAGGAAAATAAGTTTTTTAATTATGAAGGCCTCGCCCAGGATCAGCTATTTAAAGGAGATATCAGGTTCGAAGACGGGAATTTTGCAGAAGGTTTCTGGAACAACTTTAAAAATGACCATAATGGCGAGCTTATTTACTTCATAGGTCGGTCAAGAAATAGCCAGTACGGCCGGGTCAGTTTAAAATTAAGCCCACCACAAGATTTTAAGAAAGATATTACCTTCAATGGTGGTAGCTTTGTGCTAACCTTTATATCCGACGCTATTCTTGTTAATAAGAGAGGCCATCCTTGTACAGACAAAGCCTCTATTCAGGAATTTTTAAAAGAGTTTCTTCAAATCGATTCTCTTAAAATAGAAATAGAAAAGGCTTTTTTAAGGATAAAGACGATAGAAAATTATGTGTCAGTCTGGAAACTCAGACGCCCCACTAACGTGGCTATAAGAGCAGGCTCCTGCCTGAAAATAAGCACTAATGGTGATCTTCTGAATAACCCGAGCTTTGAAAAAGCTTACTTTCTCGGGTTAGGTGAACGAACTGCAGAGGGATTTGGCCGTTTTAAAATTAACTGGCAAAAGGCAAATATTTCTTACTATAACCAACCACAAACTAACCAAATTTCATCTCCTGATATTAATAAAGAGCTTATTTCTTCACTTCAAAGGCCGGACAACAACCAGGCTAAAAATATAGCCATTGAAGTCATCAAAAATTATTTGAGAAGAACCACACAAGCTGTTGCCTATGAAGATGCAAATAAGATTGATGAAGAAAGCTTAGGCCATACCAGTAAAGGTCCTCTGGCTCGGCTGGAAAAAGCTGTTTATGAATTTAGGACCATTGAAAAGATTAAACAAGAATTCTTAAATAAAAGCCGGCCTGCTTATCAAGAGTCATTGAAAAAAATAAAAACAAACAACACAAATCAGAATCTTTTTGACTCGCTAATTAATCTAAATTCAAAAGAGAAAATTTTTCCAGCACAGACAGATGGAAATTTGCGGTCATTCATTAAGGCCTTAGAAAGCAATTTGCTGGATGAAATGAAAAGCGATCTTGAATATCTATATTTAAAAACTTTTATAACAGCCCTGAGGCATAAACAAAAAATACTGCAGAAAACAACACCTTAGAAGGAAAGGGGCTAAATTATGGAAAAACATATCCATATCTTAACGGGAAAATTAAAATTATATTCGCCGGTAATCATTGGCTCAGGCGAATCACAAGAAACGGACCTGGACCTTCTACTCGACGCTCAAGGTAAGGCTTTTATTCCTGGGACATCTCTGGCTGGTGTACTAAGACACCTTTCAATTAATTATCTTACAAATGATGAGATTAACTTGCTCTGGGGATACACCCAAACCGACAAGGCTCAACAAAGCATTTTGCATTTCTCTGACCTACCCGTATGTGAGAACATAAAAGTAGGCACAAGAGCGGGGGTTAAAATTGATACCTCCACAGGCAGGGCGGCCGAAAAATTACTTTATGAATACCAGATAATTGAAAATGGTACTTTTGCGTTTCACCTTGAAGCTATAGATAAAGATGGTCAAAACGCTGCAATAATCCAAAAAGCCTTTTCTCTATTTAGAGCTCTTTTCAAAGAAAAAATACGGCTTGGTGCCAAAACCACCTCTGGGTTTGGATTAATAGGTTTAGATAATGAGCAAGACTTAACGTATTACTTCTTTAATCTCAACAATAAACAATCCTTTATTGACTGGCTTAGTGGCAATTATGAATCATATAAAAATGAATTAAATAATTTGCCAGAAATTAAAGGCACCAAGCCTAAAGTATTTAGGCTTGAAGCAAATATGCATTTAAAAACTTCCTTTATTATAAGAGATTATTCAGTTGATCCCAGCAGGCCAGATGCAGTAAGCCTTCACTCAAACGGCATACCGGTGATAAGCGGCCCTTCCTTTAAGGGGGCACTGAGGTCAAGGGCAGAACGAATTATCAATACCCTTGGGTACAGCATTGATAATGCAAGATATGAAGCTATAACTGAATCCCTCTTAAATAATCTCTTCGGTGCAGCTTCTAAAAGGCAGGGGAACTCCAAACGAGGCAAATTATTTGTAAACGAAATATCTTTAAAAGATTATCCCTTGGAACAGCAGACCAGAATCAAAATAGACCGCTTTACCGGCGGAGCTTTAGGTTCAGCTCTTTTAGAAGAAATGCCTGTATTTTCTAATAATAAAGAAAGCGCTTTAATAAAAATAATTCTGACTATAGAAGATTATGAAGACTGGGAAGTAGGTCTCGTTTTATTACTTCTTAAAGACCTCTGGACGGGTGATTTACCTGTAGGCGGAGAAAAAGCTATTGGCAGGGGTGTTTTTGAAGGTTCTTCAGCCAAACTATATTTTACAACTCACCAAGATAATTCTTTATCTAAAGAATCGTTCGTAATTGAATATTCAAATACTAATCAAAATAATAATAAGAAAATTGTAATAAAAAAACAGGATAACCAGATTGGCAATAATTGCTTGAAAGAGCTAAACAAATATATTGAAGCCTTAAAGAATAGAATAGGTGAAGAAAACCAAAAATTATTAGAAAACAATAATCAAAATCAGGTCAATGGACAGCTTGTTAAATAAAATCATGGGAGCAAATTATGGAAAAAATTATTATTTCTACGGCAGAAAAAGAAAACGGGCTAAAATATTTAGAAAGAATCAAATCAACTTCGATTGATATCTCAAACACCTCCAATGGAAATGAATCCGCTGATCAAAAATCATTAAATATTATCACAAAAGACCACAACCAACAGCAAGGTAAATCAATTAAGAATTTAATAATACATTCTAACCAATCTCAAAACTTTCACCTCCCTAATTTAATCAGGGACTTAAAGTGTGATAACCAATATTTTGTATCTTATCTTGATTATGCTGTCATCATTGGAAAATGGTCCTTAAACGATAATAATATTTTGTTAGAAATTCCCCCCCATCTTTCCTTTAATCCAACATATCTGCAGTCACTCAGATTATTTAATGAACATATGGAAATTTTATTGTTTAGCTCTAATAGAGAAAAAGGAGGCTTTAATGGCCGTATAAGGATTGATGATAAAAGCCAAGAAGCTGCTCAAGAGATAAACGCCGTAGACGTCAACCAGATACTCTTCGGGACAAAAGCAGAAAGCCTTATATCTGGATGGATTAAATTATCTGAGGAAAGAGGAACCGAGATTATCCTTCCTGCCTCAGTATTTAATGGCTATGATCTGACCAAGTTTGGCAGAGAATATCTCGCTTCTATAAGAATACGAAATTATATCGAATGGAATCCCACTAGCTATCAAGCCTACTATAGCGACCATAGATTTATTAATTTTAACTTGATTAGCATCCCAAATAAGGAGAATGATAATGCCCAATCATTATAATCAAAGACAGGACCACAGAAATTCTGGGAGAAGACCATACCGACAAAACAATCGTGAGCAATTCAACCGAAATAGAGAACAGCAGCATAATCAACGACATGAGCTAGCACCAAATCCACCACATCAGATTTTAAATCCACCCTACAATTTTGTTCCATTAAATGAAAATCCAGTAGAAGCTACCTGTTACCCAGGGAAAATAATAGACCAAGAAAAGGCACTTAAATTGAATATTTATTTGCCCGATCTTAAAGCGGGTTACATAGACATCAAATTAACAACATTAACTCCGCTTTATATCCGCGATGCTTTAATTGACACTGAATTAAAAGAAAAAACTGAAAAAGAAAAAAATAAAGATCGCTATATTAACCCTGACTTCTTCTCTCCCGGAAATAAAGTCCGTATTCCCGGCTCTTCCCTCAGGGGAATGTTAAGAACCCTGGTAGAAATTGTCACTTTTGGTAAATTTACTCAGTTTGATGGAGACAGAAAGTTTTTCTACCGTGCCCTTGTAGATAAATCGCTGGATTTAAGAGATAAATATAACAAATTATTTACAAAGAATATTAATTACAACGGTACGGAATGCTATCGTATGAATTGTTACGCCGGCTTTTTAACAAAAATTAACGGTGAATACCGCATAAAACCTTCAAAATCAATTAAAGAAAATGGTGAAAATGTTTATGTATTTCGAATCGAAAATGATTTGATTAATCTCAATATACCGGAAACTCATTTGGACGATAATTACTTCTTTCAAAAAGTTTATTTTAGATATGATCCAGGTCCAGTGCACGAGCACAGAAGGGGTCAAATTAAACTCTTCTATTTAAAAGTGAATGAAATTAAGATTAATGATGAAAATCGCTGCCAAGATGATGAAGAAGGCTACTTGATTATCACTGGCCCTGTACCGCGTCGTAAACACATGCAGCATATCATTTTGCCACCTGATAATGAGGCTAATGAATTACATATAGACCCAGAGTTCATAGAAGCTTATAAGAAAGACAGATACAGAAAGGCCGTTAATTTAATTGATTTATTGGACGCTTTATCAACTAATCAGCAAAACGCAATGCTTCCCTGTTTTTATTTAAAAGGCGAAGATCCATCAGGGAATCAAAAGGTCGTCGCCTTTGGCCATACACCTTACTTTCGTTTCCCTTATAAATACAAAATAAAAGACCTTGTTCCCCCAGCATTGCTTAATGATAATCTGGTTGATATTCCTGAGGCTATTTTTGGAAATGAGAAATCTTTTGCCTCAAGAGTCTTTTTTGAAGATGCTTTTCCATTAGGCAACGTAGATTTTGAGCCCATCTGCATACCAAAAATACTGGCAGAGCCCAAACCTACCTGTTTTCAATTTTATTTGAAGCAAGAAAATTTTAACCAAGAATTTGATGAGCATAATAAATTTAGAGGTTATTCGGGTCTTAAAGACTACAATAATAATAATAATCTTATTAGGGGCTATAAGTTATACTGGCATCATACTGAGGAACACCTTGATTTTAAAGGTTCAATAAAACTTCATGCAATTAAATTAGAAAATACCGAAAAAGGTTTCCTAATGAACCATAATATACAAATAATAAATAATGAAGCTGAAAGTTATTTCGAAATAACTAATGATCTGTTAAGCAAGATAAATGAAAAAGAAGACCTCAAAAAAATAGTAGACATAATAGCCAAATACGATACTCAGCATACAGTTATAACCCCTATTAGAGCTGGTCATGAATTCAAAGCCAGAATTCGTTTTGAGAATCTAACTGATGTGGAACTTGGTGCTCTGCTTTTTGTTTTATATTTACCTGAGAATTGTGCTCATAAGCTTGGCATGGGTAAACCCCTGGGGTTAGGTTCTGTAAAAATCCAGGTTGAAAATTTATTTATTTCAAACCGAGTAACTAGATACTCATCGCTGGAATCCGAGTGGTTGGAGACTGTATCAAACGGCGATATTAAACAATTCGTAAAAAATTTTGAAGATAATATGAAAAGCTTATTGAATTTTTCTGGTTCAAGCTTATGGGATCATCCAAGATTAAAAGAACTCAAAGCACTTCTTTCTTATAATCAAGCTCCTAAATCAAAATATCCAGAATTAGAAACTCATTATTATCAAAATCGGCATCCTTTAATTGAAGCATCTATGATATTTGAAGAATTTATGAGAAATAAAATTAAATAATTAGGAGCTAAAAAATATGCCCAAATCAAAACTTAAATACCAGCCAAATCATGAAAGTCTCATTGCCACCAGAAATTTTTTTGCCACCATTTTTGGCTCAAAGTACCCAACTTTCAGGATTCTTCTACTTGTAATTCTTTTTATAATAATTTCTGGGTGGTTACCTGAATTACTTTCCGAGCTATTATCTCAAATTGTCCTCATACCATCAATTAAAATATTGTCTACTGAAGTTTCCATAGCCAGAATGATTCAGTGGGTTATTTGCTTATTAATTATTGGTTATTTTATTTTTGGTATAAAAAGATTGAACAAATATTTCTCCCCTCTTGTAGTTAATGTTGATGAAAACCCTCAACCAGTTAAATCATTATTAGTTTTTTTAAGCCCAATTGGCACGATTTCTGAGGCAGAAAAAAGCTTTTTTAGGGAAATAATTCCTGAGGCAAATAACATAGATAAAAGGGAACAAATCATCAAAATTTTATCAAAAAATTCTAAGATTATTCATGCATTTAGAGTCGTTTTTGACAAAAATTGGTCCTGGGCAATGCCAGTGAAAGCTATAGAATATCATAAGAATTGGCTAGAATATTTATATGTTATAACATCAACCCAAACTCACAATGATTTTGATAACTTTACAAAACTTATAAATTTGTTTTTTCCTGAAAGTAATTTTTATATCAGCGAATATCCTGAAGGTACCACTGGAATCAATTTCTCCGACGTAAAAGCTATATATGACCAGGTAAATGCCTTTTTTGACGAAATGAAAAAGAAAAAACTAAAGGACAGCGAAATTTTAGTTGATGTAACGGGTGGACTGGTTACCACAAGCATTGGGGCTGTTATGGCCACTCTTACCCGGGGCCGTTCCGCAGAATATGTTTCAACGATAGACAGAAGGGTAAGAACTTATGATATAACTTACTCCGAGGAGGATTAAATGCAAGTATTAATTGATCTGAGTACCTATTATGAAGAAACCGCCAAGCTCAGTGATATACCAGAATATATTAAAAGAATAAAGCAGGAAGCTGGTCAGGGTAACGATATAATTCTTACCGGCCGGGCTCCAATCTGGCTTTTTCTTATTGCCGCTCATGCCGTTCATGGTCTTGCCCGCAGTCTTTATTATAGAAGCCCGGTAACGGGCGACGTAAAGATATTTGATCATAACCCGTTTTAGCTTTAACATTGGCCTGATGCTTTTTAGTGAATTAAGCCAGGTTAAGTGGGTTAAGCTAAAAGCGGTATTTAAAGCCTCTCCGAGCGAAACTTCTCTTGTTTCATCTCCTCTCTGCGCTATGGAAGCAATTACTAAAGCTGTAAGCGATAGAGTGTGGGGCATAACCGATAAAGAATGGAAAAACCGCCCGATTTTTCATTTTCATGGTAAGCCGCACAATTTCAAGCTAAACCCAGATGAGCTCTATGAGGTTGAATTCATTTTTACTGATAAAGATTTAGACGAAGTCAACAATTGGCGGCATTTTCTTCAAGAATATTTTAATCAGGAAGATAATTGCCGTACTTTTTATCCAACAGAAATTTTTCCCCCTGAGCCTCGCCAGCTTAATTCATTAATTGAGGAAATAGGAGAAATCCCAGACCAAGGAGAAATATGTCTTAAATTCCTGACTCCTCTCTTTTTCAAGCCCAAAGCAGGCAAAACCAGATATTATCTTGACAGCCCCTCCTTTATGCGAAGCTTGATCAACCGTTTTAACCGTTTATTCAATCTTAATCTAATTTATGAACCCACGCCTGAATTCCAAACACTTCCCTATTACTGGGAATATACCGAAATCAAACATAAATCACATTCCCAACCCGGCCACTACCAGTTTATTAACGGCTGTATAGGTCACCTCTATCTTCGAGGAAACTTCTCCAAAGTGAAGCCTCTTCTTTATCTCGCTTCAGAACTCCACGCCGGGACAAAATTTTCTAATTCGCTGGGTTATTTTATCCTTTTTCCAGAAAGTCTCCCCTATTTTGACCTGCGCTTTCCCCGTCTCAACGAAATTCGGGAAATAGCCCAAGACGTCCTTGATCGCTACGACCAAGCCCTCCTAAATCTTATTCAACCAGACAGCCAGTCCCTTAACCTCAAAGAAATCGTTACCTCTCTCTTCAATCAGATAAACGAAAGCTCTTATTACCCACTCCCTTATAAAGCTTTTACTATTAAAACCGAATCCGGCAAAGAACGTCAGGTAGAGCAGCCTGAGTGCCGCGATTTAATTGCCGGTCTCTATGCTCTTAGATTGCTCTCCCCTGTCCTGGACAAAGCTTTTGAAGAAGAATCCATAGGGTTTCGTAAAGGCAAGTCTAGGGAAAAAGCAATAGAGCTTGTCAGGGAAGCAATTAATCAGGGTTATTTATGGGTAGTTGAGTCTGATATTGAAAATTTTTTCCCGAGCATAAATCTTAATCTTCTTGAAAACCTTCTCGATAATATTCTTCCTACCAGGGACCTAAAATTTAAGGCATTTATAAAATCTATCCTTCGTCCGGAATATAGGATTGGGGAAAAAATATATTCCAGGACATCAGGTCTTGCCCAGGGACACCCTCTCTCCCCCTGTCTTACTAATCTTTACCTCGACGCCTTTGATGAACAGATAAAAAAATTTGATGTTAAGCTCATAAGATATGCCGATGATTTTTTGATTTTCTGTAAGACCAGGGAACAGGCTGAATCTGTCATTCAAGAAGTAGAGAAGCTACTTTCTGGTCTTGACCTGAAAATTAAACCAGAAAAAACATCCGTGAAAAACGTGGCTGAAGGGTTTCAGTTTCTCGGTTTTAACTTCCAGGGGCAGGAAGCCGATGTTTTTATCCCTCCTGATCTTCATCTTTTTAAGAAGCCTCTCTACATAACAGAGCCATATGTCTTGGTTACAGTCGATAGCAATTCCGTCTGCATAAAGAAAGAAGGTAAAATCATCCAGACCATCCCCTTTAGAAGGATAAGCGAGATTCTAATCCTGGAAAAAGCTGTTCTTTCAACCTCTCTAATAAACAGATGTATCCAGAATAAAATCCCTCTCACCATCGCCCTTAACAGTGGATACTATCAGACCACCCTTCGTCCGGACTCAAAAGATTATTTTCTTGTTTCTTCTCTCCACGCTAGAAAATATGCTTCTCTTTCAGAAGCAGCTCAAATCAGCTTGGCCAAAGAGGTGGCTTTCAGCAAACTAAAAAACTATCTTCATTTTATACAACAGAAATACCGGCCTGAACTGAATTCGTTGACCAAATTACTGAAAGAAACCATTCACAGGCTCAAATCGGCAACGGATATAAATGAAATTCGAGGCCTGGAAGGGTTAGCGGCCCGCCACATCTATTCCAATTTTAACTTGTTTTTAAACAATCCCGCTTTTCATTTAACCAATAGGCAGCGCCGACCTCCAGATAGAATTAACAGCCTGCTGAATTTTGGTTCCTATCTTCTTTATTCCAGAATAAACGCACTCATAAGGTCAGCCGGACTCAATCCCTACCTAGGTTTCTTGCATTCACCCGCAGATGATTATGAATCTTTAGTTAGCGATTTAGTAGATATCTTCCGGCCACGGCTCGAAAGATTCATCATAAAAATTATTAATCTTAAAATCATAGATGAAAACCATTTTGAAGAAAAAGAAGGAGCTTTTTATCTTAATAAAGAAGGAAAACATCGTTTTTTGAGTTATTTTGAAAATGAGCTGAACCAAAAGCCAGATAATGCCAAATTATCCTGGAAAGAGCAAATTGCTCTTCAGGTAAAAATTATTAAAGATTGGGCTACAAAAGACAGTTCGTTAGTTTTTATCAGATGGTCAGAATGAAAAAATATTCTGATTATGCTGTAGTTTACGATATCACAGATGATTCTGAGCGCCTCAAAATAGCACGTCTTCTTAAAGACTATGGGTTCAGGGTCCAGAAAAGCGTTTTTGAATGCCGGCTTACTAAAGGAGACAAAGAAAGATTAATCAGGGACTTGCAGGCTTTAGGAATTAAAACCGGCTCAATAAAAATATACCGCCTTGAGTATAGCTGGAAACCTCGTGTAATAGGAAATACCGAAGGCCAAAACCCCGATGACGATACAATTTACCTTGTTTAAGTAGGCAACAATGACAACCAATATAGAAAGAATTAGGCCTACGGTTGGTTTGCAGCATTCAGAACCTCCCCCAAAATCTGTGGAAATCTTGCCCGCAGGGAGGGGG
>Ga0272448_1004677_pt1 | contig 15474 bp, 15 predicted proteins | sample YNPCB0191_FD_202220 | JGI IMG/M metagenome (GOLD analysis project Ga0272448, IMG submission 202220) | Hot spring sediment microbial communities from Yellowstone National Park, WY, United States - YNP-CB-019-1 | ecosystem: Environmental > Aquatic > Thermal springs > Hot (42-90C) > Sediment...
TATTTCCATTCTAACAGGATCTTCATATTCTATCAGTGTTTCCGATTTTCTCAGAACATCGAATGGAACAGATTCCCTCACTTCGAAGAAAGTATCATAACTTACATCTAAATCATCCCATATAGCCCTAGCATGAATTTTGTAGGTTCCTATTTCAGTTGGTCGATAGGTAAAATTGTAAGTTCCATCACCCACACTAACTATCACATCTGAAGTTGAGAATATTTCTGTTTTTCTTGAAGGAGTTGTTATCTCAACTGTTACATTAGCATCTGGTATTCTATGACCTTCCTTATTAAGCACACCTATTATTATGGTTGCATTTTCTCCAGGTAAGTAAATTGACTTTGGTGTGTTTATATTTACCAAACCAACAGCAAAACTAACTTCTTCCTCAACTTCCACTTCTCCAGGATTAGGACTTACATAGCTTAACTTAACTTTAAGCTTGTACAAACCAGGCCTAAATTCTCTCTCAGCATCTAACTCAACATAAAACTTTCCTTTTTCAACCTCATCTTCAACAAAATTAACTTCAGTTATATTGCCTTCTGGATCAACAACAAAAACTTTTAATGAAGCATTCGGATAAAGTTCACCAGTATCTTGATCTACTACTGAAATTTCAAACCTTATCTTTTCTCCCAACTCATAATTAAACTTCTCTTGCTTGATTGTCGGCTTAAGCCTCAAATGTTTCAAAACATCGAAAGTTAAAATCTTGCTTGCATTTCCAAACTCAGTTTCAGCAAAGATTTCAACTAAGTAGCTACCAGAAACTTTTGGTTTAAACTCAAAACTAAAGCTAAATTCCCCTTCTGTCGATTTTCTATCTTCAAACAAAACTTCTCCTTTAGGATCTTTAACTCTTACGCTAACATTAGAAGCTATCAAGCTTTCATTTAAACTAACATTACCAGAAATAGTAACAGACTTCCAAACATCCTTTTCTCTTGTAACGTTTTCAACAAGAAGTGAAGCTTGTATTGTTGGGATTAAAGTTATGTTTTTTATTTCTTTTGTGTAATTAGGAACTATCAGCTTGAAAGAAAAGCTTGTTCTGTTGCTTAAATTCAAAGCTTTTATTGCTAAAGAATAAACTCCCTCTTCGCTAAAGTTTGCTGGAAGAGAATAAGAATAACTTCCGTTAACAATTTCTATTTCTTTTGAAAGCAAAACAGAAGAATTAAACTCCAAGCTTAAGTTTGCAGTAGCATTAACTCTTTCTCCATTAATAACAAGTTCTCCAAAAACATTAACAGTTTCGTTGCTAGTATACGCTTCCTTATCAGTAGAAATCGTCAAATAGCTTAAGCCAACTTCTGGAATGCTAACATTTCCTTCTGTCAAGTTCTCAGCAGTTTTAATTCCAGTTTCATTCTCTGGAGGCAAGACTCTTAAAAGTCCTGTTTCAGTCTCAGCCCAATTTCTAGCTAAATCAGAAGCATAAAACTTGAAAGCTATTGTTCCAGGAGAATCGGCAGTTTTAGTTACATTGCTCCATGCTTCTTTCACGTTTAGATTGGAAGACCAGACTGCTTTACCAAATCGCTTAACCAGCACAATATGGCTCGGAACTGTTAAATCGTATATCTTTCCCTTGTAGCTTTCTTTGGTTATCCTGCTTACATATACTGGTTTCATGTCTTGGTCTAAGAAAGTCAGCTTATAGCCTTGACTTGTCAGCTTGTAAGCTTCTGTAACGTCAAAAAAGTCAAAGTCTTTTGGGTTAATTCCAAACAGTAAATCTCTCAAGAGGTTTGCCAGAAAGCTTAAGCTATTGTCTACTCTTGTGTAAACTCTATGGTCTTGAGTGACCAGCAAGTTTATTTGCCCGTTTATCAGGTATACTCCATCGTCGTAATCGGAAGATACTATTCTTATTGGCTTTTCCCAGTCAATTCTTCCATCTTTCAGGACTGCAACCTCATCTTCATAGCTTAAGTCTTTCAAGTACTTCCAGCCTAGCCTTGTTAGAATTTGTGTGTTTTCATCGTAGCTTGAAACAAAGCTGTAGCTTTCATTTTCCCAAGCGCCAGAAGCGTTCCAGCTGAAGATCCATTCGTTCAGGCCAGAATCATCCTGCCAAAAAGCAAAAAAGCTTACTGCATCACCTACTTTAGCTTCCGTAGCGTTAGAGCCAAAGTTGCTGTAGAAAGGTGGTAAATCGACAGTCTTGTTTGAAGAATTGACGGAAGGTTCGACAATTGGAGTTTGAGAAGAATTGTCCTGAGAGCTGACGTTAGTCTCGAAAGCATTATCGACAGTTTCGTTTGGGAGAATTGGAAGTGTTGAATTTACTGAAGATGTTAAGTTTTCGACAGTTTCTGTACTATTGCTAAAAGGTAAAGCTAAGCCAGAAGTGAAGTTATTGCTGAAAAAGCTTGTGTTTTGGGCTATTATTGCTACTGTAAAGAAAGCGAGGAGAGAAAAAAGGAAAGAGAAGAAGAGATAGGACTTAACTTTTGACAGAGACTTGTTACTGAAGTGTCGGCTGTTATTCAGGTACTTTTCCGCCTTTTTTGCACAATTCTTTTTCAAGTAGCATAAGCTAGCAGGACCTACCTTTCTCTCTTCCAAGATGCCAGCACCCAGAAGCTCTCTAACATACTTAGAAGAAGTGTGCCTGTGCAAGCCTGTAGACTTGGCTACAGAAAGGATTGTCAAGCCTTCTGGATGCTTTCTCAAGGCTTCTACTATCAGTTTTCTAGGATCTTCATCCTTCACTAACTTCCCCTTGTACACTAGTGTACAACAGATTAGTCCAGGTTAATACAGAAAATGTGTGTCGAGCGTGATATAGCAAGCGGAAATTGCTAAAAAGGATTAGTCGACAGCCTTTCGAACAGTCGTATAAAAACAAAACCAAATTTTTATACTGTCGAAAACCAAATTATCTATTAAGTGGAGTAGATGGTACTGGAAATTCTGAAGAAAAAGAACGATTTGGAAGAGTTTTTAGCGGATAAGGTAAAGCAAATGGACGTGCAGCAAGCAAAGATAGCTTTGGAGCTAGAAAAATTGCAGGGCGTAGACAAAAAATTGAGGGAATTGGACGCTAAGCTGAAGGAGTTAGAAAGGATTGTTTCTGCTGAAGGGTTTACTCTACAGAACCATGTTAGGTCTTCTAAGACTAAGGAAGCTATTCGATTAATACTCCAAAAGTACGGCGAGCTTACTTCTGTTCAGCTTGCTAAGCTTATCAAACTGTCGAGAACAAGGTGTAACGAGTACTTGAAGGAAATGGAAGAAGAAGGGTTAACTACATCTTTCGTGAAGAGTCGAAAAAAGTACTATAAACTTCGACAGTAGAATTGACACTTGTCGACACTACTCGACTTATTTTTGTCTCGACAAATTTAAGACGCTGGGGCTGGGATTTGAACCCAGATGGTCTTTCGACCGCCAGCTTTCCTATCATCTAAAATCTAACCTCGAACAAGCTCGAGGCTGGTGCCCTACCAGGTTAGGCGACCCCAGCACAATATTTAGTTAGATAGTCTTATTTATCAACTTTGCCTTCTCCACAACAATATACCCGCTATTACCTTCCCATACCTTTTTCCAGCTTTCTATCAAAATTTTCTTTTTAAACGTAGGAGAATCCAAAACAAAGGTCTCATATTCACCGCCTTCTCCAGATAAGTTAACATCATACTTCTTGTTTAGCTCTATCAAATCTTGCAAGCATTCTTTATCCATTCTCCTGCCAAGCCAGCTTTCATCAAATCCCTCGCAAAAAACACCTGTAACGAGTATATCCATACAGCTTGCCTCTTCCTCTAGGAGACTTAGTTGATTCTTTTGCCAGAGTGGACTAATACTCTGTAGCCCAAGATCCTCGCAAACTCTATCTATTCTAGACTTTTGATAGTTGCTAGCAACAGCACCGCTTACTATCCCTTCTATTTTGTTTCTAACCTTTTTAATAGCCTTTTTCAAGTCTTCTAGCTCCTTTTCTTTCTCACCCTTTGTCTTAACTATAACCTGCTTAATCCCTAAGGCTTTAGCCTGAAGCTTTGTAAGCTCTATGCAAGGAAAATGGAACATCCACGAACCTTTTTCAGGGAAGATTGTTATCAAAAATTTAACTTCATGCTCTCGCTTAACCAAGTTTAAAGCGTAAGTAGAGTCTTTCCCTCCGCTGAAAAGAACTGCTAACTTCATGCAGTAAATTTTCTTTTAAAGATAAAAATTGTTAGCTTGTAAAGACAAAATATTAATATGAGAGTCTACAATCAAAGCTTTGAAATCAAGAGTTCTAAGAGAAGGGAAATAATAGACATAACTGATAGGGTCGAAGAAGTTGTTAGCAAGAGTAAAGTGAAAAACGGTTTGTGCCTAATGTTTTTGCCTCATGCAACTGCTGCTTTAATTCTTGAAGAGGATGAGCCTAGACTGCTGGAGGATGTAGAAGAAAGTATAGAAAAGCTTTTTCCAGCTAAAGCTGGCTATAGGCATGATGAGATAGACGACAATGCTGATGCTCATTTGGCAAGTGGTTTTATCGGACAGTCAAGGGTATATCCTGTGGCTGAGGGAAGAGTTGTAAGAGGAACTTGGCAAAGAGCTCTTTTGGTCGAGCTAGACGGACCGAGAAGAAGGGAAGTTTTTGTCACAGTAATTGGGGAATGAAATTTATAACTAGTGTAATACGTATTACATTATAATAAACAAAAGATAATTTTTCAACCGGAAGTGAACCACCGAAAAGTTTATTTGTCCCAGCTGGGACAATTCTACTGACGAGAAAATGTTTATAATTTCTTTCGATATCCCGTTCGACCAACCAACAGAAAAGAGAAGAATAAACAGAGAACTTCATAGGATGGGTGCAAGGATGCTCCAACAAAGCTTCTGGGAGCATGAAGACTTGGGCCAACTTATAAAAATTGCATCAAGCATAAAATCTATAGGAGGGTCGGCAAGAATTCTAGAAGAAAAGTTCATTTTTTGAACAAATCCAAAATTTAAATAGTAGCAATTGGAATTGAGAGTTGTATGAGCCTTCTAAGAACAGACTTGATACAGCCAAGGGAATACCAGCTTAAAATAGCTGAAACTGCGAGCAGCAAAAACACTCTTGTTGTCCTGCCAACTGGTACAGGAAAAACCCTGATATCGCTTTTAGTAGGAATCAACAGGCTAGAAAAATATCCTGACAGCAAAATCCTTATAGCAAGCCCTACTCGTCCCTTATCTGCTCAACACAAAAAGACCTTCGAAAGTTTTACAAGGATAAACCCTGAAGAGATAGCACTTATAACAGGAAAAATAAGTCCAGAAAAAAGAGAAGAGATCTATAAAAAAGCAAAAGTTATAGCTGCTACTCCTCAATGCATCCAGTACGACTTGGAAAACGGAAGGTTGAGTCTAGAAAACTTCTCCCTTGTTGTGCTAGACGAAGTTCACCGAGCAGTCAAAAAGTACGCTTACCCTTACATAGCCAAAAAGTACATACTCCAATCCAAGTACCCGCTAATTCTCGGCCTAACAGCTTCGCCTGGTGGAACTCCAGAAAGAATAAAAGAGATATGCGACAACCTTTTCATAAAAGCAGTAGAAATAAGGACAGAAGCAGACGAAGACTTGCAAAAGTATATAATGCCTGTAGAAAGAGAGTTCGTCTACGTGGAACTGCCAGAAGATTTCAAAAAAGTAAAAGCCTTATTAGAGCAAGTTTTAGAAGAAGAGCTTGCCTGGTTAAAAGAACACAAGTATACTTTCACCTCTGCACCTACCAAAAAAATGCTACTAGACTTGCAAAAGGAGGTAATTTCTAGCTACATGCGTGGAGCAAAGCACTCTTACTGGGCTATACTGCATGTGGCAGGAGCAATCAAGCTTGAGCATGCCATAGAACTTTTAGAAACACAGGGAATGCTGTTCCTCTACGAATTCTTAAAAAAGGTTTTGGAAAGCAGAAAAAAAACAGACAGAAAGCTAGCTAGCGACCCAAGAGTAAGAGAAGCGTTCAAAATTGTAGAAAGCTTGAAACATGCGACGGAACATCCAAAGTTAGAAAAGGTTGTTTTCATAGTTAAAGATATCCTCAGAGAAAATCCAAACGCTGGAACCATAATTTTTGCCAACTACCGTTCTACTGTAGAGAAGATAAACGACGTCCTGATAAAAAACGGCATAAAAAGTACCATCCTCATAGGTCAAGCTCTAAAAGAAGGTAAAGGAATGAGCCAGCAGCAGCAGATAGAAACTCTGAAGAAATTTCAAGAAAGAAAGTTTAACGTTCTAGTAGCGAGTAGCATTGGCGAAGAGGGCTTGGACTACTATGCAGACTTTGCAGTCTTCTACGAACCTGTTCCTTCCGAAATTCGTGCATTACAAAGAAAAGGTAGGGTAGGAAGACACAAAGCTGGTAAAATAATATTTTTAATTACAAAAGGTACGAGGGACGAGGCATACTACTGGGCATCCTTTAGAAAAGAGAAGAAGATGAAAAAGATACTGTACAAGATGAAAGAAAATGGGGTAAAAAGGGAGAAAAAAAGCCTGATAGACTGGTTGAAATAATGGAGACACAAAAGATTCTAAAACCATCAAAGGTTGTAGTGATTGCTGACTACAGAGAGAAGGAAGTCATCCAACATTTAAAGAGCATGGGCGCTGTTGTGAACGAGATGAGCTTGGAAGTGGGCGACTTCGTTTGTTCTGAAAGCAGGATAGCTGTAGAAAGGAAAACCCACTCAGACTTTGTATCTTCCATCATAGACGGAAGAATCTTCGAGCAAGCCAAGCTTTTAAAAGAAAACTTTGAAAGGCCTGTAATTCTGATAGAAGGCTATTCCAACAGAGAAATAGGCGAGAATGCTCTGAAAGCAGCTCTTGCTAGTATGATAGTAGATTTTGGTATAAGCTTGATAAGCACGAGAAACCCTTATGACACAGCAAGAACAATCTACTGGATTGCCAAAAAAGAACAGGAAGAAAACAGGAAAGAAGTTGGCTTCAAGGTGAAGAAAAAGCCGAAAGAGTTAAAACTCTTGCAAGAAAGGATAGTCGCGAGCATTCCTGGCGTTAGCAGCGTTCTTTCAAAAAGACTTTTAGAATGTTTTGGAAGCGTGGAAAAAGTTTTTAGTGCGAATGAAGAAGAGCTGAAGAAAGTCAAAGGGATAGGGGAAAAGCTTGCATCAAAAATAAGAAAGGTCTTGACTGAAAAATATTAGTGGTGGTCTTCGATTAAGAACGTCATCATAGGCATAGACCCTGGTACTACAACAGGCATAGCCATACTCGACCTTGACGGAAAAATTCTTTACTTAGCAAGCAAAAGAGACTGGAGAAGGGATGAGCTTATAAGGACTATCCTCAAGTTTGGAAGACCAATAATCCTCGCTACAGACGTAAACCCTCCACCAAGCAGTGTAGAAAAGCTAGCAAGCTCTTTCGGCTGCAAACTATTCTACCCTGAAATTTCTTTTTCTGTGCTAGAAAAGCAGGAACTGGTGAAGAGTTTTATGGATAGAGTGAAAAATGAGCATGAGGTCGACGCTCTTGCTGCAAGCCTAAAAGCTTGGAAAAAGTACAGAAAGTTTTTCTCGAGAGTTGGCTACCTGCTCTACAAGAAAGATGCTTCTGAACTTTTTGAAGAAGTGATAAAAAAGTTGTTGAAGGCTGAAGGAGAAAACGTCGAAAGCATCGTTGAGGAGATTGTGGAAAAGAAGGAAGAAAAGGCTAAGGAAGAAACTGTAAAGAAGCCTGAAGAAAAACTGGAAAAGGTTTTACATGAAAAGGAAAGAAAGATTGAACAGACTAGAAAAGAGTTAGACATGCTCACTCACGTTTTGTCAAAAAGAAAAGCAGAACTTTTAGCTTTTAAAAGAATCAAGCTAAGCCTAAGCGAGATGGAAGCATGTAGAAAAGAGTTGGAAGAGCTGGAAAAAGCAAATGAATTGCTAAAAAAGTTTGAGAAAATAAGAATGAAAAAGCTTGAACCACTTGTTGAACTAGAAAGCATAAGCAGCTTAGAGCTAGAAAAGTTGGACAAGTTCTTAGGCCTGGAAAACCGTGTAGTCTACTGCAACTCTCTTAACAATGCCAACGTGCTAAACAGTTTTGGAATAAAAGCTCTTGTCACAGAAAGCAACGAAGAATTTGACGTTAGCAAACTAGAATTCCCAGTAATAAAGCTAGAAAAAGAATTCATTCAAGATTTTGATGGTGTGAAATGTGTTGAAGAAGATATGCTAGAAAGCCTTTTGGCAGAAGTTAGAAAGTCTGGACTGATAAAATGGCTAGAAAAATACAGAAAAAGGAAAGAAAACTACTGACTGTTCTCCTTTTCTTAGTAGAGTTTAACTTGCTAGCAATACCCATGTACCTTGTAATCTACTTAAACCTTTCTTTCCAGCCGTTACAAGACTTTCTTGCTACATTGACAAAAAATTCACTAACACTGCTTGGCTATCCTGCTACACAAGAGGGCTCACTAGTAATAACTGCCAACCAAAACGAGTTCTATTCCATCGACGTTTCCTGGGATTCTACTGGATGGAAGAGCATGTATGCGCTCTTAGCGCTTGCAATAGCCACTCCAATCAAAAGTTGGAAGAAAAAGCTAAAGTTCGTATCGATAGCAATTCCCACAATATTCTTGCTCAACTTTCTACGCCTACTTACTACAATCCTAGTAGCTTTATTCTACGGCTTGCAATACTTTGAATTCGTCCATACTTTGCTGTGGAGGGAAGGATTAATCCTTGCTGTTGTCTGCATCTGGGGCTTCTGGCTCTGGAACGAAAAAAATAACCTTGTAGCAACCCAAATATATCATTAGGTGGGTTCTTGCCAAGCAAAGATTCTGGGATTGAATTCTTGCAGTTAGAGAAGAAAGTAAGCGAACTAGAAGAAAAGATAAAATCTGTTGAGAAGAATCTTGAAAAATTGGACCTTCCAGAATTAAAGAAAAGGTTGGAAGATTTAGAAGACCTGGTTATGGTCGAGAATGCACTCGTGCTAGAAATCAAGAAGATGATGGAAAGTTCTTCTGAGCTTGTAGACCTGAAGGATAGAGTTAAAAGCATTGAGAACACTTTATCATCCTTTTCTGGAGTTAGTACTGAAAAAATTTTGGGTGAGCTGAAAGGTGTTAAAGCTGAAGAACTAGTAAAATTAAGCCAAAGGGTAGAGGAAATTGAAAAGAATTTAGCCACCTTAAGAAAGCAATTGAGTAGTGAAGATTTTACCGAACTTAAAGAAAGTATAGAGAAGAAGTTGGCTGAAGGTTTAGTCAGCAAGAACATAAAAGAGATTCTTGAAATTCAGAACACAGTCTTAAGAAACGAAGCACGTGTAGACAACTTGGAAAAGAGCATAGAAGTTTTAAAATCTAACTTAAAAGAATTGCAACCCACTATAGGCTTGGAAAACGTTAAAAAACTGGGTATGCTAGCCAATGAGGTCACAAGAAAAATAGAAGAAGTTAGACAAATGGTAGCAAGAGTTGATGCTTTACATTCTAGTGTTGAGAAAAGAATGGACAAAGTTAGCATGGTAGAAGATGAACTAGGAAACATAAAAGTATGGATGGATAAGTTGAGCAAAGATTTTGAAAGCTTAAACAGCAAAATTTTCGAGCTGACAAAGAAACAAGAAGAGAACAGGATATATCTCACTGAAAAGATACTATCCCAGACAGAAGGCGTGCTAAAAGAAGTACAAGAGATTATAGCTCAAACAAAGAACGAAGTCACTGAAATTGTAGAAAGAAAAGTAAACGAAAAGTTCATAGACGTTGAAAGCTTGCGAAAACAAATGGAAGAGCTATCCAACAGAATAACAGCAGTAGGAGAGGAGAACAAGAAGGAAATGGGGAGCATTAGAACAGCCCTACAAGAACTAAAAGAAACACAAGTCTTTCCAGAAGAAAGGCTGAACGAGCTCTTGAGCAGGAATGTCTACCTAGAAGATAAAATTTCTGCACTAGAGAAGATAGTAAAAGAGATTACCAAAGTCTCCCCAATTGTTCTCGAATAAATCAATTTTAATACTTTTTACAAATATAGAATTTACAAAACGGTATGTTTATGACTATTGTAATAATAACTGAAAAGCCCGATGCATCTAGGAGAATTGCAGAAGCTCTTGCCGAAAACAAGAGCTTGAAAGTGTATACTGATGAGAATAAGGTTACTTATTATGAGTTTGAGAGAAAAGGCAAGAAGCATGTGGTAGTTTGTGCTGTCGGGCATTTGTTCAACCTATCGCCTAAAAACAAGGGCAATGGCTGGGTATATCCCATCTTTGATTGTGAGTGGAAGCCTAGCTTTGAAGTAAGAAAGGATGCAGAATTCTCTAAAAAGTACTTTAATGTCGTTGCGTCTATGACTAGAAATAGTTCAGAGTTTATCGTTGCTACAGACTATGACCTAGAAGGTAGTGTGATAGGCTACAACATACTCAGGTTCCTCGCAGGGGTTAAAGACGGTAGAAGGATGAAGTTTTCCACGCTAACGAAGGAAGAACTTATAGAATCTTATCAAACCATGCAACCACACTTGGACTTTCAACAGATAGAAGCTGGTTTAACAAGGCATGAACTAGACTGGCTATGGGGTATAAACCTCACTAGAGCCTTAACTCTTGCTCTCAAGAACTACCAAGGAAAAGGCTTTTCCATCCTTTCAACAGGAAGAGTCCAAGGACCTACTCTTGCAATGCTTCTGGAAAGAGAGATTGAAATCAGAAAGTTCAAGCCTACACCATTCTGGGAAATTCAAGTCCATGTTAAAGTAGACAACAAAGAGTTTGTAGCCGCTTACAAGAAAGGTAAAGTTTGGAAAAAGGAGGAAGCAGACAAGGTTGTAAGCGGATGTAAAGGAAAAAAGGCTGTCATAGAAAACATAACTAAGAAAAAGTATAAACAAGTTCCACCAGTTCCTTTCAACACAACAGACTTGCAGTCAGAAGCATATGCCCAGTTCAAGTTTTCTCCTACACAAACTTTGAGCATAGCTGAAAGCCTGTACCAAGCAGGTATAATTTCTTATCCAAGGTCAGCAAGCCAAAAGTTACCACCAAGCATAGGATATGAAAAAATACTAAAGGCTATGAGCTCTGTTAAAACATACGCTCCCTTTGCAGAAGAGCTTCTAAAGAGTGGAAAGCTAGTGCCAAAAGAAGGTCCAAAAGATGATCCTGCCCACCCTTGTTTCCCGCCTGATGCTAGATTTTCTTTAAATCCAAACGGAAGTATGTCGTTTGAAGATTTAAGCAATCTTGTAATTGAATGGAAATGGGACGAAGAAAAAAAGAGTTATTTTGGTAGACTTTCAAAGCCAGTAAAGGTTCTTGCCTTTGATTGTGAAAATAACTCTATAGCAACTAGTGAGATAGTAGGCTGTTGGAAGACACCATATAATAAAAACCTTATTAAAATAGTTACTACATCCAATGAATCGATAGAGTTGACTGGTAACCATCCTATAATGGTTTTAGACGCGGAGGGCATACACTTTAAAGAAGCTAGCAAACTAAAGAAGCATGATATAATCCTATCAAGACAATATGACAATATTGCAGAGGATAGAATACTTGCCAAGGAAAGTTTCAGCCCACTCGTACCTCCAGGTCTAACATTCCAAGAAGTGAAAGAAATTACTACAGGAAGAAAAGTCGATTTTGTGTTTGATTTAGAAATAGCAAAATACCACACATTCTTTGTTTCTGGTTTTCTTGTTCACAACTGTGTATATCCAACTCATGAGGTGCCCGACCTAAAAAAGCTTACACCACAACAAAAGAAGCTTTACGACCTGATAGTAAGAAGGTTCTTGGCTGTTTTTGGAAAAGATGCAACACGTGAAAGTAATACTGTAATTCTAGATGTAAACGGACATAAGTTTGTGATAGTTGGAAAAAGAACTATAGAGCCTGGATGGACAAAGTACTATGAACCTTATCTTGCAAGAGAAGAAATAATTCTGCCTGAGCTAAAGGTTGGAGAAGTGCTTGAAATAACTAAAGTCGAACAACTGGCAAAAGAAACTCAACCCCCTGCTCGCTACTCTCAAGGATCAATAATAAAAGAGCTGGAGAAAAGAAACCTTGGAACAAAAGCTACTAGAGCAGAGATTCTGCAAACACTCTACGACAGAAGGTACATCATAGGCAAGTCTATACAAGTCACTAAGCTTGGCGAAGCAGTAACTAAAGCTTTGAAAGAATACTCTCCCAAAATTTTATCCGAAGACTTGACTAGAAAGTTTGAAAAGGAAATGGATGAAGTCTACAACGGAAAGAAAAAGAGGGAAGAAGTTGTTGAAGAAGCAAAGGAAACTTTGAAAGAAATACTGGAAGAGTTTAAGGCAAACGAAAAGAAGATAGGGAAGAAGCTGCTAGAAGGTTTGCAAGAAGCAAGAAAAGAAGAAAGAAGGATTGGTGTATGCCCCAACTGTGGTTCTGAGCTAAGAATAATCAGGTCTAGAAGGACAGGACTTTTCTTCGTTGGCTGCAGCGGCTATCCTAAGTGTAAGACTGCTTATCCATTACCACACAATGCAAGAATTCAAGCAACAGGAAAAGTTTGTGAAAAGTGTGGCACTCCCATAGTTCAAGTCTTCCGTAAGGGTAAAAGACCTTTCAGGATGTGCCTTGACCCGAAGTGTGAAACTAAGAAAGACTGGAATAAAAAGAAAGCTCAAAAAAGTAAACAGGAATAAATTTTTATTCGCTCTCGCTCACTCTCGGGGCTAGGACAAAAGAAAGAGAAACCTTTTTATCGCTCGTCTCGAACTCCATCTTCATCGGATAATCTTGAGCATACTTTATGCGAACTACATCAGAAAGCTTAGCTGCTTTTATCATTTTCTTCAAGTAGTCCAGCGGATACCTAGCTCTGACAGAGCCACTAGCCTTAACCTCTAGAAGGGGCTCATCACCGCTCTTAAGCTCCAGTTCAGTCCTGCTTATGTCTCCTTCTGCACGCATCAAGAAAGAGTTTGGAGAAGTTTCAACCACAACAGAATCTGAAACTATTTCTGCATCCTCTACACCCGACTGTAGAACATCAGGCTTTAAGCTGACTTGTGAAGTAAACTCAAGCTGGTCTACTGGTGGTACTTCTTCAGGAGCTATGTCCAAAAGTGGTATGACAAACCTTCTCTTGCTCTTGCCTTCTATCAACACTTCTAGCTTGTTGTCCTGCAATGCTACAGTCACCTTGTCACCACTACCTGCTCTTTTTAGGACAGAAAGCAAGTTGATTATGTTTATTCCTATGCTCTGCTCTTTGTCCAGCTCATACTTTTCAAAAGCATCAGAAGACATGAAAAAATCTACGACAGCAACCATCGCCCTGTCAGCAGCAACTAGACTTATTCCTTCCTTTGTTAGCTTGAATATCCCTTCGTCTATCAGCTCAGCTACAGTAGAAATTGAATCTGTTAGAATGCTCGGTTTTGCAAGCGTTGCTTTAAACATCTCAACCCCTTAATATAACTTGTTTTTAAGTATTTAATGTTTTTTCTGTTGTTTTCCTGTAAATTTCTTCAGCACGCTTAAAAAGCTCCAAGTCTAAACCACTCAAGTCTTGAACAACATCAGCCTTCCATACATCGCCCACCCTAGAACAGAAAACTCTCACAAGCTTACCTTCCTCCGTCCCTTCTTCAGAGACTATCTCTATCTTGCTCTTACCGTCTGACAAAATGAAAAAATTATCTCCTACTGTCTCTACTCTGCCGATGATAGATATGAAAGAATCTCTTTCTTTTATCTCCTCTATCTTCCTTGGCACGTAATGAATTGGCATAAAAATAATTTGCTAAGGATTATTAAATTTTTCTTTAACCGTAGACCCTCCAGCTGTAGCCACATTTCTTGCACTTGTAGAATGTTGTTGGCGGCTCATCAGCACCACGTGTTTGCTGGACCCACCAATAAGCCTCCATATTACCGCACTTAGGACACATGATTTTTGTAGTCGGTAGCTCAGAAATTCCTTCATCCTTTTCCATAACTACTATTCCTCTCTTTTCTTCTCTTATCGTCTCTTTTATCGTCAACTTCTCTCCTTTGAAAGTCCTTCCACACTTCTTGCAGTAAAGTACCTTCTCCTTTCCTACCTTCTTCACACTCAACAAAGTTCCATCCTTTGGGCAAAACCTAAGCATTTTAAACACCAAACATGCTTGCAAATACTTTAAAATATCCTAATTTTGGTATGATAAAGATTACTCTTCCGTATATCTGTTCTTTTTTAATCGAGTATTCATAAGGATTTTGTCCTGCATTGTGGTCTCCTTTTGTCTGATAAGTTCCGTCTTCGTTGATCTTCACTATTCTATGAATTATAGGTGCTGACTGTCCTGCTTCATAGACTATCACATCACCTACTCTATAGCTGTCCGAACCGTGCACAACAGGCATGTCACCAATTTTAAACCCGTCCCTGAAAGGAAAATTGGCAAAATCTTCTTTTGTTATGTTAAACTTTTCATAAGTATGCCCACACAATCCCCACCAATTATCAAAGCTTTCTGTATAGTTTGTAACCATAATATTGCATGGATAGCCTGAGCCAATACCATGGTCCATCGAACTGCTGACAACAGCAACTATTGGCATGCTTGTGGAAAGTGCTGTTCCTAAGAGGCGCTGAGCCAAAAGTGCAAGAACAATTCCACCATATATATAAGGAAGCCAATCCTGGCTCTTAAAGTAGAAGAGTGCAGGCGTTCCAACTATCACCAGAAAGTATAAGAGAATGTTCTTCGAGTGCAACAAAAACAAGAGAACGAACAATCCTACTACTATCCAAATTGCTATACCAACCTTAGTTTTCATCAACAGCCTCTCAACTTTCTTAAACTTTTTCTTAAGCCCTTCCACCACTTTCACCTTTAACTAAAGCAGTAGCAATTAGATGAGCAACCCTTAAAGGTTCAGGAATCTGGCTGTGGGTGCTGCTCAAAGCAATCACTTCTCTTGCTTCATCTTCTTCCATTCCAACAGACTGGTAGTAAACTTTTACCTTAGGCCTAATTTCACACACTTTTATCTTCCCTGCTTTTTTTATAAGTTCCCACCTTTCTTCATAATCCTTAAAGTTCTTCAGAGCTTCTCTAACCCTTTTTAAGTCTGGGTGCTTCCTGTTTACCACGATTACTGGTATACCAGTGCTTTCGTAAACCTTTCTAATGTCCAAGATGTTAAAACCTCCAAAAGTTATTCCATCTACCATTATCACTTTTAACTGTTGTTTATGTCTGCTCTTATTTATAAGCTTTACTATCTTTTCTGTAGCGTCGTTACCGTCAACCCTTACATCAGTCTTGAGTATACCATCAAGAAACTTTCCACCCCTAAAAACAACTCCTACTACTGGAACTTTACCCTTTCTCGAGGAAAAGGCTCCATCGTCAAAACCCAAAATCCTTATCTCTTCCTTCAACATATTACGAGTAGAGTTAGAAAACAGAATATTTAAATTTAACTCTTAATGAATTTTAGGTATAG